>Ga0207868_1000222_pt1 | contig 73028 bp, 51 predicted proteins | sample Passage237B_FD_187370 | JGI IMG/M metagenome (GOLD analysis project Ga0207868, IMG submission 187370) | Cellulose adapted compost microbial communities from Newby Island Compost Facility, Milpitas, CA, USA - Passage2 37B (SPAdes) (version 3) ...
CGTTGACCGCCATGCCGCGCAGAGCCGCGCCACAGCGTTCAACACTGAATGACAACGGCTTTTACCCGGAATATGCAGTAGGATTTCTACTACGGCCCGAAATCGCTGTACTTCGACAAGCTCAGCACAGGCTAGCAAGCGCTTCGCTGGGTTTCCTCTCGTCAGAATAGCGTAGGCTATTCCTCGCTTCGGCATGCTCAGCGCATCGCCTCAACGAAACCCTTGCTGCCATTGCGCTTTCGACCCTCGCAACGAACCCTACTGCATTATCCGGGTATAGGCAGCACGGTTCAAGCAGTGGGCATTTTGCGGCGGCGCGGGGCCCGCTTCGGGGTCTCCAGGCCGATGTCCTGGAGCTTGCGCCCCAGCACGTCATCGGCGCCCACGCGGAGCAGGTCCTTCTCCAGCCCGAGCACGAAAAGCACCATGGCGTAGTTGCCCATGCCCACGCTGGGGGCGCCGCGCTCGATGGCGTGCAGCGTCTGCCGGGTGATGCCCGCGCGCTCGGCCACCTGCACCGCGCTGAGGCGACGGCGCAAACGGGCGAGGCGGATGTTGGCTCCCAGCTCAGCAAGGATGCGGGCAAGGGAGGGGAGCATGGTGAATGTCTATTATGGTTTACAAAAGCACGGAATAGTGGATGAAATGGCTTACGTTGGTGAGGATGGTGAAGATGGTGAGGATGGAAAGGACGGCAGGGGAGCTATACATTGCGCCTGGCCGTCGCATTGGACCTGTGGACGACGCCCCGAACGCACGTCGGCCAGATCGAACGACCAACGACGCAAGCCCATGAAAGGATTGATGGCCGCCTGTTTGATACTGACCGTGTTCGGTGCGCTGAACGCGGTGTGGAGCGGCCTGGGCGGGCCGGACCTCATCCACATGGCCATGGGGCCCGCCCGGACCGTGGGCACGGATTTCCTGCGGATCCTGACCGGGCTGGCGGCCATGGCCACGCTGGTCTGGGGGTTGAGGGCGATCCGGGCGGGGAAGTAGACTGACACGCGCCGGCCCTACCCTCTCCGCGCGAACTCCATGCACAAGGCGGCGGCGGCCATGGCCACGTTGAGCGATTCGGCGCGGCCCACGCGGGGCACGGCGACGATCCGCTGTGCGGCGGCGCGTACCTCGGCAGAAAGTCCATGCGACTCGCTGCCCAGCACCAGCACGGCGGGGCGCTTCAGGCGCTCCTCGAACACGGAGGTGCCCCCCATGTCGGCCGCGTAGACCGCTACGCCTTCGGTCTGGTGGCGACGCAGGCACGCGGCCAGATCGGTGTAGTGCACCTGCACCCGGAAGATGGCCCCCATGCTGGCCTGCACGCACTTGGGGTTGAAGGCGTCGACGCTGTCGGGCGTGCAAAGCACGTGATCGATGCCGAACCAATCGGCGATGCGCAGCACGGTACCGAGGTTGCCGGGGTCGGAAATGCCATCGAGGGCCAGCCACAGTTCGCCGGCAGCGGGCGTGGTCAAGGGAGAAGGCCCAGGTTTGCGCAACACGGCCACCACTTCGTTGCCGGTCTCCAGGGTGCCGATGCGTTCCAACTCGTGATCGGGCAGCACATCGGCGCCGGGCCAGGCGTGGCGCGCCTGTGAGGCGGCGGTGGCGAGCAGCAGCTCGGGGCGAAGGCCGCTGGCGAGCAGTTCGGCCACGAGCTTGGGTCCCTGGGCCAGGTAGAGCCCGTGCTCGTCGCGGTACTTTTTTTGCCTGAGCGAGCGCGCTGTCTTGAGTTCGGTCTTGGTGCCCACCGGTGCGGATATCTTTGGCGTCCACCGCACGGAAGCCCCCGGCGGCCGCGCAAAATAGGCAGCCCGTACCGCCCGGTGCACACGCAGTTCCGACATACCGTCCTGGTCCTTGCGCTGGCCGTACTGGCCACAGCCTGCGATCCCACCAAGCGGGTGCCCGCCGGCAGCCATCTGCTGAAACGCAATACCGTGACCCTGACGGAGGCGGGGCCCGACAAGAGCGAGGTGGCCTCGATCATCAAGCAGAAGCCGAACAAGAAGATCCTGGGCCTGCGCTTCTACCTGATGGTGTACAACTGGCCCGACCCCGAGCGCATGGCCGCGCGTCGTGCACGCAAGGACGAACGGACGGAGGCCAGGAACGAGGCCCGTTCGGAGCGCGGCAAAGCGCCCAAGCCCTACAAGCGCACCACCGGCGAATGGCTGCGCGAGGTGGTGGGCGAACCACCCGTGTTGCTGGACAGCAGCCTGACCGAGCGCAGCACCGACCAGATCCTGCTGTACCTGCGGAAGGAAGGCTGGTTCCACGCCGAGGTGCGCGACACGGTGCATTTCCGGCGGCGCAAGCTGCTGGGCGGGGAGCGCGGCGAGCCCTACCGGCGCCCGAAGGCCGAGGTGGAGTACGTGGTGACGCCCGGCACGCCCTACACCTACCGCACCATCACCTTCACGGTGGACGACCCGACGATACAGGGGTACGTGGAACGCAACTGGGGCAACAGCCTGCTGAAGCCGGGCGACCGTTTCGATGCCGACGTGCTGGACGACGAGCGCGCACGGATCACCGCCGACCTGCGCGAACTGGGCTACCTCTTCTTCAACAAGGAACTGGTGCAATACACCGCCGACACGGCCGTGGGCGGGCACCAAGCCGACATCGTGATGCGCCTGGAGCGGCCCTTCGCCGGCAAGGACAAGGGCCTGCAGGGCACGCCCGAAGGCACGATCTACACGATCAACGATGTGACGGTGAACACCGTGCGCAACCTGCGGGGAAGCGACGCGACCGCACCGCAGGTGCTGGACACGAATGGCTACCGGCTCCAGTACCGCGACCAGCTTCGCTACAAGCCCCAAGCCCTGCTCAACGGCGTGTTCCTGCAGCCGCACACGCGTTTCAGGCAGAGCCACGCCGACCGGACCTACCGCCGGTTGACGGGCTCGCGGGTGTTCGACCGGGTGGACATCACCTACGACACCACGGGGCTGGGTCGACCGGGCCTGGCCAACGCACGGATCGACCTGCTGCCGGGCAAGGAGCAGAGCATGTCGGTGGAGGGTTTCGCCACCAACCGCGGCGGCTTCCTGGGCACCTCGGTGAGCCTGGGCTACCGCCACCGCAATCTGTTCCGCGGCATGGGCTCGATGCAGGCGCAGATGGTGCTGGGCCTGGAGGCACAACAGAGCTTCACCGGCGGCAACATCACCACCGAGGAGGGCACCACCGGCGGCGTGGTGGAGGAGGGGCTGTTCAACACCGTGGACATCGGTCCGGAGATCACGTTCCGCTTCCCCAACTTCCTGCTGCCGGTGCGGCGCGACAAGTTCGCCCGGTCGGCCGCGCCACGCACGGCGATCGCGGTGCTGTACAACTACCAGCGACGCCCCGACTACAGCCGGAACCTGGCCAAGATGTCGTTCGGCTACGAGTGGAACGAATCGCGGTACAACACCGTGGGCTTCTTCCCCATCGAGGTGAACGTGATCGGCATCCCGCAGAAGTCCGAGGCTTTCGAGCAATACCTGCGGCAGGCCAACGACCCGGTGCTCACCGACAGCTACACCGACCACCTGATCGCAGGCATGCGCGGCCAGTTCACGCACAACAGCCAGGAGGGCAACACGCGCCGCAACGCCTTCTTCGCGCGCTTCACCGCCGAGTGGGCCGGCTATCCGCTGTTCATCCCCCTGCAGGTGATCGGCCGCGATGTGCAGGACACCAGCGGCAATCGCTTCAAGACGGTGGCCGGCGTGCGCCATGCCGAGTTCGTGAAGGTGGACAGCGACCTGCGGTGGCGCCGCACGATCCACGACCGCAGCAGCCTGGCCTTCCGGGTTGCGGCCGGCGTGGGGGTGCCCTACGGCAACCTGCCCGTGCTGCCCTTCGAGAGCAGCTTCTTCGTGGGGGGCGCCAATGGCCTGCGCGCGTGGCGGGCCCGCTCGATCGGTCCGGGCTCGTACAGCGCGCCGCTGCTGGCCTACGACCGGATCGGCGAGGTGCGCATCGAGGGCAATGCCGAATACCGTTTCAAGCTGATCGGCTTCCTGGAGGGCGCCTTCTTCGCCGATGTGGGCAACATCTGGAACCTGAAGGAGGACCCGCGCAAGCCGGGCAGCGGCTTCAGCGAGGAGTTCCTGGCCGAACTGGCGGTGGGCACCGGGGTGGGCGCGCGGCTCAATTTCGATTTCTTCATCGTCCGCTTCGACCTAGGCATGCAGACCAAGGACCCCTCCCTGCCGCCGGGCGAGCGCTGGCTCTTCCAGCCGAAGGACCGCTACGCGTCGAACATCGAGGCGCTGACCGGCAACCCGGGCACCTACAAACCGCAGTTCAACTTCAACCTCGGGATCGGCTATCCGTTCTGATCCGCGGGGCACATGACGCACTTGCCCTGCTTCCTTACCTTCGCGGCCCTGCCCACCGGAGCACCGAACATCCCGGTGGCGGTCAACGAGAAACACCCATGGAGACCCTGAAGACCGGCAAGCTCGACGAACTCCTCGGAAAGGACGCGGCCCATCTGCTCGAACACCAGTGCAAGACCATCGACAAGTCGATGATCCACCTGCCCGGTCCTGACTTCGTGGACCGTTGCTTCGCCGGCAGCGACCGCAATCCCCAGGTGCTGCGCAGTCTGCAGGCCCTCTACGGCAACGGCCGTCTGGCCAACACCGGCTACATGAGCATCCTTCCGGTGGACCAGGGCATCGAGCACAGCGGCGCGGCGAGCTTCGCCCCGAACCCGATCTACTTCGACGGGGAGAACATCGTGAAGCTGGCGATCGAGGGCGGCTGCAACGCGGTGGCCAGCACCTACGGCGTGCTGGGCAGCGTGGCGCGGAAATACGCCCACAAGATCCCTTTCATCGTGAAGATCAACCACAACGAGCTGATGACCCTGCCGAACAAGTTCGACCAGGTGCTCTTCGGCACGGTACAGCAGGCCTGGGACATGGGCGCGGTGGCCGTGGGCGCCACGATCTACTTCGGCAGCGAGGAGAGCACGCGCCAGATCACCGAGATCGCCGAGGCCTTCCAATACGCGCATGAGCTGGGCATGGCCACCATCCTGTGGTGCTACCTGCGCAACCCCGGCTTCAAGAAGGACGGAACGGACTACCACGTGAGCGCCGACCTCACCGGCCAGGCCAACCACTTGGGCGTGACGATCCAGGCCGACATCATCAAGCAGAAGCTGCCCGAGAACAACGGCGGCTACAACGCGCTGAGCGGCTACGGCAAGACGCACAAGAAGGTGTACGGCGAGCTGACCAGCGACCACCCGATCGACCTGTGCCGCTACCAGGTGGCCAACTGCTACATGGGCCGGGTGGGCCTGATCAACAGCGGTGGGGCCAGCAGCGGCGCCAGCGACCTGGCGGAGGCCGTGCGCACCGCGGTGATCAACAAGCGCGCCGGCGGGCAGGGCCTGATCAGCGGCCGCAAGGCCTTCCAGCGCCCCATGAACGAGGGTATGACCCTGCTGAACGCCATCCAGGACGTGTACCTCGACAAGGGGATCACGATCGCCTGATCCCCTGGGACCGGGCGGCGCGGTGTGCGGTGCACCCCATCCCGCCGCCTCGCCACCCCACCCCGCATCCTTCTACCTTCGTTCCACCGAACGCACGATACCATGGGTTGGTTCACACGCACCAAGGAAGGCATCACCACCAGCACCGAGGAGAAGAAAGAGACCCCGGAGGGCCTGTGGTACAAATGCCCGGAGTGCGATGAGATCATGACCTCGGAGGATCATGAGAACAACCTCTGGGTGTGCGTGAAGTGCGACCACCACGAGAAGATCGGCAGCGCGGAGTACTTCGCCATCCTGTTCGACGACCAGAAGTACACCGAGCTCGGTGCCGACCTGATCGCGGGCGACCCGCTGAACTTCGAGGACACGAAGAAGTACGTTGACCGCCTGGCGAAGACGCGCCGCGACACCGGCCTGAACGACGCCATGCGCGTGGCCGAGGGCAAATTGGCCAAGAGCCATGTGGTGATCGCGTGCATGGATTTCAAGTTCATCGGCGGCAGCATGGGCAGCGTCGTGGGCGAGAAGATCGCCCTGGCGGCCGACCAGGCCATGAAGCGCAAATGCCCGCTGGTGATCATCAGCAAGAGCGGCGGCGCCCGCATGATGGAGGCCGGCTTCAGCCTGATGCAGATGGCCAAGTCGAGCGCCAAGCTCACGCAACTGGCCAGGAAGAAGCTGCCCTATATCAGCGTGCTCACCGACCCCACCACCGGGGGCGTGACCGCCAGCTTCGCCATGCTGGGCGACCTGAACATCGCCGAGCCCAAGGCCCTGGTGGCCTTCGCCGGTCCACGCGTGGTGCGTGAGACCATCGGCCGCGACCTGCCCGAGGGCTTCCAGACCAGCGAATTCGTGCTGGAACACGGCTTCCTGGACAAGATCGTGCACCGGAAGGAGCTGAAGGACTTCCTGGCCCGTACCTTCCTGATGTTCAGGAGCTAAGTCGCCCTTCCCAAGCGATCGGAGGGGGCTGTCCGGCCGGTCGGTGGGGTCCGATCGCCGAACGGTCGGGAACCCCGGGGCGCCGCGTCCGGGGAAAAACGCTATCTTCGCGCCCTGTTACGTAAGACCATGTACCTGACCAGCGAGGCCAAGAAGGCCATTTTCAAGGAGCACGGGGGTTCGGAGAAGAACACCGGCGGGGCCGAAAGCCAGATCGCCCTGTTCACCCAGCGGATCAACCACCTGACCGAGCACCTGAAGTCCAACAAGAAGGACCACGGCACCGAGAAAGCGTTGATGGCCTTGGTGGGCAAGCGCAAGCAATTGCTGGCCTACCTGAAGACCTACGACATCGAGCGGTACCGCGCCATCATCGGCAAGCTCGGTCTGCGCAAGTGATCATGCGCGCCGCGCCCACAGCCGCGGAAGCGACGAGGACAAGTTGAACGAACGGGGCGATCGTCAATACGGTCGCCCCTTTTTCATAGCTCAGGCGGCAAGGCGCCGTCCTGATCGCAGAGGCAACAAGAGGACAGACAAAGAGGACAGACAAACAAAGAGGACAATGAGACCACAAGGAATAAAGAAGACCATCGACATGGGCGATGGCAAGGTCATCACCATCGAGACCGGGGTGCTGGCCAAGCAAGCCGATGGCGCCGTGACGGTGCGCCTGGGCGACACCATCCTGCTGGCCACGGTGGTGGCCACCAAAGAGGCCCGGGAAGGCATCGACTTCCTGCCCCTGCAGGTGGAATACCGCGAGAAATTCAGCGCCGCCGGTCGTTTCCCGGGCGGCTTCTTCAAACGTGAGGCCCGCCCCAGCGACCACGAGGTGCTCGTGAGCCGTCTGATCGACCGCGCGCTGCGCCCGCTCTTCCCCGACGACTTCCACGGCGACACCCAGGTGGTGGTGAGCCTGATGAGCGCGGACAAACAGAACCAGTCCGACGCCATCGCCGGCCTGGCCGCCGCTGCGGCACTGGCCGTGAGCGACATTCCCTTCGGGGGGCCGGTGAGCGAAGTGCGCGTGGCCCGCGTGGGCGGCCGCTTCATCATCAACCCCACCGTGACCGAGCTCGAAGGCAACGACCTCGACCTGATCGTGGCCGGCACCAAAAGCGACATCCTCATGGTGGAGGGCGAGATGAAGGAGGTGCAGGAGGCCGACATGATCGAGGCGATCAAGTTCGCCCACCAGGCCATCCAGAAGCAGTGCGCCGCCCTGGACGAGTTGAGCGCCATGGTGCCCAAGAGCCAGGTGAAGCGCACCTACGACCACGAGGTGAAGGACCGCGTGATGGAACAGCGCATCATGGACTTCTGCTACCAGCGCTTCTACGACCTGGCCCTGGTGCCCAGCGGCAAGGAGGAGCGCGCCCAGAAGTTCGGCGCCGTGAAGGACGAGTTCCTCGCCACCCTCACCGAGGAGGAGAAGGCCGCCGCCGACAAGGCGATGCTGGCCCGCTACTTCAAGAAGGCCCAGAAGAAGGCCGTGCGCGACGTGGTGCTCGACAAGGGCGTACGTCTCGACGGTCGCAAGACCACGGACATCCGTCCCATCTGGTGCGAGGTGGACGTGCTCCCCGGCACCCATGGCAGCGCCATCTTCACCCGTGGTGAGACGCAGGCCATCAACATGCTCACCTTGGGCAGCAGCATGGACGAGCAGACGATCGACCTCGCCACCCGCAAGGGCAGCGAGCGCTTCATGCTCCACTACAACTTCCCCAGCTTCAGCACCGGTGAGGTGAAACCGATCCGCGGTCCCGGACGCCGCGAAGTGGGCCACGGCAACCTGGCCCTGCGCGCGCTCAAGCCGGTGATCCCGGGCATCGAGACCAACCCGTACACCATCCGCCTGAACTGCGACATCCTGGAGAGCAACGGCTCCAGCTCGATGGCCACGGTATGCAGCGGCACGCTGGCACTGATGGACGCCGGCGTGAAGATCAAGGCCCCCGTGAGCGGCATCGCCATGGGCCTGATCAGCGACGGGAAGCGTTACGCGGTGCTCAGCGACATCCTTGGTGACGAGGACTTCCTGGGCGACATGGACTTCAAGGTGACCGGCACCGCCAAGGGCATCACCGCCACCCAGATGGACATGAAGGTGGACGGCCTGCCCTACGAAGTGCTGGCCCAAGCCTTGGAGCAGGCCCGTCAAGGTCGTCTGCACATCCTGAACGAGATGCTGAAGACCCTCGACGCGCCTCGTGCCGACTACAAGGACCACGCTCCGCGGATCGTCACCATCACCATCCCGAAAGAGAGCATCGGTGCGGTGATCGGCCCCGGCGGTCGTGTGATCCAGGAGATCCAGGCCGAGACCGGCGCCCAGATCAGCATCGACGAGATCGATGGCGTGGGCCACGTGGAGATCATGAGCGAGAACAAGGCCAGCATCGACGCGGCCCTCGCCCGAGTGAACGCCATCGCCAACCCGCCCCAGGCCGAAGTGGGTGCCACCTACAAGGGCAAGGTGAAGACCATCATGCCCTACGGCGCCTTCGTGGAAGTGCTGCCCGGCACCGATGGCCTGCTGCACGTGAGCGAGCTGGAGTGGCGCCGCATCGAGCGTGTGGAGGACGTGCTGAAGGAAGGCGACGTGATCGAGTTCCAAGTGACCGGCAAGGACCCGCGCAGCGGCAAGCTGAAGCTGAGCCGCCGTGTGCTGCTGCCCAAGCCCGAGGGCTGGGTGGACCGCCCCGAGAACGGCAACGGCGAGCGCCGCGAACGTGGCGAACGCCCGCGTCGCGATGACCGTCCCCGCCGTGATGACCGTCCGCGCCGTGACGACCGTCCCCGCCGCGATGACCGCCCCCGCCAGGATTACAATGGCGAAGGCAGCCCCGGCGACAACTGAGGTTAAGCAACGATCCATGTAGGAAGCCGCTCCGGATGGGGCGGCTTTCTGCATTGGGGGGCGTACGTTTCCTTGAGGTACAGTGAGCTAACGACGATGATCCCATCCTGCCCTGATCGACACCTCGCGTACCACCGCAAGGGTCGTGGCAGCGGTGCCATCCTGCTTGATGAAGGCCGGATCGACAGCATCATCCAACTCAACGTTGAAGAGATCGATCAGCAATTGGGCTACTTCGCCACTCTCCTTGAACTTGGCCTCTGAACTCTCGCAGGGTGTTCGCCAAACCTCACTTCATGCCGAAGCAGGAAGGCGCGTGATCCGCGGCGGCTCAAGCAAGGGACGAACTCCAAGATCCCCCAGCGCAGGCGCGCGAGTTACTCAAGCCCCCTTCCCCCTCCGGTAACCTTGCCCGCCACCGGCCCGTTCAACGCCCCACTCTTCCTAATCCCCAGAGCAAGGAAATGGCAAGGATGCGGCAGTTGAAGATCACCAAGCAGGTGACGAACAGGGATACACCATCCCTGGACAAATACTTACAGGAGATCGGGAAGGTGAAGCTGATCACCGCGCAGGAAGAGGTGGAACTGGCCCGCCGCATCAGGCAGGGCGACACGCTCGCGTTGGAGCAATTGGCCAAGGCCAACCTGCGCTTCGTGGTATCGGTGGCCAAACAATACCAAGGTCAGGGGCTGAGCCTGCCCGACCTGATCAGCGAAGGCAACCTGGGCCTGATCAAGGCGGCGAGCCGTTTCGACGAAACGCGTGGCTTCAAGTTCATCAGCTATGCCGTGTGGTGGATCCGCCAGCAGATCCTGCAAAGCCTCGCCGAGCAGGCCCGCATCGTACGCCTGCCCCTGAACAAGATCGGTTCGATCAACAAGATCAACAAAGCGTTCGCGCGCCTGGAGCAGGAACATGAGCGTCCGCCCACGGCGGCCGAACTGGCCGAAGTGTTGGAGATGACCCTGGAAGAGGTGAAGACCAGCCTGAACAACTCCGGCCGCCATGTGAGCATGGACGCGCCGTTGCGCGAGGACGGGGACAGCGGCACCATGCTGGACGTGATGCGCAACGAAGACCTGCCGAGTCCGCTGGAAAGCCTGATGACCGACAGCCTGAAGGCTGAGATCGAACGCTCACTGGCCTCCCTGGCCGGACGTGAGGCGGATGTGATCCGCCTGTATTTCGGCCTCAACGGCAATCAGCCGCACACGCTGGAGGAGATCGGCCAGAAGTTCGACCTGACACGCGAACGTGTGCGCCAGATCAAGGAGAAGGCGATCCGCCGCATGAAGCACGCCAACCGCAGCGGCGTACTGAAGGCCTACCTCGGATAAGGCCGAACACACGGAACGAACGGCCCCCGCTCATCCGCACGGACGAGCGGGGGCCGACTCTTTTCCACGCTCAACGGAAGGCGATGGACAGGTTGCGCTCCAGTTGCAGCGCCACGCTGTCGGCGCCATCGGCCACGGGATGGTCCAGGATGTCCACACCCAGCAGGAGCAGCTTCACGTCGAGCACCAGGCTTCGCACCACCGATCCACCGGGCCTGAGCACCTCCGGGGCCACAGGTGCGACGGCGCACCAGGTGGGCAAGGGTATTGCATGTGGTGTGTAGGCGAAGGCGGTATCCGCACCGGCGGTGAACACCCCGTCGCCATCCAGGTCCACGAAGCCTTCGAGGCGCAGCACGTAGCGCCCCTGCGCGTGATCGCCCGCCACCAACATGTCCTCCTGGTCCAAGGGCCAGGCCCCCGGTGTGGCCGGCAGTCGATCAAGGCTGTCGTTCAGCCCAGCCCTGAAGCTCAACCCGCCCAGCGCCACCGCAGGCAGGGTGCCCAACACCACCTGCTCCGGGCCATCAATGGACAGGAGCATGGGTGCGCCCTTGAACTCGCCCAGCAAGCGGCCATGCGTATCGGCCACGCGGAAGTCGGACAGCATCACCTTGGCCATGGTGAAGTGCACGCCGTGGCCATCGCCATACGGATAGCGTTGATGCCGCTCCAAGGGCTGAAGGCCGTACCGCAGGTCGAACGCCAGCCGCAACTCACCGGTGTTGAAGGTGGTGGGCGGCAGGGCCGTCTCCTTCATGCATCCCGGGGCGAGCAGCAACACGGGCAGCAGCACCCGGACCGGACATCGGGAAATGCTCATCGCACGCTGAAGAAGCCGGTGATCAATGCGTGTCCAACGCGTTGGCCAGGGCCTGCATCAACTGCTGGATCTCCGCGCCATCATCGTGGTACATGCCGTCCAGGGCCAGGCCGTCCACCAATGCGGCCACATCCAGCTGCAGATGGAAGGTGTGGGTGGATCCCCCGGAAATATCGGTGTGCAGGTGCCCGTGCCAATGCACCGGGGTCATGTTCGCGCCGATGCCATGGTACTCGAACCCTTCACCGCTGTCGGGGGCATTGTTGCCGTTGGCGTCCACGAAGCCTTCGAGCTTCACGAACATGCGGCCCATGGCCACGTTCCAAGCCCAGGTCATGTCGGCATCGTTCAGCGGCGCGGGCGCGGTGGTCTGGTCGGGATGACCGTAGGTGGAGGCGCTGTCCAAACCGAAGGCGAGGTGGATCTCGTGCACGTGGCTGGCCTGCATTTCGCCCAGGTCGAAGTGGCCGGTACCCGCGATCGCGTCAACGAGGATGATGCGATCGTGGAAGTCGCCCACCGTGTTGTCCAGATCGTCGACGAGATGGAGGTCGTGGGCGTAGAACTTCAGCTTCGTGATGCGCACGTTCCGTCCTTGTCCATCAATGAAGGTGGTATCGGGATCGAAGGGCGCGGTGCCGCTCACGAAGCCGATGTGAGCGCTCACCGTGGCCGTCGTCGGCGTGGAAGGCGTGGAGGACGGCGGTGTCTCGGCGTCCTTCTTGCACGAAGTGATGGTGAGGCCGAGGAGGGCCATGGCGGCCAGATGTACGGTTTTCATGATCCTATCGGGTTCAATTGGTTTCGATGTTGTAGGTCACGCCCACCACGGCACGATGTCGTGTCGGCGTGACAAGAACGCCCTCGTTGTTCAGCAGGGCATGCTGGTAGTACGCGGAAAATGAGAAACGCTTCCTCCACACCCGTACCCCGGTATGGCTGAGAACGGTGGTACCGCCGGTACCATTGTGGATCACGCCTTCCATGCGGTCGGTGCCCATCCATTCAGCATAGCCGCCCACGACCGGAGCGAAGCTGAGAGTGTCGTTGCCGATGCGATGGAAGACCTCGGCGGTGGTGCTCACACCATGGCCCATGCGATGGCCTTCCGGGCTTTGGCCGTTGAAGCGGCCAAGCACGCTCACCCCTCCGGTGGTGCGGCCTCGGCGCACTGCGTACTCGATCGAAGCCAGGAGGTCCCACGAACCGGTACCGAGTTGCACATCGGGGCTCACCAGTTCATCACCCACCTGCAGGTCGTGGCGACCGAGAGGCGACTTCACGCCGGCACCGACAAGCAGGCGGTGCACATGGGTGCGCTCCCGTGTGGCGCGCGTATTGGCCAATTGGTAGCGCAGCATGGCGAAGGGATCGCCGATCCCGTAGGCGTCCAGCAGGCGATAACCGTTCACGGCGCGGTAGGTGTTGGTGAGCGGCAGGCTGGCGAGCAGGTACCACCGTTCGTGCAGACGAAGGTCGGCACGCAGTTCGATCACGTTGACGATCTCGGTGATCGGCACCTCGCGGTAGGGCACGCCTCGCGGTGCATGCACACCGTGCTTGACGAGAAGGTTGGAAGTGAGCGGCACCTGTGTGCTGCCCTGCATCAGTCTATGGCGGTAGAACACGCCGATGGTGCTGCGCCGGTCGTTCGGCTGCACACCGAGGAATATGCCGCAGACATCGCATGCGAGCATCGCGGCGGGAGCGCACAGCAGGAGCCATGCGGCGAGAACATGTTTCATGGGTTTCGGATGATCGATCAGCACATCGCCCGCGTCCGGTCCTGCATGCGCAGGATGGGGAGGCAGGCCGTCCCGATCACACCCTGGGCACGTGGTCGACCCAACGTGCGAAGCCGCTGATCACGGGCCGCTCGGGATCATGCCGTTGCAGCCGGCGATCGGGAACGATGATCAGGTGATCACGTTCCATCTCCGCCATCAGCGGCTCGAACCGGACCAGGCGGTCGGCGGGGAAGCCTTTCTCCGCCTCCCGCTCCAGCGCCTTGTAACGCTTGGCCAGGAAGCAATCCCCATGGCAGGTGCGCATCTCCTCCACCACTTCGCGCTGCACGCACAGTTCTCGTTCGATGTAGTCCCTGCGCAACTGGAACTGCACGAACAGCAGGGCGGGCGATAGCGCGATGGCCATGAAATACACGACCAGGGAGCGGAAGACCCAGCGCAGCATGGCGCGAAAGTAGCCCTCCCGTCCGATCGGCGACCTGACCATGCTCAGCTTTCCGACGGGCCCTCCGGCGGACCGAGCTGCGTGGTGCGCGTGATCGCATCGCCCTTCCACCAGTAAACCCGGCGCATGTGGAAGAGCCCGCTGTAGATGAAGGCGCCGATGAGACAACCCGTGGCGATGGCCACGAGCGTGAAGAGCAGGGTGAGCAGGTTCCCTGCCGTGCCCTGCCGCGTGGCGATATCGGTGACACTGACCAGGCCGAAGGCGCCCGGTGCCAGCAGCCAGAAGGCGGGAAGGAAGGTGATGAGGGCGGGCGGCCCTTTGAAGCGGTACTCGATCACGAGGGCGGTCACGGTCATGAGCACCGCACCGAAAAAGGCGGTGGACGAGCCCGAGAGCACCAGCCCGGCAAGCGATTGCCCCACGTAGGCCATGCCCATGGTGAGGAGCATCCACCAGAACGAGCGCTGCCTCCCGCTCATGTACAGGTGCAGGCCTATGGCGAAGAGCAGCACGCCCAGCCAAGGCAGCCACCCGGCTATGCGCGCAGGTTCGGCGGCGGGCGGCGGCGCCAGGCCGTCGAAGGTGCGGAAACCGCCCAGGAGGCCGAACGACAGCAGCACCAGTTGCGTGAAGCCCGCGACCAGGCGCGTGGCGCCGCTCACCACGTTGGCGAAGGCCAGTTCGACCACGGCCACGGTAAGGGTGGCACCGGGCAGGAAGACGATCAGCGGCGGGATCAGCAGGTCCATCGCTGGAGCCGTGACGCCCCAGCGGTAGGCCACGCCCACCAAGGCCGACAGGATGAAGGCGATGACCACGGGCGTCACCGCGTTCCAAGCGGGTTGGCGCCGCACGGCCACCAACAGCAGGGCACAGACCAGACCGAGCGCGGCCACCACGCCGATCGCCTCCCAGGTGGGCCGGAGCATGAGGCCCAGACCGATCGTGGTGATCAGGTAGCCCAGCACGAAGCCGACATCACCGTACCGGTGCTTCATCCGCCAGATGGCCTCCAGCTTGCGCAGGCCTTCGACAGGCCCCAGCCTACCCTGCCGGGCTTCTCGGGCGATCTGGAACACGCCCTCCACCTGATCGAAGCGGAAGGCACCCGAACGGTAGGGCCCCAGCGACATGCGCATGGTATGGTCCTCCCCTTCGTCGTACTGGATGAACATCACCGTGGGCAACACCGAGATGGTGATCTTCTCCACGCCATGCCGGCGCGCGATCAGGCCCAGGTCGCGCTCGATCAGGGCGGTGGCGTTGCCCGCGGCCAGCTCGGCCTGGCCCAGGCGGGAGAGGAAGCGCAACAACGTGCGGCGATCGGTGGGCTCCATGTGAAGGACCAGGTGCAAGCTATGGCACCATCGCCCAGGATCCCCCCTGCTCCCGGCTAAATGCCAACCATCCACTGTGTGGCCGAAAAAAACCTCGTTCGTTGCGACATTCGCGAGCGACCATGCTGCACCACGATATCATCCTCGTCATCGGCCTGCTGTTCCTGGTGTCCGTGCTGACCATGCTCAGCCCGCGACTACGCGTGGCCTATCCCATCCTGCTGGTGATCTCCGGCCTGTGCATCGCCTTCATACCGGGCATTCCCCGGGTGGCGATCGATCCCGAGCTGATCTTCCTGATCTTCCTGCCCCCGCTCCTCTACGAGGCGGCCATGCACACCTCGTGGCCCGAGTTCTGGCGCTGGCGGCGATCGATCGCGCTGCTGGGCTTCGGTCTGGTGTTCTTCACCTCGGTGGGCGTGGCCTACTTCGCCCATGCCTTCGTGCCCGGCTTCACGCTGGCCCTGGGCTTCCTGCTGGGCGGCATCATCTCGCCCCCCGATGCGGTGGCGGCCACCAGCGTGCTGAAGAACGTGGACATCCCGCGCCGTGGCATCGTGATCCTGGAGGGCGAAAGCCTGATCAACGACGCGGCCTCGCTCATCGTGTTCCGCTTCGCCATGATGGCTATCGTCACCGGCTCGTTCTCCATGGCCCAGGCCGTGGAGGACTTCTTCCTCGTGGCCGGCGGCGGCATCGTGGTCGGGATCGTGCTGGGCAACCTGCTGTACGTGGTCCTTCGCTTCCTGCCCACCACGCCGAGCATCGACACCTCGGTCTCCCTGATGGCACCGTACATCGCCTACCTGGTGGCGGAGGAGTTCCACTTCTCCGGTGTGATGGCCGTGGTGACCTGCGGGCTCTTCCTCAGCTTCCGGGCGCACGAGCTGCTGGACTACCGCTCGCGCATGCAGCACAATGCCACGTGGAGCACCCTGGGCTACCTGCTCAACGGCCTGGTCTTCATCCTGATCGGGCTGGAGCTGCCCGTGATCATCGAAGGCCTCCCCGGCTACGCCATCGCCGAAGGGGTGGTGTACGGCGTGCTGATCAGCCTGCTCGTGATCGCCCTGCGCTTCCTGTGGATGTTCCCCTCCGCGCACATCCCACGGTGGCTGTCCGCGCGAATCCGCCGCAAGGAACCCAGCCCCGGGTGGCGCCTTCCCACCGTTCTCAGCTGGGCCGGTATGCGCGGTGTGATCTCCCTGGCCATGGCCCTGGCGATCCCCCATACCCTGCCCGATGGCTCGGCCTTCCCCGAACGTGAACTGATCATCCTGATCACGTTCGTGGTGATCCTGATCACCCTGGTGATGCAGGGCATCTCCCTGCCCTTCCTGGTGCGTTGGATCAAGTTGGAGGAAGTGGACCCGCGCATGAGCTACGAGGAGCAGAAGCTCGTGTTGCGCAATCGCCTGGCGCGCGCCGCACTGGAACGCTTGGAACGCGACGATGTGCCCCGCGACGAGATCACCGACCGCCTGCGCGCGAACTACCAACGGGTGTACGATGGCACCGCCACGGCATTGCTGGAACTGCGTGGGGAAGGATTGCCCACCCAGATGTCGGCCTTGGACGAGCTCGAACGCTTCCAGCTGGCGGCCATCGCGGCCCAACGCGTGGAACTTACCCGGGCCCGCAAGGAGAACGTGTTCGACCTGGAACTGATCCGCAAGCAGGAGGCCCGCCTCGATCACGAGGAGGCACGGGCGGAACACCACTGAGAGCCGGTTCGGGACCTCATGGATCCCGAGGCTGTTCTTCGATCGGACAAGACCGAAAGATCAACGCGTGGCGGCCCCCGCGGGATCTACTTCCCACGAAGCAAGGGCGGAAAAGAGCCCGGGCGAGGGGGGCGTGGAGGTCCTGCACAGGCTCCAAGAGCCTTCCGCTACAGCTCCCACACGGTGCGGCGACGGCGGAAGGGCTGCTTGATGCGCTCCTTGTGCTGGAGCACGAAGGCCATCACCAGGTAGAGGACGAGGTGCAGCCCGGCGGTGACGAAGCTGAGGTAGATGAAGCTCAGGCGGACCTGCTCGGCCTTGATGTTGAGCTTGCCCGCCCACCACGAGCACACCCCGAAGGCCTGTTGTTCGAACGCCGTCTTGATACGATCGATCATGGTCCGGTCAGGCTCCTGCCCGCGGCCCTTTGACGGACCTGCCGAGCAACTGGTTGCCAATGGCGCAAGATAAACACCTGCGGGGCCCGCAGTATACCCGCTCCAGTTCCAGCAGGGCCTGCCCCTGTGCGGCATTCCCCGCCACCAGACCGACCCGCGCCCAGTTCGCCAGGACCGTGTTCTGCTCGGGCGGGAGGGCCGCCAGCAGGTCCAGGGCCCGCTCCTCGCTTGCCCGATCGCCACGCAGCCGCCCCATGGCGAAGAGACATGGTACGATGCTGTTGATCACCAACGTATCGGCGAAGGCACGGCCGGTGCGCTTGGACGACGGTGCCGTGGGGCTGTCGATGGTGTGGTGGGTGTCCCAATATGCGGAAGCCTGCACGATGAGCGACCGTCGCATCGCCGCGATATCCTTCGGCTCGGAGAGGATGGCGAACAGCTCATCGGCCCGATGCAGCAATTGGGCGGCCTCTGCGAGCCGCACCGTGGGGAAGGCCGAAGGGCGCGACCGACCGAACTTCCACACCGCCGATGACAGCGGCCTGAGGTCATGCAACCGGGCCAACAGGCGATGTTCCTCCTGCAACCTGCGCGGATGTTCATCGATCAGGTCCGAGGCCAGGAAGCCCGCCTGACCCAGCAGTAGTGCCTCCAGACGGAAGGGATCATCGCGGTACTTCAGCAACACTTTCAGCGGCAGCGAGGCCGCCAGCAGCGCGAAGCCCTCGGCGTTCGCAGGCCCACCCATGCCTTGGAGCAGCAGCCGGTAGAAGGTCTCCCTCGGGTCGCCGCCCGTGGCACGGTACACCTCCTGCACCACCGCCACCTTGCGCTCCAGCCGTTGGACCAGCAGCCGCTCCAGCCACATGGCCACCCGTGCGGGGTCCACCCCATCGATCCGGCCGTCGCAGGGCTTCCTGTCGGCATTCCCCATCAATCGCTGGTAGCCGCGCACCAGTTCCTCGTCGATCCGACCGGCCAGCTCCACGGTGGGCGGCACACTTCCATCCTGCGTGCGTATCTCCTGGTCGTGGGTGTGGACCACATGCAGGATCACCGTGTTGTACGCGGGATCGTGCTGGTGGCCGTGCCGCGTCCATTCGCACGAGCGCACATGGACCTCCACCGCACCCGCCCACGTACGCGGCCCGATGCGCACACGCGCATCGATCAGGTCGGGGCCGCTGAGCCCGTGGATCCGGCCGGGGGCCAGCACATCAACGGGCACACCATCGGTGGTGGCCAGACCATCGGCTTGGAACAGCTGCCGCTCCCAGATGAATTGGAGCAGATGTTCGCCGTACGGGAAGGCGGGATCGAGCAGGAGACTGTCGGCCGCGGTCAAGGTGGTCCTCATGGCACGCTGGATCGACGCGCTTTCCGTCAACCCACGGTCCAAAAGATAGCCGCTCAACGGCGGTCCCACACCCGATCAGCACACACCCTTGCGCTGCAAGGCGTCGCGCATCACGGCGTGCATCTTCTCCGCGACGCGGCGGGCGGCGGGCAACGCCTCGCGGCCCTTGCCTGCGTATATGATGCCGCGCGAGCTGTTGATCAACAGGCCTCCGTCGGCGGTCATGCACCGATCGAGCACCTCCTGCAGATCACCGCCCTGCGCACCCACGCCGGGCACGAGGAAGAAATGGTCCGGGGCCAGGGCCCGCACATGCGACATGCGCTCGCCGCGCGTTGCTCCCACGACGAACATCAGCTCATCGCTGCCGCCCCAGCCGACCACTTTCCTGATCACGTGCTCGTACAGCGGCGCGCCCTCCACGGGCAGGAATTGGAAGTCCTGCGCGCCTTCATTGCTCGTCAGACCGAGCACCACGGCCCATTTGCCGACCCGGCCCAGGAAGGGCGTGATGCTGTCGTGGCCCATGTACGGCACGATGGTGACGGCGTCCACATCCAAGCGGTCGAAGAAGGCCTCCGCGTACTTGCGGGCGGTGTTGCCGATGTCGCCACGCTTGGCGTCGGCGATGATGAAGCAATCGCCCTTGCTGCGGATGTAGGCGATGGTGGCCTCCATGTCGAGCCAGCCCTCATCGCCCAACGCCTCATAGAACGCGAGGTTCAGCTTGTAGGCGACGGCGATGTCGTGCGTGGCATTGATGATCGCCTCGTTGTACGCCCGTACGGGATGGCTCTCGGTCCGGAAATGTTCGGGTACGAGATGTTCCTCGGTATCCAGGCCCACGCACAGCAGGCTCTGCTTCCTGCGGATGGTGGCGACGAGTTCGGCACGTGTCATCGGGGCGCGAAGTTCGGCACCGCGGCGGTAAGATCACAGTCCCGCCTCGGCCTTCAGCCTCTCGGTACGTTCCGCGAGCTGCAGCGCATCGATCAGCTCCTGCAGATCACCGTTGAGCACCTCGGGCAGGTTGTGCACGGTGAACTCGATGCGGTGGTCGGTCACGCGGCTCTGCGGGAAGTTGTAGGTGCGGATCTTGGCACTGCGGTCGCCGCTGCTCACCTGGCTCTTGCGCTGGGCGGCAACCGCGGCCTCCTGCTCGCGCACCTTGTCCTCGTAGAGCTTGGTGCGGAGCATCTGCATGGCCTTCATACGGTTGCCCAGCTGGCTGCGCTCGGTCTGGCACATCACCACGACGCCGGTGGGGATGTGCGTGAGGCGCACCTTGGTCTCCACCTTGTTCACGTTCTGGCCGCCGGCACCGCCGCTGCGTGCCGTCTCCATCTTCACGTCGCTCTCCTTCAGCTCCACATCGGCCTCCTCGGCCTCGGGCAGCACGTTCACGGTGGCGGCGCTGGTGTGGATGCGGCCGCTGGCCTCGGTGGCCGGCACGCGCTGCACCCGGTGCACACCGGCCTCGAACTTCAGGGTGCCGTAGGCCCCTTCGCCGATCACGTTGAACACCACCTCCTTGTAGCCGCCCACGGTGCCCTCGCTCACGTCGGCCACTTCCACCTTCCAACCACGGCTCTCGCAATACCGCGTGTACATCTTGAACAGGTCGCCGACGAAGAGGCTGGCCTCGTCACCGCCGGTGCCGGCGCGTACTTCCACGGTGCAGTTGCGGGCATCGTTGGGGTCCTTGGGCACGAGCATCAGGCGCACCTCGTCCTCCATCGCGGCGATGGCCTCGCGCGCGGTATCGCGTTCGGTGCGGGCCAGGACCAGCATCTCGGGATCCTTCTCGGTGCGCAGCATCTCCTCCGCACCGGCCAGGTCGTCGTGCAGCCGTTTGAAGCGGAAGAAGGCCTGCTCCACGGGTTCCAGGTCGCGGTAGGTCCGGTTGAGCTCGACGAAGCGCTTCTGGTCGGCGATCACGGCCGGGTCGGCCAGTTGCTTGCCGATCTCGGTGCGGCGGTCGTGCAGGGCGGAAAGCTTGGAAAGCAGGTCGGACATGGGAACTCCCGCGACCGGAGCGGTGCGGGTCAGTGATAAATGAAAGTACCGTGCTCGCTGGTGAGCATCACCTCCTTGGCCGGGGCGCTCTCCACGCGGCCGATCACCTGCGCATCGATGCCGAAGGAGCGGCTGATGGCGATGATCTCGGACGCCACCTCGGACGTGACATAGAACTCGAGACGATGCCCCATGTTGAACACCCTGTACATCTCCTGCCAAGCGGTGCCGCTCATGCGCTGAATGGCGGCGAAGAGCGGCGGCACGGGGAACAACGCGTCCTTGACGATGCGCAAGCCGTCGACGAAATGCAGCACCTTGGTCTGGGCGCCGCCGCTGCAATGCACCATGCCGTGGATGGCGCTGCGACCCACGGCATCGAACACGGCCTTCACCACCGGCGCATAGGTGCGCGTGGGTGAGAGCACCGCCTTGCCGAAGTCCAGCGGCGTTCCTTCCAAGGGCCGGGTCAGGCGTGCCTGCCCGCTGTACACGAGCTCTTCCGGCGTGCCCGGGTCGAAGGTCTCGGGGTAGCGCGTGGCCAGTTCCTTGGCGAACACATCGTGACGCGCGCTGGTCAGGCCGTTGCTGCCGATGCCGCTGTTGTAGGTGTCCTCGTAGGTGGCCTGCCCATAACTGGCCAGGCCCACGATCACATCACCGGCCTGGATCCGCGCATTGTCGATCACCTCGTCGCGACGCAAACGGGCCACCACGGTGCTATCCACGATCACGGTGCGTACCAGGTCGCCCACATCTGCGGTCTCGCCTCCGGTGCTGCGGATGCCGACACCCAGATCGCGCATGCGCTCCAGGAATTGCTCGGTACCGGCGATGATCGCGGCGATCACCTCGCCGGGCACCAGGCGCTTGTTGCGACCGATGGTGCTGCTGAGCAGGATCTCGCCCGCACCGCTGCCGGGCAGGCCCACGCACAGCAGGTCGTCGAGGTTCATCACGATGGCGTCCTGCGCGATGCCGTGCCACACGGTGATGTCGCCGGTCTCCTTCCAGTAGGCATAGGCCAGCGAGGATTTGGTACCTGCGCCGTCCGCGTGCATCACCAAACAGTGCTCGGCACTGCCGGTAAGGGTGTCGGGCACCACCTTGCAGAAGGCCTTGGGGAAAAGGCCCTTGTCGAGGCCCGCGATGGCCTTGTGCACATCCTCCTTTCCGGAGGACACGCCGCGCTGGGCGTATCGGTCGGTGCTGCTCATGATGGTTCCGCTCTCGGGTGCTGACGGCGCACAAAAGAAAAGAGCATCCGCCTTGGGTGGCGGATGCTCTTCCCTATGCGCTATGGCTAGTTGTTGGGCGCCGGAGCCTGCTGATCACTTTTGGGCACGTAGTCCCAGCTCAGGATCTTCAGGTCGGTGCGGCGGTTGCGTTGGTGGGCGGCCTCCTGCTCCTCCTTGGTCGCCATCTTCTTGATCACGTCCATGGGGATCACAGGCTCATCGGCACCGCGGCCCACGGGCACCAGACGCGCCGGGTCGATACCGAGCTGCACCAGGTAGTTCACGCAACTCTGCGCACGCAGCTGGCTCAGTTCCTTGTTCCCCCCCTTGTAGGTGCGGGTGGGGCGGGCATCGGTGTGCGAACGCAGTTCCACCACCAGGGTGGGGTTGTCGATCAGGGTCTGGTAGGCGACCTGGAGGGAGTCCTTGCTGGCATCGAGCAGCGCGAACTTGTCGGTCTCGTACAGCACGGTGGGCAGCACGACCACTTCACCCTTGCCGGCCGGCACCAGGAAGTACTCCTTCACGAAGGTGGTGCTCTCCATCACACCCACGGTGGTCACCTGGTCCTTCACGCCGAGGTAATCCTCCTTCTCCACCAAGATGCTGTAGCTGGTGTTCTCCTTGATGTAACGGTCCTTGCCGTTCTCCACGAAGGCGAAGCCACCGTTGTCGTCGGTGATCGCGCTGAAGTTGCTGCCGTTGGTACCCACCACGCTCACCTTGGCGCCGCTCAGGGGCAGGCCGCTCTTCTTGTCGTACACGGTGCCTTGCAGGGCGAACTCCAAGTCCGGCATGTAGAAGCGCCAGATGTCGTCCAAGCCCTTGCCACCGGGACGGTTGCTGGTGAAGTAGCCCCGGTCGTTCTCCCCGTCGAAGATGATCCCGAAGTCGTCGGCGGCACTGTTCAGCGGCGACATCAGGTTCTGCGGAGCGCCCCACTTGTTCTCACCGGTCTTCTCGGCGCGGAACATGTCCATGCCGCCCATGCCGGGGTGACCGTTGCTGGCGAAGTAGAGGCTGCCGTCGTGGCGGATGAAGGGGAACAGCTCGTCCTTGGGGGTGTTGATCTCGGGCCCGAGGTTCACCGGGGCGCCCACGGGCTTGCCGTCCTTGTCGAGCTTCACGTAGTACAGGTCGCGCCCACCTTGACGGCCCGGCAGCGGCATGTCGCTGGCGAAGATCATGTAGGAATCATCGGGTGCCAAGGCGGGATGGCCCACGGTGGTGGTGTCGTCCTTGCCGGGGTTGGCCTTGAGGGCCAGCATCTCGGGGGCGCTGTAGTTGTTGCCCACCTTCTTGGTCACCCAGATGTCGCAGCCATAGACCTTCTTCTTCTCCATGGGGCAGCGGGTGAAGTACATCAGGCTCCGCTTGCTGTTGAAGGCCGGTGCGCCTTCGTTGCCGAAGGTGTTGATCTCGCTGGGGAGCTTCGTGGGCTCGCTCCATTTGCCCAGGCGGTCGCGGGTGCTGGCGAACAGGTCGCTGAACGAGGAGCCGATGATCTGGTCGGTCTCGGTACCACTAGCACCTGAACGGGTGCTGGTGAACACCACGGCCTCGTTCTTCTTGTCGGAGAAGGCGGGCGTGAAGTCGTAATCGGGGGTGTTCAGGAGCACCTCAGGGTCCACCGAGTAGCGGGTGGGGCTGTCCTTCCATTTCTGGGCGGTCTGGCAGGCCGCGATGGCGGCATCGGCACGGGCGTCACCGGGCTTCTTCTCCTTGTAGCGGTTGTAGGCCGCGATCGCCTCGGCGTACTTGCCCTGCTGCTTGAGCGACTCACCGATCCAGTAATAGGTGATCGGGTCGGGGTATTGCGCCTTGTTGGCCTTGTCGTACCACACCTCGGCCTGCTGGGCATCGCCGAGGATGCGGTAGCTCTCGGCGACCTTGAAGATGAGGACGGCTTTGTCGCTGGCCTTCTTTTCAACGGTGTACGCCTTCTTGTAGAGCTCGATGGCGTTGAAGTAGAAACCCTTCTGGAACGCATCGTCCGCCTCCTCGGCAAGTTTCCCTTGGGCCATGGCGGCCGTGGAGAACAAGAGGCCGGCGGAGAAGCTGGCCAGGATCTTCCGTATCATCATTGGTGGAAAGATGGAAAAGTTCCCGTGTTGGATCCGGGCGAAGATAAGCAGATCCCGAAATGGACAACACCCTTTGAAAAGTGAGCGGGGAAGAGGGTCAACCCTCCTCCCCGCCCCAGAACAACACGCTGTTCCTCAGCGGGTGAACAGCAGCTCGCGCATCTTGGGCAGGGGCCACAATTCGTCGTCCACGAGGAGTTCCAGCTTGTCGGCGTGGTAGCGGATGCGGTCGAAGTAGGGGCGCACCTCGTCGCAGTAGGCGACGGCCCGATCGCGGGCGCCTTCGAGGTTGTTGGCCCGCTTGCGCGCCTCGATCATCTCGTCCACCATCACCTTGATCTCGGCGATGTGCTCGCTCATCTCCTCGATCAGCTTGATCTGGGTGGACGAGGCCTTCCTGGCCTTCTCGGCCGACAGCACCTCGCGCAGGCCGCGCACGTTCTCGATCAGCCGGTTCTGATAGGTGATCGCCGTGGGGATGATGTGGTTCTGCGCCAGATCGCCCAGCACACGGCTCTCGATCTGGATCTTCAGCGTATAGCTGTGCAACTCGATCTCATGACGGGCCTCCAGCTCCACGTTGCTGAGCACGTTCATGTCGGCGAAGAGGGCCTTGGTCTCCTTGCGGGCCCAAACGTCCAGTGCACGGGGCGTGTCCTTGATGTTGCTCAGCCCGCGCTTGGCTGCCTCCTTCACCCACGCCTCGCCATAGCCATTGCCCTCGAAGCGGATGCGCTTGCTCTCCACGATCAGGTCGCGGAGCACGCGCAGGATGGCCTCGTCCTTCTTCACGCCCTTGTCGATCGCCGCATCGACCTTGGCCTTGAACTTCTGCAACTGGGCGGCCACGATGGTGTTGAGCACGGTCATGGGCCAGGCGCAGTTGGCGCTGCTGCCCACGGCGCGGAACTCGAACTTGTTGCCGGTGAAGGCGAAGGGGCTGGTGCGGTTGCGGTCGGTGTTGTCCAGCATCACCGGTGGGATCCGCCCGATGCCCAGCTTCAGCTCGGTCTTGCGGTCGGGTGTCATCACGCCCTTGATGTCCTTCTCCAGCCCGTCGAGCAGGTTGCTCAGGTGATCGCCAATGAAGGTGCTGATGATCGCCGGCGGGGCCTCGTTGGCACCCAGGCGGTGGTCGTTGCCGGCGCTGGCAATGCTGGCGCGCAGCACATCGGCGTGTTCGTTGATGGCCGCGATGGTGTTCACGAAGAAGGTGAGGAACTGCATGTTCTCCTTCGGCGTGCGCGCGGGCTTCAGGAGGTTGCGCCCGGTGTTGGTGGCCAGGCTCCAGTTGTTGTGCTTGCCGCTGCCGTTCACCCCGGCGTAGGGTTTCTCATGGAGCAGCACACGGAAGTCGTGCTTGTGGGCGGTCTTCTCCATGATGTCCATCAGCAGCACGTTGTGGTCCACCGCGAGGTTCATCTCCTCGAACACGGGGGCGCACTCGAACTGGTTGGGGGCCACTTCGTTGTGGCGGGTCTTCACCGGGATGCCCAGCATCAGGGCCTCGGTCTCGAAGTCGCGCATGAAGGCGCGCACACGGTCGGGGATGCTGCCGAAGTAGTGGTCCTCCAGCTGCTGGCCCTTGGCGGGGATGTGGCCGAAGAGCGCGCGGCCTGTCATCATGATGTCGGGGCGCGCCACGAAGAGCGCCTTGTCGATCAGGAAATACTCCTGCTCCCAGCCCAGGGTGGCGATCACGCGGGTCACATCCTTGTCGAAGTACTGGCACACGGCGGTGGCGGCCTCATCGATCGCGCGGATCGAGCGCAGCAGGGGCGCCTTGTAGTCCAACGCCTCGCCGGTATAGCTGATGAAGACCGTGGGGATGCACAGCGTGCGACCGATCACGAAGGCCGGGCTGCTGGGGTCCCAGGCGGTGTAGCCCCTGGCCTCGAAGGTGTTGCGCAGGCCGCCGTTGGGGAAGCTGCTGGCGTCGGGCTCGGCCTGCACCAGCATGCCGCCATCGAAGCGCTCGATGCTACGCCCACCGCCGATCGGCTCGAAGAAGGCATCGTGCTTCTCGGCACTGAGGCCCGTGAGCGGCTGGAACCAGTGCGTGTAATGGGTGGCCCCCTTCGAAGCGGCCCACTCTTTCATGCCGGTGGCCACCTGGTCGGCCATCTTGCGATCGATGCGGGTACCGTGGGTACCGGCGTGCTGCACCGCGTACCAAGCCTCCTCGGTCAGGAACTTCCGCATGGCGTCCTCGGTGAACACGTTGACCCCGAAGTAGTCCGAGATCTTGTTCCCTGGCGGGTCGGTGAAGCGGGGTTTGCGGTTCAACACATCGGCAAGTGCCTGCGACCGGATATGGGGGGTGGGCATGGGATCTTTGATGTTTTCGGCCGCGAATGTATTCCGAATAAGGGGGGTGACCCCGGAAAATGATGGGAAATATTTTGACCCCCCCTCAAAACGGCGCGCATTCGAAGAAAATCGAATTTCCGATCAATAGGCGCACGAAAAAGCCCCGGCACTTGGCGTCGGGGCTAACTCTACTCTGCTCGGAGAAAAGGCCTACGGCTCCTTGTCCACTGCCGGACCGGAGGGGCGTTCGTCCGTAGCGGGGGGATCTTCCATGGTGTTGTTGAAGGCCCGACGCTGTTCGTCCACCGCACGGCGTACATCGTTGGCGCCCCGGTGGATCTCGCGCTGCACCTCGTTGCTGGCATCGCGCAGCTGGCGCATGGTCCGCCCCAGGGTGCGCGCGATGTCAGGAATGCCCTTGGCCCCGAAGAACAGCAGCACGAAGAGCAGGATCACCAGCAGCTCGCCACCGCTGATATCGAAGAGCAGGACCACCATGTGGGCGCAAAAATAGACCGGCCCGGATCGCACCGGGCCGGTCAACGATGCATTGCGTGCCGATCAGGCCGTGGCCAGCTTGCCCTGCTTGGCCTTGCGGCGGTCGAAGTAGGCGAGCAGGTCCACCGCCATGGCCGAGCCGATGAAGATGGACGAGTAGGTACCCACCAGCACGCCGAAGAACATGCCGAACACGAAGCCCTTGATGGCCACCCCGCCAAAGAGGTAGATCACCACCAGCACCAGCAGGGTGCAGAAACCGGTGTTGATCGTACGGCGCAGGGTGCTGTTCAAGGCCTTGTTGAACACGGTGACGGTACTCTCGCGCTTGTGGTCGCGCAGGTATTCGCGGATGCGGTCGAACACCACCACGGTGTCGTTGATCGAGTAACCGATCACCGTGAGGATCACACCGATGAACACCTCGTCGATCTCGAGCGAGATGGGGATGATGCCCCAGAACAGCGAGTAGAGACCCAGCACGATGATGCTGTCGTGCGCCAGGGACAGCAGGGAGCTGAGGCCGTAGCTCATGTTGCTGAACCGCAGCCCGATGTAGGCGAACATGCACAGCAGGGCGATGGTGACCGCCACCGCGGCCTTCTTCTTGATGTCGTCGGAGATGGTGGCGTCCACCTTGCGGGTCTCCTCGATCTTGTGCTCCACACCGGTCTTGGCCAGGCCTTCGAGCAGGCGGGCCTCCACCTTGGCATCGGTGCCGGCATCGAGCTCATCGATCAGGTAGTTGGTGGTGATCTTCAACTGGTGCTTGCTGCCGTAGGTCTTGGCGCTCACGGTGTACTGCCGGCCCTCCTCGCTGGTGAACATGGGGCGCAGCAGGCCTTCCACCTCTTCGGAGTCCATGTCGGCCTTGAAGTCGACCACGTAGGTGCGGCCGCCAGAGAAGTCAACGCCGAGGTTGAAGCCGCGGGTGACCATGGAGCCCACGCTGATCGCCACGAGCACGAAGGAGATGGCGTAGTAGACCTTCCGCTTGCCCATGAAATCGTAGGCCGTGTTGGACAGGATATTCTCCGACCACTTGTTCCAGAAGGTGATACCCTTTCCCTTGTCCATGCGGGCGAGCATCACCATGCGAGCGATGAAGATGGCCGTGAACAGCGAGGTGAGGATACCGATGCCCAGCGTGGTGGCGAAGCCGCGGATGGGACCGCTGCCGAAGATGTAGAGGATGATGGCGGTGATCAGGGTGGTGATGTTCGAGTCGAGGATGGCGGAGAGGGCGCCCTGGTTGCTGAAGGCGGCCTCGACGGCCGGACGGAGCGCGCGCCCGGCTTTCAGTTCTTCACGCACGCGTTCGTTGATCAGCACGTTGGCGTCCACCGCCATACCGATGGTGAGCACGATGCCGGCGATACCGGTGAGGGTGAGGGTGGCCTGCAACGAGGCCATGGCGCCCAGCAGGATGAAGACGTTGGCCAGCAGGGCGATGTCGGCGATCCAGCCGGCACGAGCGTAGTAGAGGATCATCACCAGCAGCACGCCCACTAGGGCGATCGCGAAGGAGATCAGGCCCTTGTTCACGTTCTGCTCACCCAGCGAGGGGCCAACCACGGTCTCGTCGATGATGCGGGCGGGTGCGGGCAGGGCCCCGGCCTTCAGGATGTTGGCCAGGTCCTCGGCCTCGCGGATCTGCTTGTTCAGGTCGCCCGAGCCCATGGAGATGGACGAACGACCACCGGCGATCTCGTTCTGCACCACCGGACCGCTGAACACCAGGTCGTCCAGCACGATGGCGATCACGCGGCCGATGTTCTCGCCGGTCATCAGCTTCCAGGTCTGGGCACCTTCGGCGTTCATCTGCATATTCACCTCCACAGCACCCTTGATGTCGAAATCCTGTTGGGCCGACACGATGCTGCTGCCGTCCAAACGGGGCTTGCCACCGCGCGGCACTTTCAGGGCGTACAGGCTCAGGAATTGCGCGCGGCCACCGTCCTGCAGGTCGAAGATGTCGGGCTTGGCGGCCCAGGCCAGCTTCACATCGGGGGGCAGCAGCGACTTGGCCACGGCCGAGCGCAGGTACATGTTCACCGTGGCGGTATCGCTCACCAAGGCGCGGCCCACGATCGGCCCCTTGGTCAGGTTCACGGGTGGCAGCACGGCGAACAAGGGGTTCTTGCGGCGCAACTCGGCTTGTTCCAGCTCGGTCGGCTCATCGTTGTCCAGACTGTCGTCGGCCAGGGTATCACCTTGGGCGGTGGCGAGGGTGTCGCTGGCGGCGTCCGTCGCATCGGCGGCCACGGTCGCGTCGGCCATGGTCAGGGTGTCCGAGGCCGTGGAGTCCTTGGCGGTGGCCAGGGCGCCCAAGCGTTCGTTGATCTTCTCCAGCACGGGCAGCACGTCCTCATTGTCCACCGTCTCCCAGAATTCCAGGTTGGCCGTGCTCTGCAGCACCTTGCGCACGCGTTCCTTGTCCTTCACGCCGGGCAGTTCGATCTGGATGCGACTGGAGAAGGCCTGCTTCTGGATGAGCGGCTGCGCCACGCCGAACTTGTCGATACGGGTGCGCATGATGCGCTCGGTGTTCTCCACGGCCGAGTTGGCCTCGCGGCGCAGGGCTGCCAGGTAGTCGGCATCCGAGCCCTCGCGATCGAAGAGGCCACTGCGGTCGGGGGTGTAGAAGATGGCCGAAAGGGGCCCACGACCCGGGATCTTGGCGTACTCCTCACCGAACAGGGTGATGAAGTCGGCATCGCTGCTCTTCATCCGCTCGCGGGCGGCGGCCATCGCGGCCACGAAGGCCTCGTCCTTGCTGTTGCCGCTGAGGCTCTCCACCAGTTCAGGCACGCTCACCTCCAGGGTCACGGCCATACCGCCCCTGAGGTCGAGCCCCATGTTCATCTCGCGCTCCTTGCAATCGCCGTAGGTGTAGCCGAACACCGGGTATACCTTGTCGTCATTGTGGTCGCGCAGGTAGCGGTTCTCGAAGACCAATCGCAGCGAGTCGCGGTCCCAAGCGGCCGCGGCGGGGTTGGCCTCGAGCAGGGAATCGACCGCGTAACCGGCCTCCACACGGGCCTTCTTCTCCACGCGCGAGGTGAAGAAGGAGAATGACAATTGCCACAAACACGCCAGCGCCAGGAGGATGCTGAAGATCCATAGCGCGCCTCGATTCTGCATGACCGGTTTTCTTTAAGAGGCGGCAAATATAGCGTTGTTGCCCTACGCCGGAAGGCGCTGAAAAAGAACCGTTCAAGGCGGCATTGTGACGGTGGGATTACCTTTGAGCACCTACCCCGCTTCCCATGCGTGCCCATTCGCTCCTCCTGCTGGCGCTGGCGGCGTCCACCCCATGCCCGTTGGTGGCGCAGCTCGACCTTCGGTTCGACCAGTCCGTTCCCGTGACCCGCAACGGTCAGGTACTCGACCTGGCATGGGCCGGTGGGTTGAACTCGGCGCAGGTGAGCGAAGTGGACCTGAACGGCGACGGGTTGAAGGACCTCTTCATCTTCGACCGTTCTGGACGCGGCTTCCTAACCCTGTTGAACAACGGCACGCCGGGTACCGGGGCCTATAGTGTGACACGGGACTACGATCAAGTGCACCCCTTCCCCACCCTGCACGACTGGGTGCTGTTCCGCGACTACAACTGCGATGGGAAGGACGATATCTTCACTTACTCCAACGCGGGTTTCGCGGTGTACAAGAACACCAGCGTCGGGGGCGACCTCTCGTTCGAGCTGGTCGATCCGCAGGTGAAGGCCGATTACGTGATGCAGTCCGGCTCGGTGGTGAACACCAACCTGTTGATCCTCTCCGTGGACCTTCCCGGTATCGTCGATGTGGACGGCGACGGCGACCTGGACATCCTGTGCTTCGGGATCTGGGACGCCTCGCACGTGGGCTATTTCAAGAACCTGTCGATGGAGCTCTACGGCACCTGCGACAGCCTGGCCTTCCGCGAGAGCAACAAATGCTGGGGCTTCTTCGCCGAGAACGCCAACAACAACTCCATCACCCTGAACGTGGAGTGCCCCTACAACCTGCCGAACCCCGAGATGGGCACCGACGGCAAATGGGTGGAGGACCTGATGAAGCAGAGCCACGCGGGCAGCTCGGTGACCCCGGTCGACCTGGACGGGAACGGCGTGATGGACCTCCTGCTCGGTGACATTTCCTACAACAACATCGTGGCGCTGTACAACGGGGGCGACGTGAGCTCGGCCTTGATGACCGCCGTGGACAGCCTCTTCCCCTCGACCAACGTGCCCGTGGACCTGCCGCTATACCCGGGCGCGTTCCATCTGGACATCGACAACGACGGCGACCGCGACCTGGTCTTCAGCCCCAACGTGGGCCCGCAATCCCTGGGGCGCAACCAGCATGGTATGTTCCTGTACCGCAACACCGGCTCCGACGCCTCGCCCGTGTTCGAGAAGGAGAGCGAAAGCCTCTTCCAGGACCGCATGCTCGACTTCGGCGAGGGGGCCTTCCCCGTGGCATTCGACCATGATGGCGACGGGCTGATGGACCTGGTGGTGGCCAACCATGGCTACTACATCGATCCGGAAGACGGCTACGTGGGCAGGATGGCCCTCCTGCGCAACATCGGCACCGCCACCTCGCCCGCCTTCGAGCTGGTGACCGACGACTACATGGGGCTCTCCACCCTGGGCATCGGCACCTCCATGTACCCGGCCTTCGCCGACCTGGATGGTGATGGCGACAAGGACATGTACATCGGCGATGCATTGGGACGCCTGCACTTCTTCCGCAACGTGGGCACCGGACCGGTGGCCGACTTCCAACTGGCGCAGGCCCTGATCCCCGATGCGACAGGCACCACCCTGGACGTGGGCCAGTTCGCCACCCCCCAGTTCTTCGATGTGGACGACGACGGCCTGCTCGACCTGCTGATCGGTGAGCGCAACGGCAACCTGAACTATTACCGCAACACCGGCGCGGCCGATGCGCCTGAATGGACATTGGTGGAGGACTCCGTGGGCCGGGTGGTGACGGCGGTGGGCTTCGAGGTGACGGGCAGTTCCGTGCCCCAGATGTACCTGAACGCCGATGGCCAGCGCGAGATCCTGCTCGGGTCCGAATCGGGCCTGCTGATGCGCTACGGCAACATCGATGGCAACCTGGACGGTGAGTGGACCCTGCTGGACGCCGCCTTCATGGGGCTGAACGAGGGCATGCGCTCGGCCCCCTGCCTGGTGGACCTGACCGGCGATGGCAAACTGGACATGGTGCTGGGCAATTACCGCGGCGGCCTTTCCTTCTGGAGCAGCGAGAGCGATGTGCACGTACCCGCCATCCCCGGGCGCGGTGCCGCCCACTTCGCGGTGATCCCCAACCCCACCCGCGACCTGGGCGAACTGGTGCTGAACGCGCCCCCGGCCCCCGGCCATATGTGGGTGGTGCGCAACACGATCGGGCAGGAAGTGCGGCGGCTGCCGGTGGTCGCACAACGCACCGCGCTCGATGTCTCGGACCTGCCCGAAGGTTCGTACCTGGTCACCATCATAGGGCCGGTGCATACGGGCACGCAGCGGCTCGTGGTGGTGCGGTAGAGAACACCCATCTATCTTGCGTGGCGACGGCCATGTCATGGCCACACCGCCGCCATGTCCTACCGGCCCCACCTCCTTTTCCTTGCCCTCGGCAGCCCGGCCCTGCTGAACGCCCAACGCGATCACCGGACCACCATCGAACCGGACATCGCGCACATCACCGTGTACCTGAACGGTGGCGAAGTGCGCACCAGTGCGGAACTGGACCTGGTGGCGGGCCGGAACACCGTGGTGGTGAAGGGGCTCTCGCCACGGCTGCATCCGCAAAGCGTGCAGGCGACGATCAAGGGCGACCTGCAGATCCTGAGCGTGAGCAGCGCGAGCAATTTCCTGGATGCGGCCAAGCTCCATCCGCGCATCGGGGAGCTTCGCGACAGTGTGGAGCTGCTGCAGGGCCGCATCGCCGATCTGGAGGACCGCATGGCGGCAAGCCAGGCGGAGAAGGACATGCTGGCCCGCAACCACCACATCGGTGGCGACGGCGTGGTGGTGAGCGCCGAGCAGCTCGCCAAGGCCGCGGATTTCTTCCGGGAACGCACGCTGGCCGTGAACCGCGCGATCAGCAAACTGCAACAGGAACAGCGCCGGATGGAGGAGCAGCTCGCACGCACGGAGCAGCAGCTGGCCGAGCTCAACTACCGCCACGATCCCGAGCGGAAAGAGGTGACCATCGTGCTGATGGCCGAGCGTGCCCAGCGTACCCGGCTTGACCTGCGCTACCTGGTGGCCAACACCGGCTGGGCACCCATCTACGACCTCGCGGCAAAGGACAACCACGGTCCGATCACGCTCCGCTACAAGGCGCAGGTGTACAACAACACGGGGCTCGATTGGAAGGACGTGCGGCTCGTGTTGAGTACCGCCGACCCTACGCTCGGGGCACGCAAGCCCGAAATGGAACGCTGGGAGTTGAACTATGCCCCAGCCCGCCACAGCCTCATACCTCCGCTGCAGAAGGACAAGCGAATGGAAGATGCCGCCCGTGGTTCGAACCGCGAGCAGGTGATCGGCAACGACCCCACCCAACACTACACCACCATCGCTGTGTCGGAGGTCGGTGCCGAGTTCGCCATCCCACGACCGTACGACATTCCCAGCGACGCGAAACCCTACCTGGTGGACATCAGCGAACATGCCCTGGAGGCCACCTACAGTTACATGGCCGTGCCGAAGCTTGACCGCGACGCCTTCCTGCTGGCCCGTGTGACCGGTTGGCAGAAGCTGAACCTGGTGGACGGCAAGGCCAACGTCCACTATGCCGACAGCTATGTGGGCGAATCCTTCATCAGCACCACCGGCGCCGATGACACCCTGGACCTGAGCCTTGGCCGCGACCGCAACGTGCAGCTCGAACGCAAGTTGAAGGAGGAAATGACCACGACCAGGCTCATCGGCAGCGACCGCAAGGAGACCAGCACCTACGAGATCACCGTGCGCAACAACGGTACGGCGGCCGTGTGGATCGATGTGATGGACCAAGTGCCCGTAAGCCAGGACAGCGACATCAAGGTGAGCGTGCACGAGCTGAGCGGCGCCCGCCTCAATGCGGAGGAAGGGTCGGTGACCTGGAAGGCCTCATTGCCCCCCGGAGGCTCGGCGAAGTACACGCTCTCCTACTCGATCCAATACCCGAAGAACAAGCGCCCTGCAGCGGCCCGCAGGATGCGCACAATCTCGGCACCTTCGTTTTGACCGGACCGAAAATGAAAGCGCCCGCAGTGATGCGGGCGCTTTCGCATGGGAGCAGGTCCGACCGCCTAGGCCGTCACGCTGTTGTTCATCCGGTCCAGAACGTCCATCACCTCCTTCACCGCCTTGGCGCTGGCGTGGCACAGGTCCATTTCCTCCTTGGTCAGCTTCAGTTCGATGATGCGTTCGATGCCGTTGCGGCCGAGGACCACGGGCACGCCCATGTACACGTCCTTCAGGCCGTACTCGCCCTGTAGCCATGCGCACACGGGGAACACGCGCTTCTGGTCGCGCACGATCGCCTCCACCATCTGGGCGGCAGCGGTGCCCGGTGCGTACCAAGCGCTGGTACCAAGCAGGTTCACGATCTCACCACCGCCTTTCTTGGTGCGCTCCACGATGGCGTCGAGCTTGTCGGCGGCGATCAGCTCGGTCACCGGGATGCCACCCACGGTGGTGTAACGCGGCAGCGGCACCATGGTGTCGCCGTGGCCGCCCATGAGCACCGCTTGGATGTCCTTCGGGCTCACGTTCAGCTCGGTGGCCAGGAAGGCGCGGTAGCGGGCGGTATCGAGGATGCCCGCCATGCCGAACACGCGGTTCGCCGGGAACTTGCTGTTGATGAACGCGCAATAGGTCATCACGTCGAGCGGGTTGCTCACCACGATGATGATGCAGTTCGGCGAGTGCTTGATCACGTTCTCGGTGACGCTCTTCACGATGTTCGCGTTCGTCGCGATCAGGTCGTCGCGGCTCATGCCCGGTTTGCGGGGCAGGCCGCTGGTGATCACCACCACATCGCTGCCGGCGGTCTTGGAATAGTCGTTCGTGCTACCCGTGATGCGGCTGTCGAACAGGCTGATCGGCGCGGTCTGCCAGATGTCCAGCGCCTTGCCCTCGGCGAACCCTTCCTTGATGTCGAGCAACACCACTTCGTTGGCGAGCTCCCAACGGGCCACGGCATCGGCGCAGGTGGCGCCCACATTGCCAGCCCCTACAACGGTTACTTTCATTTTCCTTCTTGGCTTGATGATTAAGTGTCGGACGATCCGGAACGACCGCTGAGGACGATCGCCGGAGGCGAAGGTATGGCGCGCCCGCGCACCACGACATGACATTCGTCGTTCATTCCTCCACGGACCAGGACTGCGTGCCGGACCGTTCCTTTGCCACATGGCCACTCCCGCCCCGCGCCGCGCCATCGTGTGCGTGACCAACGACCTGGTCACCGACAACCGCGTGCACCGCACCTGCACGGTGTTGCAGGAACTCGGGTACGATGTACTGCTGGTGGGGCGCCGCCTGCCGGGCTCGCCGCCGCTCGAACGCCCCTACCGCACCCGGCGCATGCGGCTTCTCTTCCGCAAGGGGCCGTTGTTCTATGCGGAATACGCCAAAAGGCTCTTCCTTCTGCTCCTCTTCACCCGTTGCGAACTGATCGTGGCCAACGACCTGGACACCCTCCTCCCCTGCCACCTCATCGCACGGCTGCGTGGCACCAGGCTGGTGTACGACAGCCACGAGTTCTTCACCGAGGTGCCCGAGCTGCAGGGGCGCGCAGCACGCAAGGTGTGGCTCGCGATCGAACGACGCGTGCTGCCGCGGGTGCGCACCGCGATCACCGTGAACGACAGCATCGCGCGCGCCTACGCTGAACGCTATCCCGGGCTGCACATGCACGTGGTGCGCAACATCCCGATGGCCCGCGACCTCGGCGAGCTGCCCTCCCGCGCAGAGATCGACCTTCCCACCGACCGCTTCATCCTTGTGTTGCAGGGTAGCGGGATCAATATGCAGCGGGGTGCCGAGGAGGCCGTGCTGGCCATGCGGGAGCTGCCCGACGCCCTGCTGCTGCTGATCGGCGGGGGCGATGCCTGGCCCGTGCTGCAGCGCATGGTCGACGAACATCGTCTGCATGATCGGGTGCGCCTGCTGCCGCGCATGCCCTACGAGCACATGATGCGCTACACCCGCCATGCCGACCTGGGCCTGTCGCTGGACAAGGACACCAACCTGAACTACCGCTACAGCCTGCCCAACAAGCTGTTCGACTATTTCCGTGCGGGGATCCCGGTGCTCGTCACCGACCTGCCCGAGGTGGCGGGCATCGTGCGCCGGTTCGATGCCGGAGTGGTGATCCACACGGCCGACCCCGCGCTGATCGTCGCCGCCGTACGCATGCTCCAGGCGGATCCCGCGCGCTGTGCGGCCTTGCGCCAAAGGGCTACATTCGCGGCCGTTTCGCTCAGCGGCGAAGAGGAGCAGGCGACGCTCAAGGCGATCCTGCAGCAACTTGCCTGAACCGCATCTGCATATCGTAAGCTTCGATGTTCCGTGGCCGCCCAGCTACGGCGGGGTCATCGATGTGTTCTACAAGGTGAAGGCCCTGAGCGAACTGGGCGTGCGCGTGCACCTGCATTGCTTCGCCTACGGGCGCGCCCGCTCGAAGGAGTTGGCAGCCCTGTGCCACGAAGTGCATTACTACCAGCGCCGCATGGGCCGCCACCAGCTGCTGGGCCGCCTCCCCTTCGTGGTGCTCAGCCGCCGCAGCGATGCGCTGGCCGATCGCCTGCTGAAGGACGACCACCCCATCCTGTTCGAGGGACTGCACACCTGCCACCTGCTCACCGACCCGCGGTTCCAGGGCCGTCGGCGCATCGTGCGCGCACACAACGTGGAGCACGACTATTATGCCGCGCTGGCCAAGGCCGAGGCCAAGGCCTTCCGCCGGACGTACTTCATCAACGAGGCGCGCAAGCTGCACCGCTTCGAGCCGGTGCTGGCCGAGGCCGACCATGTGCTGGCCATCTCGCCCAAGGATGCCGCCTATTTCACCGGACAATATGGCCACGTCTCGCACATTCCCGCCTTCCATGCGTCGGAGCAGGTGAACGTGCCGCCGGGCATGGGCGATTTCGCCTTCTACCACGGGGCGCTGGGCGTGGCCGAGAACGACCAGGCCGCGCTCTATTTGGTGCGCCAGGTGTTCAAGGGGCTTGGCGTGAAGCTGATCATCGCCGGCAGCGAGGCCAGCCAGGAACTCAAGCGCGAGGTGGCACGCACGCCGAACGTGGAGCTGCGCGAAGGCATCGGCACCGACGCCATCCACGAGTTGGTGCGGCAGGCGCAGGTGAACGTGCTGCCCACCTTCCAAGCCACGGGGATCAAGCTGAAGCTGCTGCTGTGCCTGTACAACGGGCGCCACGTGGTGTGCAATACGCCGATGATCGAAGGCACGGGGCTTGAAAGCCTGTGCCACGTGCACGACAGCGCGTCGGCCATGCGTGCGAGCATCCTCGCGTGCATGCAGGAGCCGGTGAACGATCGGGCTGCGGAACTCCGCACCGCCGTGCTGGGCGAACGCTTCTGCAACGCACGGAACGCCCAGCGCATCGTGGAGCTGCTTGGGTGAGCGATCGGTCGTCGGAGCGAACTCAGGAATGGGCGGTTCCGCTCCACTTGGTTCGCGGTGACGGGTGTGCGTTACAGTAGCAGTTGGCGCTACGTGCCATACCTGCGCTCCGCACTTCGAACCCCGCCTTGGCAATCGACAACTCCCCGCCCCTCACACCGCTCCCGCAGCGCTCAATTCAAGCAGCTTGCCCTCCTCGCAACGCACCACCCGCGTGTTGAACTGCTTCATGTGCGTGTAGTCGTGCGTGGCCATGATCACGCTGCGGCCGCTGCGGCTGATCTCGAACAGCAGATCGAGGATCTCCACGGTGGTCTCGGGGTCCAGGTTGCCGGTGGGTTCGTCGGCCAGGATCAGCTCGGGATCGTTGAGCAGGGCACGGGCGATGCTCACGCGCTGTTGCTCGCCGCCGCTCAACTCGTGGGGCATCTTGTAGCCCTTGTTGGCCAGTCCCACGCGCTCCAGCACCTGCTGGATGCGCTCGTCCATCCGCTTTCGGTCCGTCCAGCCCGTGGCCTTGAGCACGAAGAGCAGGTTGTCGTTCACCGTGCGGTCGGTGAGCAGCTGGAAGTCCTGGAACACGATCCCGATCTCCCGGCGGAGGAAAGGGATCTGCGAGCGCTTCAGCGTGCGCAGATCGAAGCCGCAGCAATGGCCTTCGCCCTCGCGCAGCGGCAGATCACCGTACAGGGTGCGCATCAGGCTGCTCTTGCCGCTGCCGGTGCGCCCGATCAGGTACAGGAACTCGCCCTTGTACACCATGAAGTCCACGTTGTTCAGCACCAGGTTCTCACGCTGGAAGATGCGGGCGCCGTGCAGCAGGATGATCGGTGAGTCGCTCATGATCTGGGATGGGCCAAAGGTCAAAAAATTCCGGGCGGGTTCGGTCGTGTCATCCGCATGCTCCCGGTGCCTTATGTTTTATACAAAGGCTTGGAAAGGATCCCCTGGCACGCACCTTCATCTTGCCAAGCCTCTTCTGCCCATGTGCGGGGACCCACGCACGTATGGACACATGGAAGCCTCGCCCGCACGAACGGAGCGGGTAACCAACAGCGACCAGATGTATATCGGGCACAAGGTGGAGCCGGGCTTCGACCAGACCTCGGCGGTGATCCAATGGGGTGATAACGATGCGCCAAGCGCCGGTCCCGATGTGCTGAAGTTCCAGTTCGCTGCAGGGTACAGCGGTGGGACGGACGGATATGTGGCCCTGCTGCTCGACGGCGAACCGGTGGTGAAGGTGCAGCTATAACCCCGGGCCGATCGCATTCTCGAACGGCGGTCACCACGCGTGACCGCCGTTCCGCGTTCCGAACCACGGGCGCAATTCCGAAGCGGCGACCGGCGTTGTGCGGTGTGAGGATCACGCCGCCATGCACGCGAACACCGCCGCGTGGATAAGTACGCCATTCCGGTCACGAAGCCCCGTTGGTCACCCTGGAACTTTGACCCTTTGATGAAGCCCATGATCACTTCCGTGCGGCGCGCCCTGCTGCCGGGCCTGTTCGTAGTGCTGTTCGCGCCGGTGCAGGCCCAGCGACCGGCCCACTACGAGCACCGCGATGCCGACCTGGCCCGGGCGCGCGAGCTCTTCGACAAGGCGAAGTACGCCGCGGCCCGCTATGAACTGGAACGCGTGGTGCAGCGCATCAGCGATCCGCACGACGCCACGCGCACCGAGGCCGAGTTCCTGGCCGCGTTGTGCGCCGTGCGCCTGTTCAACAACGATGCGGGCCACCGGCTCCTGGCCTTCATCGATGCCCACCCCGAGGACCTGCACGTGGGCGCCGTGCGCTTCGAGCTGTTCAAGCACGCCTTCGCGCGCAAGCGCTGGGCCGAGAGCCTGACCTGGGCCGAGCAGGTGGACCGCTTCGCCCTTGACCCCGCTGAGCTCGAGGAGTTCCGCTTCAAGCGCGGCTACGCATACTTCCAGGCAGGGAAGCACGAACAGGCGCTGGGCGAGTTCAGCGAGGTGAAGGACGGCACGGGCATCTACGCCGCGCCCGCCACCTACTACGCCTCGCACATCCACTACGAGAAAGGCCAGTACGAGACCGCGTTGCAGGGCTTCCGCAAGCTGGAGGGCGACGAGAGTTTCGGCAAGGTGGTGCCGCACTACATCGCACAGATCATCTTCCTCCAAGGCAAGTACGACGAACTGGACGCTTACGTGAAGCCGCTGCTCGAGGATCCGCAGGGCACCAAGCGCATGGAGTCGATCAACCGCCTGGCGGGCGAGGCCAATTACCGCACGGGCAACTACACGGCCGCCCTGCCCTACCTGGAGAAGAGCGTACAGCGCACCGGGGTGGACCGCGGCGATCGTTACATCCTCGGCTACGCCTACTACCGCACGGGCGATCACAAGAAGGCGCTGAACGAGTTCAACATCGTGGCCAACGGCGACGACAGCCTGGCGCAGCTGGCCGCCTACCACATGGCCGACAGCTACCTGAAACTGGACCAGAAGACCCACGCGCGCAACGCCTTCAAGCGGGCGCACGAGCTGAACAAGGACCCGAGGATCACGGAGGACGCACTGTTCAACTACGCCAAGCTCTCGTACGAACTGAGCATCGACCCCTACCACGAGGCGATCACCGCGCTGCGCAACTACCTGAAGGCGTACCCGAACACGCCCCGGCGCGACGAGGCGTACGAGTTCCTGCTGAACGTGTACCTGCGCACGAGGAACTACGAGGCCGCGCTCGAGGCACTGGACGAGATCCGCACCAAGGACCTGCGGCTGCAGGAGGCCTACCAGCGCCTGGCCTACGACCGCGGTGTGGAGCTGTACGACGGTCGCAAGTACAACGAGGCGGTGGCCGCCTTCGAACGTGCGCTCAAGTTCCCGGTGGACCAGCAGGTGAACGCGCGCTGCCACTTCTGGATGGCCGAATCGTACTACGCCGCCGGCGACCTGCCCGCGGCCCTGCGCAAGTACGACGACCTGCGCAATTCCCCCGGGGCCTACGCCACCGACCTGTACGAACAGGCCGGCTATGGCATGGGCTACACCTTCTTCAAGATGAAGGACTACAACGAGGCCGCCACCGCGTTCCGGCGTTTCGTGGCCTCGGGCAAGGGCGAGGCGAAGTACCGTGCCGACGCCATGCTGCGCACCGGCGACTGCTACTTCGTGACCAAGAACAACGAACAGGCGGTGAAGTGGTACGATGATGCCATGCGCAGCGGTGCCGGCGACCGCGACTACGCCCAGTACCAGAAAGGCTTATGCCTGGGCCTGCTCGGTCGCAACAACGAGAAGATCGGCACGCTGAAAGCCCTGCTGAACGAACGGCCGAACTCGCCCTACGCCGCCGATGCGAAGTACCAGCTGGCCGACACCTACATCAACACCGACAACGATCCCGAGGCGGCGAAGTACTACACCATGGTGGTGGAGCAGCACCCGAACAGCCCCTTCGTGCGCGACGCCATGCTGCAGGGCGCGTTGATCCTCAAGCGCAGCGGCCGCACCGACGAGGCCCTGGAACGGTTCAAGGCGATCGTGGCGAAGTACACCACCGTGGAAGGGTCGCTGGAGGCGCTGGCCGCGATCAAGGCCATCCACATGGAGCGCGGCACCATGGCCGAGTACGAGGCCTACATGCGCGGTCTCAGCTTCATCGACCCCTCCACCCTCGACCTTGACACCGAGTACTACCGCAGCGCCGAGGCCCTCTACATGGGCGGCGATTGCGCCAAGGCCATCAACGCGCTCACCGACTACCTGAACAAGTACCCGCGAGGCGCCTACAGCACCACCGCTTATTTCTACCGCGGCGATTGCCTGTACCGCACCGGCGACTTCGCCCGCTCGCTGCCCGACCTGGAGGAGGTGATCCGCCGGAACGAGGGCGCATACCTGGAGAACGCCTACAGCGGCGCCAGCGAACTGGCCTACAAGGAGGGCCGCTACCAGGCCGCGCTGGACTACTACGAGGGGCTGGGTCGCCACGCCAGCACACCGCAGAACACGCTGGCCGCGCAGGTGGGCCGCATGCGCAGCCTGATCGCCCTGAAACGCCCCACCGAGGCCGCGACCGCCGCCGAAGAGGTGGCCGCCAACCCCACGGCCAACAACGACCTGAAGGCCGAGGCCGGACTGATCGCCGCCAAAGGCGCGCTGGACAATGGTGACCACAACGCCGCCTACTCCAAGTTCAAGGCGGTGACGGCGCTGAGCACCAACATGATCGGGGCCGAGGCCAAGTACCACATGGCCTATGTGCGCCACCTGCAGGAAAAGTGGACCGACGCCGAGAAGGAGGTGTTCGATCTGGTGAAGAAGTACCCCTCGTACGACCACTGGAAGGCCAAGGCCTTCATCCTGCTGGGCGATGTGTACGTGCAGATGGGCGACCTCTTCCAGGCCAAGGCCACCCTGCAGAGCGTGGTGAACAACAGCGACGAGGCCGACCTGGTGACCGAAGCGCAACAGCGGCTTGACGCCATCGCCGCATCGGAAAGCCGCAAGAACCAACCAGCCCCCGGCACGACCGACGATCCCGAGATCGTGCTGCCCGACAACACCAACGGACGATGAGGAGCGCGAAGCACCTGCTGCCCTTCCTGACCCTGCTGCCCATGATGGCGACGGCGCAGGAACCCACCAGCCAGTACGAGATCCAAGGGGTGTACAGCCCCACCCTGATGGAGGCGCGCAAGCTCGACATGCGGCCGCAGCCCATCGACACGATCCTGCCACCCGTGCCCGTTTCCTACACCGTGCTGCCGGCCAAGGGCGAAGTACCCGCACGCGTGGACAGCATCGCCGCCGCGCGCCTCAGCGTGGAGCAGGCCAACCAGCGCCTGTACCGGGGCTACGCCAAGGCGGGCTTCGGCCTGTACACCACACCGCTGGCCGAGATCTACCTGGACCAGGTGCGCTCCAAGGACAACAGCTGGGGCCTGCACTACAAGCACCTGAGCAGCAACGGCGGCCTGAAGGACGTGGGCCCGAGCGACTACAGCTTCAACAACGTGGACGCGTTCTACACCCACTTCATGCCCCGGCACGAGGTGGGCGCCCGCCTGATGTACGACCGGCGCCGGATCAGCTACTACGGCCACCCCGAGAACGACAGCATCCGCCATGTGCTCGATGCGATCGAGGCGCCGGACGAATTCCTGAAGCAGATCTACAACGACATCGGCTTCGCTGGTCGACTGCGCTCGCTGTACGGCGATAGCAGCAAGATCGCGCACGATGTGGGCCTGGAGGTGCACTCCTACGGCCACCTGAACAAGAGCCGCGAAACGAACGTGCGCCTCACGGCCGAGCTGTCGAAGCAGGAAGGGGCCGAGGTGTACGCGGCAGGTCTGCTCGTGGACAACAACGCGTATCGTGGCTTCCTCGACAACGATCTGGGCGACTTCCGCCAGAACGGCACCTTGCTGGGCCTCACCCCGAACGTGAGCACGCGCGGCGACAAGTACCTGGTGCGGGTGGGGGCCGGCATCTACCTCGATGCCATGGGCCGTTCCACCTTCCACTTCTACCCGCAAGCCTACCTGAGCTACGACCTCTTCGACAAGATCCTGATCCCCTACCTGGGCGTGGACGGCGCCAAGCAGCGCAACAGCTTCCGCAGCCTCACCCGCCAGAACCCATGGCTGAACGGAGCGCCCTCGCTGGCCAATACCAGCAAGAACTACGACGTGTACGGCGGTCTGCGCGGCAGCTTCAGCAGCGACCTGGGCTTCGATGTGCGCATCAGCCGCAGCCGGATGAAGGACATGGCCCTGTTCGTGAACCAGCCCAACGATCCCTTCGGCGACCGCATGGCCGTGATCTACGACCGGGTGGACATCCTGAACCTGAGCGGCGAACTGCACTACCATTACCGCGAGCAGCTGCAGGTGAACGCCCGCATCGATGTGTCCACCTACGAACTGGAGTTCCAGGACGAAGCCTGGAACCTCCCCCCCTACCAGCTGACCCTGGGTGCCACCTACGACATCCGCGACAAGCTGATCCTCAAGACCGAACTACTCTTCATGGGCCAGCGGAAGGCCCGTCGCCTGGAGACCGTGGAGGTGGACAATGTGGCTGTACCCGCACCCGTGACCGTGGACCTGGACGGTTTCCTGGACCTCTACCTCGGGGTGGAATACCGCTATACCAAGCGGCTGAGCCTCTTCCTGGACATGAGCAACCTGAGCGCCAGCAAGTACGAGCGCTGGTACCGTCACCCGGTACAGCGCGGCCTGGTGCTGGGCGGGGCCACGTACGCCTTCTAGGCCGTGTCCCATTGCCGGGAAAAGCCTGGCGAACAGGCCGTCACCCGGGGCGAAGCACCAGTTCCGGACGGCCGGGCGCCCGACCATTCCCCGGAGGGGTGAACAGCAGGTATCAGGGCATAGCGATCCGCGCCGAAAAAGCAAGCCCGATCGGGTTGTTAATTATCAACAAAACCCTTGACACTGTTGGGAAAACGGGCATTTTCAAGGGGCCTTCCTGGGTATCTTCGCAGGCCGTTCACGATCCATGCTCCGGGACCCGCCGGGAGCCATGCGCGAAAGGGCGACGGAAAGAACCCAAGAACATGTCTGAGACCGTAGTTGAAATGAGCGAAAAGAAGAAGGCCGCGGCGAGCTATTCGGCCGACAGCATACAGGTGTTGGAAGGCCTCGAAGCGGTGCGCAAGCGCCCGGCCATGTACATCGGCGATATCGGCGTCAAGGGCCTGCACCACCTGGTGTACGAGGTGGTGGACAATTCCATCGACGAGGCGCTGGCCGGCCACTGCGACACCGTGGAGGTGACCATCACGGCCAGCAACGGCATCCGGGTGAAGGACAACGGCCGCGGCATCCCCGTTGACATGCACGCCAAGGAGGGCCGCAGCGCCTTGGAGGTGGTAATGACGGTGCTGCATGCCGGTGGCAAGTTCGACAAGGACAGCTACAAGGTGTCGGGCGGTCTGCACGGCGTGGGTGTGAGCTGCGTGAACGCGCTGAGCACCCACCTGCGCGCCGAGGTGCACCGCGACGGCAAGATCTACGAGCAGGAGTACAGCGAGGGCAAGCCCCTCTACCCCGTTCGCGAGGCGGGCGCCACCGACTACCGGGGCACCATCATCCACTTCCAGCCCGACCTGAGCATCTTCCAGGTGGGCGAGTACAACTTCGACACCTTGGCCGCCCGTCTGCGCGAGCTGGCCTTCCTCAACAAGGGGATCCGCCTCACACTGGTCGATGAACGCCGGGCCGGCGAGGACGGCAAGCCCATCTCCGAGACCTTCTACAGCGAGAACGGCCTGCCCGAGTTCGTGCGCTACCTCGATGGCACCCGCGTCCCCATCATCCAGGACGTGATCCACATGTCGGGCGAGAAGCAGGGCATCCCCGTGGAGATCGCCATGGTGTACAACGACTCGTTCAACGAGAACCTGCACTCCTACGTCAACAACATCAACACCCACGAGGGCGGCACACACCTGGCCGGTTTCCGCAGCGGCCTCACCCGCACGTTGAAAAAGTACGCCGATGCCAGCGGCGCCACCAGCAAGCTCAAGTTCGAGATCAGTGGCGACGACTTCCGTGAAGGCCTCACCGCCGTGATCAGCGTGAAGGTGGCCGAGCCCCAGTTCGAGGGCCAGACCAAGACCAAGCTGGGCAACAACGAGGTGAGCGGCGCGGTGAACATCGCTGTGAGCGAGATGCTCGAGAACTACCTCGAAGAGCACCCGAAGGACGCCAAGGCGATCGTGGACAAGGTGATCCTGGCCGCCACGGCCCGTCATGCGGCGCGCAAGGCCCGCGAAATGGTGCAGCGCAAGGGTGCCTTCAGCGGCGGCGGGCTGCCTGGCAAGCTTGCCGATTGCAGCAGCAAGGACCCCTCGGTGAGCGAACTGTTCCTGGTGGAGGGTGATTCGGCCGGCGGTACCGCCAAGCAGGGCCGCAACCGCGAGTTCCAGGCCATTCTGCCCCTGCGCGGCAAGATCCTGAACGTGGAGAAGGCCATGCAGCACAAGATCCTCGACAACGAGGAGATCCGCAACATCTACACCGCGCTGGGCGTCCACATCGGCACCGATGAGGACAGCAAGGCGCTGAACATGGAGAAGCTGCGGTACCACAAGATCATCATCATGTGCGACGCCGACGTGGACGGCAGCCACATCCAGACGCTGATCATGACCTTCTTCTTCCGCCACATGCAGCCGCTGATCGAGCAGGGGCACCTCTACATCGCCACGCCACCGCTGTACCTGGTGAAGAAGGGCAAGGAGCAGGTGTATTGCTGGAGCGATGCCGAGCGCGATGCCACCATCGAGCGCATGAAGGCATCGAGCAAGGACGCCAGCGTGAACGTGCAGCGCTACAAGGGTCTCGGTGAGATGAACGCCGAGCAGCTGTGGGAGACCACCATGGACCCTGCCCGCCGCACCCTGCGCCAAGTCACGATCGAGAACGGCGCCGAGGCCGACCGCACCTTCAGCATGCTCATGGGCGACGAGGTGCCGCCCCGCCGCGAGTTCATCGAGAAGAACGCGGTGTACGCCAAGCTCGACGTGTAAGCGCGGCCATCACGTACCGACAAGGAAAAGCCCGGCGATGAGCCGGGCTTTTTCCTTTCATCGGCTCCGCCGCGCGACTAACGCAGCAGCGTCACATGCCCGATGATGTCCCGCTTGTTCCGCGAGGCCATCGACACCACCTTCAGCTTGTACACGTACACCGATTGCGGCAGGATCTCACCGCCGTTACCGCCCATGGAACCGTCCCATCCCTTGTACAGGTCGTTGGTGCTGAACACCTCGCGGCCCCAGCGGTCGAAGATGATCATCTCGAAATCGTCCGGAGCGATGTCGTTGCCCATCACCCGGAACACCTCGTTGCCCCCAAGTCCGTCAGGGGTGAACGCGTTCGGCACGAAGACCATCAGTTCGTCGTTCACATCCACGATCGTGCGCAACGTGTCGGTGCAGCCCAGCGCATTGGCCACCACGAGCGTCACAGGGTAACTGTTGCCCACCTCGCCGGGGAAGGTGACCTCCGGATGCTGCTCAGTGCTGGTGCCCAGTTCGCCGAAATCCCACCACCAGCTCACCACGTTGGGAACCGACTCATCGGTGAACTGCACCACCGGGTCCAGGATCGAGGGCGGGTGCGGGGACCACGAGGCATGCGCGTTAGGCACGGTGAGCACATGGATCATGTTCGCGATGCTCGTATCGGTCACACAGCCGTTGGGCCACAACACCTGCACACCCACCGTGTAGTCCCCACCCACGGTGTAGGTGTGATGCACGGTGGTGGGCTGGCCAGGCTCCAGCACATCACCAAAATCCCAGTCAACTATTGCCTGTCCCGTGGTGTCCTGCAGATCGAAACGCACATTGAACGGCACGCAGCCCTCGGTCGTGTCGGCGGTGATCACCAAGGGCGGCGTGTGCAGGATCACCAGCTGGGCGCACGAGGTGATGGCCGGGGTCTCGCAACCGTCTGTAAGGGTGACACATACGTTGGCCGTGTTCGGCAGCAACGCCTCGTAGGCGCTGCTGCTCTGCGGTCCGGAGCCCCAGTTGTACTGGTAGGCGCCATCGCCACCTGCCGCGTCCAACACCGCGTAAGGCACGGGAATGCCGAAGCACTCCGTGTCAGGCTCCAACGGCGTGAAGGAGAGCGGCGGCAGCACGCTGACGGTGACCGGGTGCACGCTCGTGGTGCAACCGTGCGCATCAACGGCCTGCACGGAGTAGGTCGTGGTCTGCGCCGGGCTCAGCGTATGCGGTCCGTTCCCGGAGGGGCCACCGGTCCATTGCAGGTTGATGGGCGCCGTGCCGCCGTGCGCCAAAGCACCCAAGGTGGCCGTGCCGGTGAGACAGATCGTGGTGTCGCTGGGCGTGGTCACCCACTCCAACAGGGGCGGCTCGATGATGGTGGCGGTGAGCGTATCCGTGCAGCCGTTGCCGTTCACACCTTCGACCACGATCACGGTGTAGGTGCCCGCCGGACCGGTGAACGTATCACCATCGGCCGCCGTGGTCGTGGCCACCACCGTGCCTTGGGCATCGGACCATTGGTAGTCCCACGGTCCACCGGGACCGGTGGTGATCACCTGGATCGATCCATCCTCGGCGAAGCAGTTCGCATGCACCACCACGCTGTCGTTCTCAATGAACGAGGGCGGCATCACCAACAGCGTGTCGGTGGTGAAGCAATAGGGCGCATCGGAGGGATGCACCATCACCACCACCTCGGTGGGCTCCGTCACCATGGCCGTGGTATTGGGCGAACCGGGGTTCGCCACGCTGCCGGCCGGCGACCAGGTGTACACCAAGGGGCCTGTTCCCGGTCCGCAGTTCGCCGTCCCCGTCCACAGTACGCCCGAAGAAGGTCCTTGTGGCGAACTGTACAGCACGGTACCATCCGGGCCGATGATCTCGAAGGAGTTCTGCTGGTTCCAATTGGCCCCGGCGGTATAGGTCACCGTCAGCGGCTGGCCGGTCTGCACGGTGATCGAATACGTGGCCTGCGAGCCGCTGGACATCGTGAAATTCGATTGGCCGGTGCCGTAGTTCACCAGTACACTGGCACCGCCGCTCCAGCCATTGCCAGCGTCATCGTGCAGCACCAGCTGATAGGTGCAGAACGTGGGCGGCGGCGGGAAGGCCACGATGGAGGCCGACAGGGTCGCAGGGTCGCTGCACGTAGCACCGAGTGTCATGGTGGCCCCCACTTGGGGCGCATTTCGCACGACCAAGGTGAGGGTGGTATCGTAGCTGCACCCGAAATTGTCGATCACCGTGTAGGTGTAGTCGAAGGTGCCGGGCTGGTCGGTAACGACCGTGGCGGTGCCAGGGTTGTCCGGGTCGTTCACCACACCGGGTCCGCTCCAGTACGAGGAATCGGTCGTGCTGCCGATCGTCGGCGTGAACGAAGTGATGTTGCTGTAGTACTGATCGGCGAAGGTGATGGACCAGCCGCAGATCACCCCGTTGTCGATGAACAGCATGTCGGTGACCGAAAGGGTCCAGTTCCCGTTCAAGGGACACCCCACCAGGCTGTTGAAGGAGCCAACGCTCGAATAGGTGCCAGGGATGAGCGAGATGCCCTGTGAAGAGGGCATCACGTTGGGAGTGGGTCCGAATTGGGCGCAGTTGGCCCACGTGCCCAAGGTGGCGTTCGGGGCCCAGCAATACTCCCAGCAAGTGCCCGGAACGGCGGGAGTACCCGCAGGCTCGGTATCATTCGCATCACCGAGGAAGGTCCCGCCTCCGCCCTGCTGGTGCAAGGTGAGGCTCTGGCCGGTGGGACAGATCATGGAGATCACCAGATCGCCCATGAAACTGTGCTCCATGTCCACGCAGATGCTCACGATGTCGCTCGCGCTGGTCACGGTGCTTCCGACCGGGAACCCACTGAATTCGATCTGGTTGGTGAAGGGCGTGCCCACATTGTCCGGCAGGGGGATGGGGCCGCCCAGCTCCACCTCGGGCACTCCGGTCCACGTGGTGGGCTGCGCAACGCCGGTGAGGGTCACGGTACCGCCCTCGCAAATACTGGCGGGCATGGTGGTGCCGACGAACACAGGCTGTGTGCCCACCCACACCGGCAGGAGAACGGGGCTCATGTTCACGCACCCGTTCTCATCGGTCACCACCAACTGCACCACATACTCGCCCGGGGTGTTGAAGGTGTGGGTGACCGTCATGCCCTGTGCCGTAGTGCCATCGGCAAAATCCCATTCCACACTGGCCAGCGTGGACCCCGGGGCTGCGGCCGACCCAGTGGCATCGAAGGAGAGGACCTCACCCGTGCACACCAGTGCCGGCAGCGTTTCGCCCAAGGTGGCCGTGGCTGTGGGGGCGATACAGGGCGTGGTGCAGCTGATGGCGGCGATGAAGGCCCCGGAGCCCGTGCTGTTCGAGGTGAAGTGCACAGTGAGACAACCCGTGGGGTTCGCAGGCGTGGCCACCACCACGGCACCGGCCAGGGTGCTGCCCGAGAACGTTCCCAGTACCGGCGCGGCGGTGGAATTGCCATCGTGCACCACGATCTGGTCCAACGGGGCGGGCCCGCTCGTGTCCAGGTCGCCCAGGATGAACTGCAGGCTGATCGCTTCGCCGGGTGTGCCGGGGCAGATCACCGAGACGAGGTCCTCGTTGTCGCCATAACCCAGCCCCCAATCGCCACCGCTATCGGTGAGCGTTCCATTACAGCCCGTGAAGTCGCCATTGGCGATGTTGTGGACCTGCCCCTCGGTCCTTGCGGGAACAAGAAGCAGGAAAGCAGGAAGCAGGGTGGTCGCGAGGGGCCGGGCGAGAACGGTGATCAGGGGGAGTACTGAATGGAAGCAGGACATTGGTGCGAATTTCCGGACTTGGGCCATGCGGAACCATGACGCGATCGGGCGTGGATAGGACGCCCAAGGAGGACCGGAGCCTCCCGGAGCCTTGGAGGACGAGCGGTCGGAGGGTTAGCGCAGCAGGGTCACATGACCCATGCGGGTGATCGCCGTATTGCGGAACTTGTCCCGGCACTGCAGGCGCCACACATACACACCGGAGGGCACGGCCGTACCGTTCCTATCACCACGCCAGCCTTCGCCCGGCGTGTTGCTCACGAAGATCCGCTCACCCCAACGGTCGAAGATCTGGAACTCATAATCCACGATCCAGCTCACGTTGAAGATGGGCATGAAGGCCTCGTTGAACTCGTCGCCATCGGGGGTGAAGGCGTTGGGCACGTACACGCCCATTTCGTCCAACACCCACACCGGTGCACAATACCGACCCTCGCACCCATTGGCATCCCATGCGGTAAGGCATACCATGTGCTCGGCACCGAGGTCGTTCGGAAAAGTGAAGGAAGGATGCTCTTCGGTGCTTGACCCCAGCCCGGCGAAATCCCAGAGATAGCTCACGGTGCTCGGTGACGAGCCGTTGATGAAGTGAACCACCGGCGACGAAACGAAGACCGTGTCGGGGCCTGCGCCGAAGGAGACCGCCACCGGCGGGGGATCCGCGACATGTGCCACGACCGTCCCCTGGCAGCCGTCGGGTGCCCGCACGATGATCATGTGGTTCCCACCGCACAGCCCGGTGAAACTGCCGTCGGGGTTGAACGTGGGGCTTCCCGCCAGAGCGAACTCCGCACCGACAGGACCGACCACCACAACGCTACCATCGCAATCGCCGTGGCAGGTGGCCCCGATGGCCGAGACCACTTCCGCCTCCACGGGCGGCGGCTGGTCCACGGTAAGCGTCATCTGCACCGAACACCCGTTCATATCGGTGGCCTGCACCATGTAATTGCCGGCACACAGACCGAACACCGACGCGCCGGTTTGACCACCCGCACCGGTCCAGGTGTAGATGTAACCTGTCTGGCCCGGGTTCCCGCCCGTTGCGGTGGCGTTGGCGGTGCCGTTGCACTGGCCGTGGCACGTGGCATCGGTGGCGCTTCCGGAGATGCTCATCGGTTGGGTCAGCACGATGCTCACCTCGTCCGAACCCTGGCAGCCTTGGTCCGAGATCACGCTCCAAGTGAGGGTGTAGGTACCCGGCGTGGTCGAGCTGACCGTGGAGTTGGGCTGCGTCGGTGAGGCGATGGTCACATCGGCAGGTCCGCTCCAGCTTCCCGATGCCCAGGTGCCCGTGGCGCCAAGCGTATGGGTCAGGCTACAGCTCACGGCATCAGGCCCGGCGTTCGGCTGGGGCGTGGGATGCAAGGTCACGTTCACCGTGGCGGTGGCCGCCGGGCACGCACTACCTCCCTCCACGCTGTACACGTACGCGCCATATGGGTCGGTGGCGGGATCGTAGGTGCCCGATGACGGGATCCCGCCCGGACCTGTCCATGTGCCGTTCAGTGAGGGAGTGCCCCCCAGATGAGCGAACAGGTCCACCGGCGATGCCTCGGGACATAGTGCTATGGAACCATTGGAGCCGGCGTTGGGAGGTGTTTCCACGCCGACGGTCACGGTCGCGCTCGCACTCGGGCAGGGCGCGATACCGGCCACGTGGTAGGTATAGAGCCCGGGCAGGTCCTGTCCGGGAACGAAGTTCCCATCCGTCGCTCCGGTCGGCCCCGTCCATGTGCCTCCAGGCTGTGGGTTGCCGCCGAGGGCCTCCATCATCTCCGCATTCCCCGCAGTGGCGCACAGCAGGAGGCTGCCATCAGTGCCGGCATCGGGGTGCTGGGCAACGGTCACCGCGACGAAGCCGGTATCGTTCACACAGGGGGCGGGGGCCGATTGTACGTAGTAGTAGCTGCCCGGCGCATGGGTACCCGGCACGAAGGTGCCATTGAACGGTGCGCCAGTCGGCGTATACCATTGGCCACCGGTATCGGGTGTGCCGCCCAAATGGGCGAACAGTGCTTCGGACGGCGAGGAGCTGCACAGTGCCACACTACCGTTCGTACCGGCATCGGCCACGGACAGGACGGCCACGGTGACGGTGGCCTGATCCGCCGGGCACGGCTGGGCCGCGTTCACGGAATAGGTGTAGGTGCCCGCCGCGTGCAGGGCCGGGTCGAACACCCCGCCGAAGGAGGCACCCGAGGGGCCGGTCCAGCTTCCGCCGGTATCGGCAGCACCCAATTGACCGAACAGGTCCTGCGGCGCGCTGCTCGTGCACAGGTTCAAAGTGGCATCGCTACCGGCATTGGCCAGGCTCGACACCGAAACGGTGACCGTGGCGCTCGTCGCCGCGCAAGGAGCGGGGCTTTGCACGGTGTAGGTGTAGTTGCCCGCCGCATGCACCGACGGGTCGAACACCCCTGCGAAGGCCTGCCCGGACGGGTTGGTCCAGGTACCACCGGCCTGAGGGGCACCGCCGAGTTGGCCGATCAACCCCACCGGTGCGTCCGTCTCGCACAAGGTGACCGATCCCGCGGAACCGGGATCGGCGGGCGCCACGATGGTCACAGACACGATCGCTGCATCACTGGTGCAGGGCGGCGGTGCGATGATCTGGTAGGTGTAATCACCGGAGGGATGCACGGCAGGGTCCAGTTGACCGTTGAACACCGTACCCGATGGCGTGGTCCAAGAGCCTCCCGCCTCGGGCATGCCGCCCAGCAGGCCGAACAGGTCGACCGTATTGCCCGTGGTGCAAAGCGTCGTCGCGGCATCCAAGCCGGCATTCGGTTCGTTCGCGACCGTCACCGCTACGCTCGCACTAAGCGACGGGCAAGGGGCTTCACCCGCGACGGAGTACACATACTGCCCGGCAACGTCCACGCCCGGCTGGAAGACACCCAGGTGCGGCATACCATCAGGCGCAGCCCACGTTCCTCCCGGAGCAGGCGTGCCGCCCAAGCTGTTGAACAGGTCCGCGGGACCGCCGCTCACGCACAGGGTGAGGGCAGCGTCCTGGCCGGGTTGTGCCTCGGCGGCCAGCGACACGAACACCTGGGCCGTGGCGTCCACACACGGTGGGGTGGCGACAACGGTGAAGGTGTAGGCGCCCGCCGGGTCGTTGGCCGGGTCGAAGATGCCACTGTGCGCGGCGCCTGTGGGATCGGTCCATGTACCGCTACCGAACGGGGTGCCGTTCAGATGGCCGACCAGGTCCACAGGGGCACCGCTGGGGCAGGCGGTCAGCGCGCCGTTGGCAGCGGCGGTGGGCTGGGGCACGACCTGCACCCAAACGATGGCAGAGGCCAAAGGGCAGGGGGCGGCACCCTGCACAACGTACTCGTAGTTGCCCTCCCCGGTCTCGCCGGGGATGAAAATTCCGTCGTGCGGGAAGCCGTTCGGCGCTGCCCAGATGCCCCCCGGCATGGGCGAGCCCGGGAGCACGTCGAACAGGTCCAGCGGCGGACCCGCGCTGCATAGCACAATGGTGGTGTCGCTGCCGGCGTTGGGCAGCGGGTTGATCGTCACATCGATGACCGCGCTGGCCGTGGCCGCACCACATGCACCAGTGCCGGAGACCGTGTAGGTATATGGGCCGGAAGGATCGGAGCCCGGCTGAAGCACACCCGAATGCGGAGCCCCACCGGGCGCGGTCCAAGTCCCACCCACGTCAGGCGTACCTCCGAGAAGGCCGAACAGGCCGATCGCAGACCCATTCTGACAAAGGGTGAGCGAAGTGCCGATGCCCGGATCGATCCCGCTGTCCACGGTCACCGTCATGCAATCGGTGGCGGGGCATTCGGGGTGTGAAGGTTGAACAGCGGTCACACAAAAGGTGGTGGTCGATGAGACCGTGGCGGTGGGATCGGCCACGTTCGGGTTCGAAAGGCCAGTGGTCGGGCTCCACGTGAAGGTGAAGGGCTCCACGGGGCAGGTGGCGGTACCGGTCCAAGCCACGCCCGATGGCGGGTTGTAAGGCGATGTGTACACCACCGTCCCGGCGGAGTTGCGCAGGCGGAAGGTGTTCTCGGTGTTCCATGTGCCGCCCTGGTAGGTCAGCACGATCTGATCGCCATGGGTCACCGGGATGGCGTACGACGCGAAACTTCCGTTGGGCAGGTAATAGGTGGTGGATGACCCGTTCACCGTCACGGTGATGTTGCCGTTGCCGTTCCAGCCATCGCCCCAGCTATCCACAAGTTCGATCTGGTACGTGCAGTTGCCGGGAAGGCCTCCAGAGACCATGGTAGCGCCCAGCTGCACCGGAGTGCCACAGGTCACTTGGTCGGCACCAGCCTCCACCACCGGACCAGGAATGATCGTCACGGTGAGCGTGGTGTCGTAGGTGCACCCGAAGTTGTCGGTCACCGTGTAGACGTAATCGTAGGTGCCGGGCGAGGGCGGCGAAACGCACACTTGGTCGGCATTGGCCGAAAGGGAGGTGATGTGGGGGCCGCTCCAGTACGAGCTGTCGGCATCGGCACCGTATACCGGCGTGAACGAAACGGCCTCAGGGAAGAGCGCGGGGTTGAACTCGAGCGACCAATCGCAGATGAAGCCGTTGTCGAGGAGCAGGTTGTCGCAGATGCGGAAGGTCCAATCCCCGTTCAAGGGGCAGCCCACCAAGTTGTTCCAGCTCTGCACGCTGCTGTAGGTGCCCGGGATCAGGGCGCTGTTCGATGGCGTCCCGGCGTTCATCACATTGGGCGTGGGCCCGAAGGCAGCACAGTTGGCGAAGGTGCCCAAGGTGGCCGTGGGGCTCCAGCAGTAATTCCAACATGCACCCAGCACAGGGCTCCCTCCCGCGTCATTATCGTTCGCCGCCCCCAGGTAGGTGCCTCCACCACCTTGGTTGTGCAGCACGATGGACTGACCGTTCGGGCAGATCAACGAGATCACCAGGTCGCCCATGTAGCTATGCTCCAAGCTGGCACATAGGCTCACGATGTCGCTGGGGCCGCTCACGGTCTGGCCCGGCACGAACTGGGTGAAATTCAAGGTGGTGTTGTAGCACACCCCGGAGCCATCAGGCAGGGTAACGCCGCCACCGAGGTTGGCCTGGGGCAGAGTGTTCCATGGCGTACCTTGCACGAGGCCGTCCAGGCACAGGGTGCCCCCGGGGCAGCCGGTGAGCGTACCGTCCGTCCCATTGAAGGTGGGGGCCGTGCCGACCATCACCATCAGGTCCACCGGGTTGGTGCTCGCACAGCCGTTGTTGTCGATCAGGTGCAACTGCACCGCGTAAGCGCCCGGATCGGAGTAGGCATGGCTGGTGGTCTGGCCCGAACCCGTGGCGCCATCGCCGAAATCCCAGGTCCACGACGACAACGAGAAGCCCGGCGCCGCGAACGACGCACTCCCATCGAACTGGACGGTCTCACCCGGACAGATCAATGCAGGCGAGGCCTCCCCCATGACCGCCGCAGCGGTCGGACGCACACAGGGCAGGTAACATGAAATGCTGGCGGCGAAGTTGCCCGTGCCACTACCATCGGACTGGAACACGATCGTGAGGCAGCCACTGGTGTTCAGCGGGCTCCCTTGCACCGTCTGTCCTTGCAGGTCGCTGCCGATGTAGGCACCAAGGTCCGCGGCAGCCGTGGAGTTGCCGTCGTACACCTGCAGCACATCCCCTGCCCCCAGTGCGAACTGGGTGAAGTCCAGAACGATGGCCGCCCCGGATTGGTCGGGGCACAGCGTAAAGGTGATGTTCTGGTTGTTGCCGTAGTTCGCGCCACTGCCGCCGCTGTCGTACAGCGTACCCGAGCAACTGCTCTCCACCCCGTTGTGGAGGTTGAAGGTCTGCGCGGCACCGATCACGGGTGCCAGTACGATCAAGCAAAAGAAGAAGGCACGAGACGCTGGGGTCGGGTTCATGTCAATGGCAGCAGCGATCGGTCGGTGGAGAGGATGCTTGAACGGAGCCCAAAATAATGGATATCAATGGCCTTGGGTAGTACTCCCTGTGATCGGCCATGCCGGTGATGTCCATGACGACGGCTTCGGCACGAGCGGACATGTGCTACTTCAACAAGGTCACATGCCCCATCAACTCCTTGGTCGTTTCCTGCCCGCGGATCTCGTACAGGATCCGGTACGCGTAGACCCCGGTGGGCAGCACCTCACCGCTGTTGCGGAAACTGCCCAGCCAAGGCTTGTGCGTATCGTCCGTGCTGTACACCAACTGCCCCCAGCGGTCGTAGATCATCATCTCGAACTTGGTGATCACATCGATGTTCACGCTCATGCCGAACACATCGTTGTGGCCGTCGCCATCGGGCGTGAAGGCGTTGGGCACATAGGTGAACAGGATGTCGTCGATCACCACGTTCTTGCAGATGCTGTCGCGGCAATTGTTGTAGTTCCATGCGACCAGGCACACCTCGTACACCCCGGGCTCCCTGTAATCGAAGGTGTATTCGGGCTCGTTGCTGTCCGAGGTCATGAAGCCTGCGATGTCCCAGTGCACGTACTGCGAACCGGTGGAGGTATTGAGGAACTCGATGTGCGGATCCTCGATGGTGGTGGGGTTGGGTCCCCAGGCGAAATCGGCCACCACGGGAGGCGGACCGGTCACCGTGACGGTGCCCACTCCCAAACATCCATCGGCATCGCGGATCTGCACCTGATGGATCCCCTCGCACAGGTCGGTGCCCACGGGCGACGGTCCCCAAGTGGCCCCGCCATCGTAGCTGTAGGTCACGGCACTGGCATCCATCACCATCACCTGCCCGTCGCAATCACCGGAGCAGGTAACGGCGACACTGGCGAGGGCGTCGATCTCGAGCAAGGGAGGCTCGGTGATCGTAAGTGAAGCGGTGCCCGTGCAGTTGTTGTCGTCGGCCACCACCACTTGGTATTGGCCGGGGCAAAGGCCATCGATCGTGGCGCTGCCGGTCACCCCGTTGGACCAGGCGTACTGCAGGGTGCCGTTCCCCCCGGTCGGCGTGGACACGATGGTGCCATCGCAATAGCCGAAGCACAGCACGTTGGTGCCGACCAGGTTGGGCAGGATCGCATCGGTCAGGGTCATCTGCACGCTGTCCACCGTGTTGCAATGGGCACTGGTCTCGGTCCAGTAGAACCAGTGGGTGCCACCGCTGCCCGGGGGCAGCGTCACCGTGGTCTGCGGCGCGTGCGGATCGGCGAACACGGCACCGGGTGGGCCGCTCCAAGTGCCCAGATTGGCCAGGTTGCCCGGTGTGGCGCTGAGTGCGATGGTGAGGTCGCACGAATGTGCCGGCAGGCCCGCATCAGGGATCCCGCAGCACACCGGGTCGCTGGCCGGGATCACGGTGATCGTGAGCTGGGCGGTGGCCTGGCAGCCGTTCGGGCTGGTCACCGTGTAGGTGTATGTGCCCGAAGCGCCCGTCATGGGGTCGAATTGGGCGGGCACCGTGGCACCTGCGGCATTGGTCCATACGCCCCCGCTGTCAGGTGTGCCATCGAGGGCATCGGTCATGTCGAAGGCAGGCTCACTGGCACACAGGGTGATCTCGGCATCGGCACCGGCATCGATCGACGGGTCCGGTCCCACGAGTACACTGTCCACCGAAGCGCATTCCGGCCAACCCGCCGGATAGGCCGTCAGGTAGAACCAAGTGGGTGAGGTCACGAACACATTGGTCGTCAGGCTTGTGGGGTCCGTCAGGCCGGTGGTGGGCGACCAACTGTACTCGGTCAGGCCTGACCCACCGCCGCAGGTCACCGTACCGCTGTAGTGCTGTCCACTGGCCGGACCGAGGAGCGAAGTGCCGGACTGGTACACCGGTACGCCTTGGTCGTTGAACAAGGTGAAGGAGTTCTGGAAGTTGCTGCCGAGGATCGCTTCCGAGTAGCTGATCGTGATGGTGGCCCCCAGCGTTACCGGTATGGAGAAACTGGCCTGTCCACCGGCTGCAAGGGTATAGTTGCTGGAGGTGCCGTTCACGGAGACGGTGACACTGGCCTGACTGAACAATCCGCCCCAGCCGTTGTTCCCGCTATCGTACAGGGTAAGGGTCCACGTGCAGTTGGGCGTCGCCCCACCGGCGACCACGCCGGCCATGGGCAGGGGATCGTTGCACAGGATGATGTCGGGGCCGGCTTCCACACCCAAGGGCTCGGCGATGGTGATCGTCACCGTCGTGTCGTACGCGCAGCCGAAGTTGTCGGTAACGGAGAAGGTGAAGTCGTAGTCACCCGGGGCGCTCGGCGTTGCGGTGGCGTGGAGCGGGTCGTTCGGGTCGATCACCACCCCGGGGCCGCTCCACGCGGCCGAGTCGACCGTACTGCCCATCACGGGTGTGAACTCCGTCAGGTCGGGGAAAAGCGAGGGGTCGAAGTTCAACTGCCAATTGCACACGAACCCATTGTCGCTCCCCCACAGGTCCACGAAGGTCAGCGTCCAGGTGCCGTTCAAGGGACAGCCCACGAAACCGCTCATGGGGTTGAGGCTTGCGTAGGTGCCCGAGGGCAGTGTTCCGCCCGCATTGTCCACCCAAGTGCCGTTGCTGGCGGTGGGGCTCCAGCAATACGTCCAGCAGGTGCCCTGCACGTTGGGTTGCGCATCATTGTCCACCGGAACACCGAGGTAGGTGCCTCCTCCACCCTGTTGGTGGAAGGTCACGCTTTGTCCCGAAGGACAGCTCATGGAGATGACCAGGTCCCCCATGAAGCTGTGTTCCATCTCCACACAGACCGACAACAGGTCGTTCACATCGAGCAGCATCTGTCCGGGACCGAACTCGGTGAAGGTGACCTCCGTTACGAAAGGCACCCCGATGTCGTCGGGCAATTGGATCGGGGGACCGAAGTTGATCTCCGGCATGGCGCTCCATGTCGTGGGGGTCACCACTGCATTCAGGTCGACCGTGGCCCCGTAACAGAACTCCTGGCTCTGGATGGTCCCTTGGAAGGAGGGCGTGGTGCTCACGAGCACCTGCAGGTCCACCAAATTGGAGTTCACACATCCGTTGTCGTCCTGGAGGTTCAACTGCACGACGTACTCGCCGGGTTCATCGAAGGAATGCGTGGCGGTGGGGCCCGAAGCGGTGGTGCCATCATCGAAGTCCCAGGTGTACTGCGTGATGGTGTACCCGGGTGCGGGATACGATAGCGAACCATCGAAGGAGACCGTTTCCCCCACGCACACCAAGGCCGGCAAAGCCTCGCCCACGACCGAGGCCACGGCGGTGGGCCGCTCACAGGGGGTGTAGCAGGTTATCGACGCAGCGAACACACCCGTGCCCGTGTTGTTCGAGGTGAACTGGACCGTTAGACAGCCGGTGGGGTTGGAACTCGAGGCCGAGACGATCAGCCCTTGCAGTTGGGTACCTGTATACTCGCCGAGCAGGGGGGCCGAGGTATTGTCACCGTCCCAGATCCGGATCCGGTCAATGGGCGCGGTACCCGCCGTGCTCAGGTTGGCCGTGATCCAGTTCAGCGAGATCGATTCGCCCGGAACATCGGCGCAGATCACAGCGGTGTAGTTCTCGTTGTTCTGGTATCCGCCGGCTCCCTGGCCCCCACTGTCCAGAAGAGCACCCGTACACGTATTGATCTGGCCCGCAGTGATGGGAAAGGCTGCTGGTTGTGCTGCCAGCGTCACCGAAACGAGCGACAGCAGGAAGGGGCCAATGACCCGGTAGCGTGCGTAGCGTTGTGTCATGCGCATGATGCAGGGCATCGTTCGATCGGGAGAAGAGAAGGTTCGTGGACGTGCAATAGGATGCGTTCCGGCCTTGGTAGGTTGCCTGGTCCCCAAAGTTCGGGACCCGGTCGCCCGGGTCCCGTGATCATCGCGGCATGATATGCACAACGCTATCAGCGCAGCAGGTTCACTGTTCCGGAGTAGCTGCCTCCGAGCTTGGCCCCATCCTTCATGTCCACCAGCCAAGTGTAATCACCGGGCATGCAGAGTTCGCCCTTGTTGTTGATCCGTCCGTTCCAAGGACGGGCGGGATCGGTGGTCTCGTAGACCAGCGCCCCTGTGTTCGGGTCGAAAATGGACAGGTGGAAGCCGACGCCCAGTGTTCTCAGGGCCTCGGGCATGAACAGATCGTCCACACCGTCGCCGTTGGGCGAGAAGGCCTTGGGCGCGAGCAGATCATAGTCGGAATCGACCGTGATCTGCTTGGTGGTACGGTCCACGCAGCCTTGACCATTGGTCACCCGCAGTTCCACGGTGTAGGTCCCCTTCTTCTTGTACACATGGTCGGGGTGGGTCTCGGTGGACGTGGTCCCGTCCCCGAAATCCCACAGGTAGGCCTTGCCGCCTTGGCTGCGGTTCTCGAAATGCACCGAGGGCACGGTGTTCGCGTATGCGCGCGGCAGATGGTCGAAGGCCGCTTCGGGCGCGTCGTGGATCACGATCAGGTCCGACACGGGCTTGTTCTGGATCGTGGTACCACCCGGTGCGGAGTGCGACAACATCACCCTGTAGGTGCCCGGCTTCGCGAACTGGTGCACCGGATCCGGCTTGTTGGAGAAGCTGCCATCGCCGAAGTTCCACAGGTGCTTGCCGTTCTTGTCCACGTTCTGAGCCACGAAGGTGATCTCCGTGCCCGGGCAGCCTTCGGTGCGGCTGGGCCTGATGATGGCATCGTGGCGTTCCGGTGTGGACTGCTTGGGCGGTTCGCCTCCCGTCCTTTGATCGACCACGCGGGAGGTATGCTCCGGTGCGGTCTCGGGCCGTTGGGGCGTGGTGGCACGGGGCACGGGTGCCACGGCCTTCGTCTGTTCGACCACTTCGGCTTCGACCGCGGATGCCACCACCTCCTCGGAGGGCTCCAGCACGTGGGTCGGCGAGCCTTGGTGCACTTGGGTCAAGCCGGTACCATCGGCGATCGCCGGAGCATCCTTATCGGCAAGGAGCGCCCGCGTGGCCGTGAAGGAGGCAAGGGCGCCGCCCAGAAGCAGGGCGTACAGGGCCGCCGTGGGCCGGAGCAACGGCGGCCGGTGGTTGTCCAGCCGTTTTTCCAGCTGGGCCCAATCGGCCGAGTTGTAGGGCACCTCGTAATTGTCCAATGCCTCTCTAAGCGCCCGCTCGAATGCATCCTGTCCCTTCATCACATATCCCATTTAGCGGAGCTTGTGCTCCTTGGTAAGCAGTTTCTTGAGGTTCTGTCGTGCCTTTGCGAAGTTGCTTTTCGATGTGCCGATGTTGATGCCCAACATGTCGGCGATCTCCTTATGGGTGAGCTCCTCGAATACGTACAGGTTGAAGACCGTACGGTAGGCGGGGCTGAGCTTCTGCATGGCATTGATCACATCCGCCGGGCGCACGTCCCAGGTCGTGCGATCGTCGTCGGCCTCCTCGGCCATATCGTCACTGAAATCCTCGATGCTGCGTTCCTCGCCGAGCAGCAGGTACGCGTTCTTGGTGCGGCGGAAATGATCGATGGCGGTGTTCACGATGATCCGCCGGATCCAGCCCTCGAACGAGCCGGCCCGGTTGAACTTGTCCATGCTCCGGAACACCTTGATGAAGCCGTCCTGCAGAATGTCCTTGGCCTGATCGGCGTTCTTGGTGTAGCGCAGGCACACGGCCATCATCCGGCCGGAGAAAAGCTCGTAGACCCGTTGCTGGGACAGGCGTTCACCACGGAGGCAGCCATCCACGAGCTCGTTGAACGAGATGTCGGCGGTTCCCGGCTCCGGCCATGTGACCCGCAGCGGGGCGGCACCACGTTCGTTCGCCGGGGTCTCTTCCAACAGAGTGGCCATTGATGCCGACAAGATAGCCATGAACAACCTCAAGACGCAAGATCCCGAAAAGGGATGCCTGCGCTCCCCTGCCCCCATATCGCGCACATAAGTCACTGACCATCAGCACCACGCCCTTCCCCTTGGCGTTCCGGTCGTCCCCCGAGCCATCCAACCAGCCGGAGGTCCGCTCCTCCCATTCGGCTCCCCGCCTACTTGGAAGGTCGGTACACTTGTCCCAAGTGAACGTGCGGCCTTCCCGACACGATCGCGCAACATCGACATCAACACCCCTTCCGACATGGTACGTAACCTCTCCACCGTTTCGATCCTGCACTATGTGTACGGCGGCCTGTTGTTGTTCGCCGCACTGGTATGCGGTGTGTTGTTCTCGGCCGTGGGCGGCCTGATGGAAAGTGACCTGATGCAACAGACCAGCGATCCACCGCCGCCGATGATGGCGACGATCTTCCATAGCGTGGGGGTGGGCCTGGCGGTGGTGCTGGGCATCTGGGGGCTGCTGGTGGTGCTGAGCGGCCGCTGGATCGCCAACCGCCGTCACCGCACGGGAAGCATGGTCATCGCGGCCTTGTGCTGCCTGAGCTTCCCGATCGGCACGGCACTGGGCGTTTTCACCCTGGTGGTGCTGGCGAACAGCGAGGTGCAGGAGGCCTATGCGCAGGCCGGCCCCTCTCCCACCTACTGAACCGACACCACACTGCGCAGCACCGCGGTGGAGTCGCGATCGAAGTCGCGCAGCACCGAAACGATGTAGCGGGCCGATCTTCCCGCCAAGCGCGCGTGAACAACATAGTGGATGCTGTCGTGGGTGCGCTCGGAGGCGTTCAGGTCGATGGCCGCGCTATCGATCGACGCACGCACGGCGGCCAGGTCGGCGGGCCAGGCGGCCAGTTGCTCGGCAGCAGCGCCCGTGGTGCGCACCAAGGTGCTGCGCAGCCGCAATTTGATCTTCTCCTGTGGCAGCCAGCCGCTGTTGGTCAGCCGCTCCCCATAGAACCACCAAGCCATGCCCGAGCCGATCAGGATGCCGAGGAGGTAGAGGGTGAGGCGTCGTTGAAGGTCCATCAGGTGAACAAGGTCGGAGCAGGTGGTCGGGCATTTCCGGCCCTCAGCCACGTGCCGGGTCAAAAGGCGGCCAGAAGAATATCCAGGTCCTTGTAGGGCAGCTTGAAGGCCTCGGCCAGGATGGCGCTGGTGACGCTGCCATTATAGAGGTACACACCGTGGCGCACGCCGAGGTCCATGCGGATCAGCTCGGCGAAACCACCGGCCTCGCCCATGGACAACAGCATCGGACTGAAGATGTTGCTAAGCGCGGTGCTGGCGGTACGGGGCACGCGGCTGGCGATGTTGGGCACGCAGTAGTGCACCACGCCGTAGCGCTTGTACACGGGATCGGTATGCGTGGTCACCTCGCTGGTCTCGAAGGTGCCTCCACGGTCGATGCTCACGTCCACGATCACGCTGCCGCTCTTCATGTCCTTCACCATATCCTCGGTCACCACCATGGGCGTGCGGCCCTGTTGGGGACGCAGGGCACCGATGGCGACATCGGCATGGCGCAGGGCCTTTTGCAGTTCGGTCGGCTGCACCACGCTGGTCCACACGCGCTGCCCCAGATCGTTCTGCAGGCGGCGCAGGCGGTAGATGCTCTTGTCGAAGACCTTCACGCTGGCGCCCAAGCCCAGCGCCGCACGAGTGGCGAACTCGCCCACGGTGCCGGCACCGATGATCACCACCTCGGCCGGGGCCACACCGCTGATGCCACCCAGCATGAGGCCGGGGCCACCCTTCTCGGCGCTGAGGTATTCGCTGGCCACCTGCACGCTGGTGTTGCCCGCGATCTCGCCCATGGCCCGCACGATCGGGTAGATGCCCTCGCGGTCCTTGATGAAGTCCCAGGCCACGGCCGTCATGCGCTTCTCCATCATGCGCTTCAGGGTGTCCTTGGGCTGCACGGTGAGCTGCAGGGCCGAGATCAGGATCTGCTTGTGGCGCAGCATCTCGATCTCGGCGTGGGTGGGCGGTGCCACCTTGAGGATCAGGTCGGCCTTGAACACCTCGGTGGGTCCATCCACCACCATGGCACCGGCCTCGCTGTAGTCGCTGTCCTGGAACTGCGCGGGAGCCCCGGCGCCCCGTTCGATCACCACCTCGTGCCCGCGCTGGGTGAGCACCGCCACGGCCTGCGGAGTGAGCGGCACGCGGTGTTCCTGGAAGGTGACCTCCTTGGGAATGCCGATGTAGAGGCTCTGTTTGCGGCGCCCCACTTCCATCACCTGCTCCTGCGGCATCAATGCCGACTGCCTGGCCAGTTGCTTGAGCAGTTCGGATGACGGTGGCATGCGGAAGGGATGAGGGATCGCGAAGATACTGGAAAGGCCATCGTCGAAGGAGGGTCGCCCCTGCCCTGCCCGATCAGTCAAGGGTGATCGTGCGGGCCCCGTCCCCGCCCGCATCGATGTGCAGGTGCAGGGCATCGGGCGGCAACAGGTCCTCGGCCAGCTCGGGCCACTCGATGAAGCAATAGGCGCCCGAGTCCAGGTATTCCGTGAAGCCGATCGCATCCAGCTCGGTGGCGTCGGTCAGGCGGTACAGGTCGAAGTGGTATACCGGCTCGCCCGAGGCGGCACGGTACTCGTTCACGATGGCGAAGCTGGGGCTGCTGGTGGCATCGGCCACGCCAAGCACCCTGCACAGGGCCTTGATCAATGTGGTCTTGCCCGAGCCCAGATCACCATGGAAGGCCAGTACACGTGCTTCCGGCCGCAGGCGCAGGACCTCGCGGGCGGCCTCGTCGGCGCGGGCAGGGTCGGACAGGGGAACCGTCGTGGACATGGCGAACAGCGGCCCGCAGGACCATCGTCGTTACAACTCGCCCGCCTCGGCGATCAGCTCGGCCACGTCCTTCACCACCACCTCGGCCTCCTTGTTGAAGTGTTTCACGCCGTCGGTGAGCATGGTGTTGCAGAACGGACAACCGGCGGCGATCACCTGCGGCTGTTGGGCCAGGGCCTCCTCGCTGCGCTCCACGTTCACCTCGCGCGTGCCGGGTTCGGCCTCCTTGAACATCTGGGCACCGCCGGCCCCGCAGCACAGGCCCTTGGCGCGGCTGCGCTTCATCTCCACCAGTGCCGCGTCGAGCTTCAGCAGCACCTCGCGGGGCGCCTCGTATTCGTTGTTGCCGCGGCCCAGGTAGCAGGGGTCGTGGAAGGTGATGCGCTTGCCTTGGAACGAGCCGCCCTCCACCTTGATCCGCCCCTCCTTCAGCAGTGCATTGATGAACTGCGTGTGGTGCATCACCTCGTAGGTGCCGCCCAGTGCCGGGTACTCGTTCTTGAGCGTGTTGAAGCAGTGCGGGCAGGCGGTGACGATGCGCTTCACGCCATAGCCGTTCAGCACGGTGACGTTCTGCAGGGCCTGCATCTGGAAGAGGAACTCGTTGCCGGCGCGCCGTGCGGGGTCGCCGGTGCAGGTCTCCTCCTGGCCCAGCACGGCGAACTTCACCCGGGCCGCGTGCAGAATGCGCACGAAGGCCTTGGTGATCTTCCGGGCCCGGTCGTCGAACGAACCGGCACAACCGACCCAGAACAGGACTTCGGGCGTTTCGCCTTTGGCGGCGAATTCGGCCATGGTGGGAATGTGGGGGCGTTCCATGAGCGATCAGTGCTGGTCGACCTGGCGGGTCGACACGACGGGTGCGAGCATCATGCCTCCTGGGTCCACTCCATGCGCCGGTCGGGACCGAACGCCCAGGGGGCACCATTGTTCTCCACGTTGTTGAACATGCTGGTGAGGGCCGGACGGGTGCTGCTCTGCTCCATCACCAGATAGCGGCGCATCTCCATGATGATGTGGACCGGATCGATGTTCACCGGGCAGGCCTGGGTGCAGGCGTTGCAGGTGGTGCACGCCCACAGCTCCTCGTCGGTGATGCGGGTGTGCAGGTCCCTGCCGTCGTCCACGAAGACGCCCTTGTTCGCGTCGATGTTGCGGCCCACCTCCTCCAGCCGGTCGCGCGTGTCCATCATGATCTTGCGCGGGCTCAGCAATTTGCCGGTGATGTTGGCCGGGCATTCGCTGGTGCATCGGCCGCATTCGGTGCAGCTGTACGCGTCGAGCAGGCTCTTCCAGCTCAGGTCGAACACATCCTTCGCACCGAAACGCTCGGGCACCTCCACACCGGCCACCGTGCGGGCGGGCGCGGGATCGGGGGGCGGCACCGAGGGGTCGATCATGCTCATCACTTCACCGGTGATGCGCGGCATGTTCTGGATCTCGGTCCTCGGCCTCAACTTGCTGTACCACGTGTTGGGGAAGGCCAGCACGATGTGCAGATGCTTGCTCACCACCAGGTAGTTCAGGAAGGCCAGCACGCCGATGATGTGGAACCACCAGGCGCTGCGTTCGATCAGCACCAAGGTGCCGGCGTCCATGGTGCTGAAGCCCAACAGCCCGGCGAGCCAGCCGCTCACGGGGAAGGCTCCGGCCTGCACGTAGTGGGCCGCGCCCATGCCCTGCAGCGTGTGGTCGGCGGCGTTCATCACGAGGAAGGCCGTCATCAGGGCGATCTCGGTGAAGAGGATCAGGTTGGCGTCGGTGCGCGGCCAGCCATCGAGCTCCTTCATGGCGAAGCGCTTCAGCCGGATGATGTTGCGGCGCACCAGGAAGATGGCACAGCTCACCCACACGCCCAGGGCCAGCCATTCGAAGCTGGCGATGAGGAAGTCGTAGAAGCCCCCGAGGAAGCTGAACACGCGGTGGGTGCCGAAGATGCCGTCAATGATGATCTCGAGCATCTCGATGTTGATGATCACGAAGCCCGCGTACACCAGGATGTGGAGGATGCCGGCCACGGGGCGCACCACCATCTTGCTCTGGCCGAGCGCCACGCGGGCCATGGTGGCCCAGCGCTCGGCGGGGCGGTCGGTACGGTCCTCGTCGCGCCCCAGGAGGATGTTGCGCCGGATGCGCCGCGCGTTGATGGAGAAGAGCACCACCGCCGCCACGAAGAGGGCGATGAAGACAATGGACGAGATCATCGCTGCATGCGTTTATCCTCCTGCAGCGCGCGCTTGATGCGGTCCACATCGCTGTCGCTCAGCTTGGGCAGGCGGTCCTTCCTGCCGAAGAGCGAGAGGTGCACGTAGCGGTTGGGGTTCAGGCGCAGGTCCTCCATCAACAGGTCAAGCTCGCGGCTGGCGCTCTCCAGGTTCTGGTACAGGGTGTCGTTGTGCAGCAGGGCACCGAGGGAACCCTCGCCGGCGTTGATCCGGGCCATCAGTTGCTTGAGCTGGGCACTGCTGCTGTCGAGGCTGGTGAGCATGCGCTTGATCTCGCCGCCGGCCAGCTGACCGGTCACGGTGTCCATGTTCTGGAGCACGCTGGTGATGGTGGTATTGTAGGCCAGCAGGTTCTCGCTGACCCGGCGCACGTTCTCGAGCGTGGCGCGGATGGTGGTGCTTTCGGCGATCAGCAGTTCGTCGATCCGCTGGGCGGTCTTGTTGAAGGTCTCGAGCGTGCCGCGGATGCTGGCGAAGCTGGCGTCGATATCGCGGCGGGCGCTGTCGTTCAGGATCAGCTGGAAGGCGGTGAGCACCGAGTCGATATTGGCGATCATGCCCTCGGCCTTGCGCTTCAGGGGATCGATCTGGCCGCTCACGGCATCAGTGAGGCTCAATTCCGCATGGCCACGGAGGGTGTCGCCCGAGGTGGCCAAGGTGGAGCTGGTACCCAGGCGGATCTGCAGGGCGCGAGAGAAGAGGTCGGCGCTGTAGATGCGCACCTCGGTATCGTCGGGAAGCTTAAGCCGGTCCTCGTCCATCTGGAAGGTCACGGCGATGCGGCCGCTGCCGTCGGGCATGAGTTCGCGCTTCACCACCTGCCCCACCTTGAACCCGTTGAAGAACACGGGCGTGGCCTCGGTGACCCCGGCCACGTCGGCGTATACCACGCGGTAGAGGTTCCGCTTCTGCAACAGGTCGAAGCCCTTGAGGTAGTTGATCCCGAAGACCAGCAACAGTACGCCTCCGATCACCAGCAACGCTATGGAATACTCCCGCTTGATCTTCATTCGGCCGACGCTTAGTGCCCTTGGGCCAATTTAAGGGCTTCCTGTAGTTCGATCCGTTCGCCGTTCCTGTAGGCCACGATGAACGCCCCATCGAAGCCCGCGTCACGACAGCGTTGCTGGAGCGTGCGTGCCGCCGCCAAGGTGGTCTCGTCGCCCACGGTGTAGCGGTACACGCCGGCGCCCTTGTGCTCCTGCACGCCTTCCAGTCCCTTGAACTCCTTGGGCTTGTTGTCGAGGCGCTTGGTCGATGTGGCGATCTGCACCTTGAAGCGCACACCGCTGTCGGCAGCCGCAGGTGCGGTGGTCGGGTTCGTGGTGGCCGGCGCGGGGGGCGGCGTGTCGGCGACCTGCGGTGCGGGGCCTGCACCGTGGCCTTCCACATAGGCCTTGTACTCCTTGAAGGCACGGTAGATCGCGCTGGCCATGTAGTCCTGCCCCTGGGCCCCTTGCAGGAAATCCTCCTCGGCCGGGTTGCTCAGGAAGCCCAGCTCGATCAGCACCGACGGCATGGTGGTGTAGCTGATCACCAGGAAGCCGGCCTGCTTCACCCCACGGTCGGGACGGCCCACCCGTTCCTTGAACTGCTTCTGCACCAGTGTGCTGAACAGGATGCTCTGGTCCAGGTGAGCGTTCTGGCGCAGGCTCAGGGCGATGATGCTCTCAGGGTCCTTCGGATCGAAGCCATCGTACCGCAGTTCGTGACCTTCCTCCAGCAGGATGGAGGCGTTCTCCTTCATGGCCACCTTCATGTTGGCCTCGGTCTTGTGCAGGCCCATCACGTAGGTCTCGGCACCCACGGGCTTGGACGACTCGTTGCTGTTGCAGTGGATGCTGATGAAGAGGTCGGCCTTGGCGCGGTTGGCGATCATGCTGCGTTCCATCAGCTCCACGAAGTGGTCCTTGTCGCGGGTGTACACCACCTTCACATCGGGGAAGTTCTCGGTAATGTACTTGCCGGCGAGCAGCGTCACGCTCAGGGCGATGTCCTTCTCGGTGGTCTTGTACCGACCTGTGCCGAGGGCGCCGGGGTCCTTGCCGCCGTGGCCGGCATCGATCACCACCGTGCGGATGCGATGAGGATCACGCCCCTGCCCCAGCACCGTGGCGCAGCACACCAATGCCGCGAGCAGCGTGGCCGCGAACCGAAGGCCCTTCATCGTGCGTTCCATGGCTCCCCGTGGGTGTTGCGTACTTTTCGGCCCGCTTGGATCCATGCCCCCACCCTCATGCAACCCGGCCGTAAGGCGCGAAAGTAGAGGCCGTTCCAAGGGGAGGCTGATGCGGGCAAGGTCACTTTTCATCACGTTGTTGTTGATGTGGGGCGCGGTACCGGCGCTGGCCCAGATGCCCGACAACGAGGTCCGGTACGAGGCGCGCGACAGCATCCGCTACGACCTGCGCACGCAAACGGTGTACCTCTTCGGTGCCGCCACCGTGCAGTACGAGGACATCCAGCTCTCGGCCGACCGGATCGTGTTCAGCTTCCAGAACGAGGAAGCACAGGCTTTTGGTGCCCCCGACAGCACCGGGGCGGTGGTGGGCAAGCCCCGCTTCACCCAGGGCGGCCACACGATCGATGCCGACAGCATCCGGTACAACTTCAACAGCAAGGCCGGCCTGATCCGCGAAGTGCGCACGCAGGAGCAGGAGGCCTGGGTGCACGCCAGGCTGAGCAAGCGGCACCCCAACGGCGAGGTGCACAGCCTGGGCGGCATGCTCACCACCTGCGACCGCCCTTACCCGCACTACCACTTCAAGGTGTCGCGCATGATCGTGATCCCCGACGACAAGATCGTGGCCGGGGCCGCGTACATGAAGCTGGGCCGCAAGATCCCCCTGCCCTTGGCCGTGCCCTTCGGCCTGTTCCCCAACAAGAAGGGGCGCAGCAGCGGCGTGCTCATCCCGGTGTGGGGCAGCAGCGACCAGCAGGGCCTTTTCCTGCTCAACGGAGGCTACTACCTGCCGATCAGCGACCACCTGGACCTGCAGCTCACCGGCGACATCTACAGCCGCGGCAGCTGGGCCCTGCGCAGCCTGGCCCGCTACAAGACGCGCTACCGGTACAGCGGCGATCTGGACCTGAGCCGCAGCGCCCTGCTCACCAGCGATCCCGAGTTCCCCGACTTCAGCCGGCAGGACAACTTCTTCATCCGCTGGAACCACCAGGCCGACCCGAAGGCCAGCCTCACCGACCGCTTCACCGCCAGCGTGAACCTGGGCACCAGCCAGAACTTCACCAACAACTTCAACAGCAGCGCCTACGATTACCTGAGCAATACTTTCCAGAGCAACATCGCCTGGACCCACTTGTGGCCCGGCAGGCCCTTCAGCCTGAGCACCAACCTGCGCCACAGCCAGAACACGCTGAACCGCACCTTCGACATCACCGTGCCGTCGGTCACCTTCAACATGACGCGTGTGCTGCCCTTCCAGAGCCGCAAGCCGGGCGCCAAACGGCATTGGTCCAAGGGCCTGTACGACCAGGTGGGCGTGAGCTATTCCATGAACTTCGACAACCGGCTGAGCACCACCGAGGAGCGTCTCTACTGGGCCAACCTGCCCACATTGGCGCGCGAGTTGCGCAACGGCATCCGCCACACCGCGGCCCTCACGAGCAGCTACAAGACGCGCTTCTTCAGCCTGAACCCCGAGGTGCGCTACACCGACCGCTGGTACTTCGCCACGCTGGAGCGAAGCTGGGATCCCGAGACCAACACGGCTGTACGCGACACGGTGCGCGGCTTCGCGCGTGCCGGCGAGATGAACATGAGCGCCACCCTCACCAGCAAGCTCTATGGCATGTACACGTTCCAGGGCGAGGGGCTGAAGGCCATCCGCCACGTGATCACGCCCACGGTGAGCTTCAACTACCGGCCGGACATGGGCACCGAGCTGACCGGTCCATATGGCGTGGATGGCGCACAGGTCACCTACTCGCCCTTCGACATGGGCATCTACGGCAAGCCCTCCCCGGGCGCCAGCGGTGCGCTGAACCTGGGGCTGATCCAGAACATCGAGGCCAAGGTGCGCGACCGGTCCAAGAGCGCGAACCCCGACTCGGTGAGCCACAAGAAGATCAAGCTGATCGAGTACCTCGGCGTTACCGCCAGCCACGACCTGCTGCGCGACAGCCTGCGGTGGAGCCCGATCAACGGCGCGGCGCGTACGCAGCTATTCAACCTGATCAACCTGAACCTGGTGAGCATCTGGGACCCCTACGCCGTGGACAGCCTGGGCCGTAGGATAGACCGTAGCGAGCAGCGCACCACCGGCCGCCTGGCCCGCATGAGCTACACCAATGTGGCCCTGGGCTTCGACCTGAAGAGCAAGCGCTACGGCCAGCCGGCAGGCAGCGCCAGCAGCACCGATCGCCAGGTGGTCACCGACAGCGACCCCGCCAAAGGCGCACCCAACAACTTCAACCTGCCCTGGCGCCTGGGGGTGAACTACAGCTACGATGTGAACCGCCAATACGCGGGCGGCACCCACACCGATGTGGAACGCCAGAGCGTGATCTTCAACGGCGACCTTACCGTACTGAAGTACTGGAAGCTCGGCTTCAGCAGCGGCTACGACCTCACCAACCAGGACTGGACACCCACCTCGCTGAACCTGTACTGGGACCTCCACTGCTGGGAGTTCAATTTCAACATCATCCCCATCGGTGTGCGCAAGAGCTTCATGTTCCGCATCAACGTGAAGGCCAGCATCCTGCGCGACCTCAAGTTCGAGCAGCGGAGGCCCTATGGCGAGAGCAGGGACCTGTTGTACTGAGGGACCGGTTCGCTCTGCTTCGCGCCACTTCCCAAAACCTCGTGGTGACCGCCGCGCAATGACCGTTCGCGTGACGGTCGCGTCGTGATGAGCCAGGGCCCGAGGGGACCACCACCACCCAGCGAACCGACCCGGCAACCACTCCCGCACCACCGGCCCCCGAACACAAGACCCGTGACACACGACCCGCAACACGGATGCGTGTTGCAGGTCGCATGTCACGGGCTGTCGCTACTTCTTCGCGATGACAGTTACGCGCCGGAAGGAGGACGATCCGCCCACTGCCCACTGCCCACCGCGAACTGCGGGCCCACGACCTCCGTTCACGCGATCTTGATCTCCCTGCCCCTCTTCTCAGGCATCGCCTTCGCCTTCGGCACGGAGAGCTTCAGCACGCCGTCAGCGTAGGTGGCCTTCACGTTGTCGGCATCGGCGTTCTGCGGCAATTGGAACGAGCGGCTGAAGGCACTGTAGCTGAACTCGCGGCGCGTGTAGCCCTTCTTCTCCTCCTCGCTCTCCTGCTTGCGTTCGGAGGAGATCGTGAGCACGCCGTCCTCCACGTTCACTTTCAAGTCCTCTTTGTTGTAGCCCGGCACGGCCACCTCCAGGTCGAAGCTGTTGGCGTTGTCCTTGATGTTCACCGCGGGCATCATATCACCGCCGTTGAAGAACGTGCTCTTGAACAGGCGGCTCGGGAAGGTGAAGGTGTCATCGTCCATGAACGAAGGGAACAGTGTGCGGGGGGAAAGCAACGTTGACATGGCTGTATGGGTTTTTGGGTTGATGACCAATGCGAAGGAACATTCGGGAACACCCCGTCATCACTGACCTGGATCAGTCCAAGCGGGTGATCTTGGTCAGTCTCCCGGACCTCCTCCACCGATCCCAATGGGATCCGATATCCTCCAGCCCCGTACAGTGCATCCCATGCGTTCCAATGCCCGCCGCACGGGCACCACATGCATGTGGCCGTAGAACACGGCGATCCGCTCCATCCCCATCGGCGGCTGCGGCCACACGCTCGGCGATGGATCTTTAGCACAGGCCCCAAAGCCGGCACGAACTCCGCATAGGCGGGGTATTGCGCCGCATTGTACCACGCCTTCCTGCAGGACATGAACAACTTCGAGCAGTTGCTGCCGCACGGCCGCATCAGCGAGTGGAAGAGCGATGGCACCTCGTGCTCGTTCAAGGTGCAGGGCGCGGCCACCATCGGCTTGGCGCTCGACGGAGGGACGGAGCACACCCTGCTGGAGATGAAGGCCACCGACCGCAGCCCCTTCCCGTTCTCCCTCGACGTGCACATGCAGGGGGCCGACGGCGTGACCACGGCCTGGCAGGTGTTCAATGGGGATATCAACCCCTTCCTCCGGGTGATGGTGGAGTAGCCGCTGAAGAACCTGTTCGATCATATCGCGGATCGGATGGCGACGGTGCATGGGGCGGCGTAGGTGCCGCCACGATCTCACTTGAGCGAGAATTCGAACTCAAAGTCGCTGTCATCGATGACCGGCGACTCGATCTCAACATGCACGCAATTGTTCCCCCGTTCAACGAGCGGTGGCCTGATCAGCTTGATGCTCCCGGCCGCCTCGGCCTTCAGTACACCTTTGACGATCGCGCTCAGGTCAGGCCCTGAGAGATCATAGGCCGTGCCACGCTGATGTGCGCTCCGACCAGGTGCAGCGATCACTATCCCGTTCTTGCGCACATGGGCCAGTGCTTCGCTCCAAGAGCGCTCGTCCTCGACGTTCGGCGATCGCTCGAACTTATTGAGTCGGCCATCATGTGTTGAAGATTCAGGCGGCATACTTGACGGTGTCTTTTTGAAAGAAGCTGATGAGGCGTTCAGTGTCTCGTTGCAG
>Ga0207868_1000227_pt1 | contig 72599 bp, 52 predicted proteins | sample Passage237B_FD_187370 | JGI IMG/M metagenome (GOLD analysis project Ga0207868, IMG submission 187370) | Cellulose adapted compost microbial communities from Newby Island Compost Facility, Milpitas, CA, USA - Passage2 37B (SPAdes) (version 3) ...
CGGCGGCCCACGGGGCGAGTCCCCAGACGCCGCGGAAGATGAGGAATTCGCCGACGAAGCCGTTGAGACCGGGGAGGCCGAGCGAGGAGAACAGCGCGACGCCGCAGAGGCCGGCGAAGACGGGCATCGCGGTGCGCACGCCGCCGAAGTCATTCAGACCGCGAAGGCCGCCGCCGCGTGTCTCGAGAATTCCGATACAGAAGAAGAGCGCGGCGGCGGACAGGCCGTGGTTGAACATCTGGAGCAGCGTGCCGCTGAAGGCGGACGCGGCGGCGTGGGCGGACGGCTGGGCGGCGGAGGCGACGGCGAAGAGCGCCAGGAGGCAGTAGCTCAGGTGGTTGACCGACGAATACGCGATCATGCGTTTGAGGTCGGTCTGGCGCAGCGCGGCGAAGGCCCCGAGCACGATACCGCCGAGCGCGAGCCAGAGGAGCGGCGTGGCGATCGCGTGGAGTTCGGCGGGGAAAAGCGGCCAGAGGATGCGGAGGAAACCGTAGAGGCCCATCTTCGACATCACCGCCGTGAGGAACATCGACACGCCGGTCGGCGCTTCGGCGTAGGCGGGCGGGAGCCAGGTATGAAAGGGGAAGAGCGGAACTTTGACCGCGAGGCCGAGCAGCACTCCGGCGAAGATGAGCCACGCCCAGGTCTGGCCAAGTTGCGTGGCGAGGGTGCCGTCGGCGCGCAGCGCGGCGAGCTGGGTGAAATCGAGCGTGCCGACGGTGGCGAAGAGCGCGGCGAAGCCGGCGAGCATGAACGCGCTGCCACCGATCGTGTAGACGACAAATTGATACGCGGCGCGGGTGGCGGCGGGATTGCCGCGGGCGCGGGTGGCGCCGCCCCAGAGTTTGATGAGGAAGAAGGCGGGAACGAGGCTGAGTTCCCAGAAGATGAACCAGTGGAAGAAATCGAGCGCGAGGAAGACGCCGAGCGCGGCGCCTTGGAGAAGAAGGAAGAGAAGATGAAAAGCGCGCGGATCGCGGGCTTCGTTGCGGGAAGCGAGGAGCGCCAACGGCGAGATGATGCCGGTGAGCAGCACCAGCAGCAAACTCAGGCCGTCGAGGCCGAGATGATAGCTGATGTTGAGCGACGGGATCCAGGCGTGGCGTTCGACGAATTGCAGGCCGGTCGCGGACGGGTCGAAGGCGGACAGGAGGGCGGCGGAGACGAGCAGCGTCGTGAAGCTGAAGCCGAGGGCGACGTTGCGGGCGCTGCTCGGTGCGAAGCGGACAATCGCCAGGACGGCGGCGCCGATCCAGGGGATGAAAATCGCGAGGGAGAGAAGCGGGAGCGAGGTCATCGGGCACCTCCGATCACGAGGACGACGGCAAGGACGACGAATGCGACGGCGAGCGTGAGCAGGTAGCCGTGGGCGACGCCCGACTGGCGGCGCGAGTAGAAGGCGCCGGAGCCGCGGAGCTTTTGGCTGGTCGCATCGAAGCCGCCGTTGATGGCGTTTTCCTCGGCTTGCTGGTCCATCAAGCCGAACACGCGCGCGAGGGCGGCGAGGGCGCGTATCGCGCCGTCGAATACATGGCGGTCGAGCCGGTCGGCGAGTGTCGCGAGCCCGGCGACGAGTCGACCGAAGGTCGCGGTGTAGAGTTCGTCGAAGTAGAGCCGGTTGGCGAGTGCGTTGAAGATGCGCGGGGCGGCGGTGGCGAGGGGGTCGCGGGCTTCGGCGGAGCGGCGTTGGGCGGACTGGCGGGCGTAGAGAAAGGCGCCGAGGCCGAGGCCGGCGCCGACGAGCGCGATGGAAAGAAGCATGAGGCCGAGGCCGCCGGATTCGACGAGGGAAGACGGATCGAGCTGGCGTTGCAGCCAGGGCGACGGCCAGGCGAGCAGGCTGAGCAGGATCGCGCACGCGGCGAGGAGGACGAGCGGCACGGTCATCACGGGCGAGTTTTCGTGCGCGTGTTCGGCGGCCGGCGTGCGCGGCTGGCCGAAGAAGACCTCGGCGAGAAGACGCGTCATGTAGAACGCGGTGAGCACGACGGCGGTGAGGCCGAAGGTGAACGGCAGGTGTGAGACGGGCCAGGCGTGCGCGGCGTGGAGGATGGCCTCCTTGCTCCAGAAGCCGGAGAAGAGGAAGGGCACGCCGGCGAGCGCCATCATGCCGATGGCGAACGTGGCGAAGGTGAGCTTCATCCGCGGCGCGAGCCCACCGAGGCGGCGGACGTCCTGTTCGTGATGCGCGGAATGGATGACTGAACCGGCGCCGAGGAAGAGCAGCGCTTTGAAGAAAGCGTGCGTGAGGAGGTGGAAAATGGCGGCGGTCCACGCGCCGACGCCGATCGCCAGCATCATGTAGCCGAGCTGGGAGACGGTGGAGAAAGCGAGGATGCGCTTGAGATCGTTTTGAGCGACGGCGATGCAGGCGCCGAGCAGCGCGGTGATGGCGCCGACGAAGGCGATGACGTGGAGCGTGTCGGGCGTGAGCAGCGGGAACACGCGCGCCATCAGGAACACGCCGGCGGCGACCATCGTGGCGGCGTGGATGAGAGCGGAGACGGGTGTCGGGCCCTCCATCGCGTCGGGCAACCAGACATGGAGCGGGAACTGGCCGGATTTGCCGATGGCGCCGCAGAAGAGGAGCAGTCCTATTCCGGTGGATACGGCGAGGCCGCCCAGGGTGGTTTGCGCGGCGAGTGCGGAGAGGGTGTTGGCCTCGAGGACGCCGGCGCCATTGTCGTAGAACAGGAGCGAGCCGGAGGCGTCGTAAAGCCAGAGGAGACCGAGGAGGAAACCGAGATCGCCGATGCGCGTGGTGATGAAGGCCTTTTTCGCGGCGGCGGCGGCCTCGGGTTTGTGGAACCAGAAACCAATGAGGAGATAGGAGGCTAGGCCGACGAGCTCCCAGGAGATGAAGAGGAGGAGCAGGCTGTTGGCGATGACGATGCCGAGCATCGCGCCGGCGAAGAGGCTGAGGAAGCAGAAGAAGCGCGTGAAGTTCGCGTCGTCCTTCATGTAGCCCAGGCTGAAGATGAAGATCAGCGTGCTGACGAATGTGACCATCACGCACATGAACGCGGTCAGCGGATCGAGGACGAAGCCGAGGCGGAGCGGCGCGGCGCCGAGGTCGAACCACGCGAAGTTGAAGGTGTGGTGGATGACGGGATCGGCGATGGCCGCAACAAGAGCGAAGATCGAAACGAAGAAGGAGGCAGAGATGCCGAGGAGGGCGGTCGCGGCGGCGACCGCGCGTTTGTCGCGTGGAAGCAAGGAAGCGATGGCCGCCGCGAGGAGAGGAAGCGCGGGAATGAGCCAGAGATTTTGGGCGCCGAAGCTCATGAGGATTAGCCGCAAAGAGGCGCAAAATTTCCTTCTGCGAATGTGGCGCGCGAGGCGCCTATAGGTGCGCGGGCGATGCCTGCCGTCAGAGGAGATGAATCTTTGTGCCTTTTTGCGGCCATGGTTTGCTTAGCCTTTCAGACGATTCGCCTCCTGGAGGCGGATGTTTTTCTGGTGGCGGTAAATCGCGATCACCAGAGCGAGGCCGACGGCGGCTTCGGCGGCGGCGATGGCGATGGCGAAAAGGACGAAGATCACGCCGGTGGCGGGCGCGGGCGACGGGCCGTAGCGCCAGAAGGCGATGAAGTTGAGGTTCGCCGCGTTGAGCATCAGCTCGACGCCGAGGAGGACGAGGATGCTGTTGCTGCGGGTGAGCGCCGCGATGAGGCCGAGCGTGAAAAGCGCGGCGGAGAGGAGCAGGCAGAGGTGAAGCGCGGTCACGACGGATCCTCCCGGTTGCGGTCGTTCGCCGCGATGATCGTGGCGCCGAGGAGTGTGACGGTGAGGATCACGCCGGCCACGAGCACCGAGGCGGCGTGAGGGCCCATGAGTTGAAAGCCGAGTTGACGGACTTCGACGACAGGCGCGCGGTCCGGGGGCGGGGCGAAGTGCGTTTGGGTGATCGCGAACGCGAGGAGGCCGAAGATCGCGCCGCCGGCGATCACGGCGAGAAAAGCGCGACGATGCGAAGACGGCTCGATGGGAGCGTCGGCGAGCGTGCGCTTCGTCAGCAGCACGGCGAAGAGGACGATCATCGAGACGGCGCCGACGTAGATGAGGATTTGTGCGAACGCGATGAATTCGGCGCCGGCCCAAAGGTAAAACGCGGCGATGCCGGCCCAGGTGAAAATGAGGAGGAGCGCGGCGTGGATGAGATTGCGGCGCGTCAGCGCGAACGCGGCGCTCGCGAGGGTCAGGGCGGCGATGATGACGAGAGAGATCATCTCATTTTCGATTTTGGATTTTCGATTTTCGAATTTTCCAAACCGCGGTGGGTTCCGCCTCGTGGTGCTTCGGGCGCGAAATCGAAAATCGAAATTCGAGATTCGAAAATTTCATCACGCGTAGCGGTAGGTTCTCGGCGCAAGGCCGGTGCTGAGGCGCCGGCCGATGAGGGCGAAGGGGATGACGACGAGGGCGATCGAGACGACCCAGCGCGCGATCTGGAAGAGCGGGGGAAGGTCGGCGGTGAGCGACCAGAAGGCGGCGTTGGCGAGATTGATGAGCGCGAGCGGGACGAGGAGCTTCCACGACAGTCGCGTGAGTTGGTCGATGCGCAGGCGGAGCAACGTGCCGCGGATCCAGATCAGCACGAGGATCAGGGCGAAGAGTTTTACTCCGAACCAAACGTAAGACGGGATGAATTCGAGGAAGACGAAGGGCGCCTGCCAGCCGCCGAGGAAGAGCGTAACGCCGAGGCCGCAGAGGGCGGTCATGCCGAAGTATTCGGCCATGAAGAAGAGTGCGTATTTGAAGCCTGAATACTCGGTGAGGTGGCCGGCGATGAGTTCGCTTTCGGCTTCGGGGAGGTCGAACGGCGAGCGGTTGGTTTCGGCGAGCGCGGCGATGAGGAAGATGAGGAAGGCGCACGCTCCCCAAGGAGTGAGAATGTTCCAGTGCGGGAGGACGCCGAAGGTCCAGCCGCCCTGGGCGAGGACGATGCTCTGGGTGGAGAGCGTGCCGGAGAGCATGATCACGGGCACGACGGCGAGGAGCAGCGGGAGCTCGTAGCTGATGAGCTGGGCGAGCGCGCGCATGGCGGCGAGGAGCGAGTATTTGTTTCGGCTGGACCAGCCGGCCATGAAGATCGCGAGTTCGGACGCGGCGCCGGCGGCGAAGAAGTAGAGCACGGCGGCGTCGAGTTCGACCGGGATGAGTTCGCGCCCGAACGGCAGGACGGCGAAGGTCATCAAGGCGAACGTGCAGACGACGACGGGCGCGAGGAAATGGAGGAGCTTGTCGGCGGCGGCGGGGACGACGTCTTCTTTCGTGAGCGCCTTGATGGCGTCGGCGAAAGGCTGGAGGAAGCCGAACGGGCCGGTGCGGTTCGGGCCGAGGCGGTTTTGGATGCGGCCGAGGAGCTTGCGTTCGACGATCGTGAGGAAGGCGAAGAACAGGCCGAAGACGGCGAGCACCGCGACGATCGTGATGAGGTGGTGGACGAGCCACTGCAGCGGTGAGGGAAAAATGGATACGAGCCAGTCGCGGGCGAGCAGCGGGGCGTGCTCGAGCGGCGTCGCGCTGGCGCGCAGCGCCGCGGTTGAGAGTTGAGGGTTGAGAGTTGAGAGCAGGAGTCCGGTCATGCGGCGGGCGGAGGCTTGGGGGCTTCCGCGCTCGGCGCGTCGGCGGGTTTGGCGGCTTTGGCCGCAGCGGCTTTTGCGGCGGCCGCGGCGGCGGCGGCTTTGGCTTTTTCGGCGGCGGCCTGGCGTTCGGCGGCGAGGCGGGCGTCGACTTCGGCGGCTTCGGTGGGATGGATCTGGTGGTAGTAGGTGTTCGGCTTGGCGAGTTGTTCGCGGTGGAGCAGGAGGTCGTTGAAACGATCGGGCGCGGCGATTTCGAAGACCTGGTCCATCTTGATCGCGTCGAACGGGCAGACCTCGACGCAGATCTGGCAGCTCATGCAGACGGAAATATCGATGTCGAAGACGGCGGGGTAGAGCTGGAGCTTACCGGTGGCGTCGGGTTTTTTGTCCTTCGATTTCTCGATGTAGATGCACTGGGGCGGGCATTCCTTTTCGCAGATCTGGCAGGCGACGCAGCGGAGCGTGCCCATGGGATCCTCGGCGTTTTCGGTGACGAGGAAGGGGAAATTTCGATAGGCCTCGGGCAGCGGGAGGCGTTTTTCGGGATACTCGACCGTGACCATGCGCTCGGGCGTGGTGTAGCTGCCCGCGAGATTTTTCGCGGTGACGGCGAGACCCTTGAGTATGCCGGAGCCGAGCATGGTTAGGATTTTCGAATTTCGATTTTGGATTTTCGATTGGAGCGGCGTGCGGCCGCGGAGCGGGAATTCGCGTGCCGGCGGGAATTCGAAAATCGAAAATCGAGAATCGAAAATGGGTTCATCGGTCGACTTCTCCGAGGACGATGTCGATGGAGCCGAGGATCACGACGGCGTCGGCGATGGTGTGGCCGAGGCACATGTCCTCGAGCACGGTGAGGTTGATGAAGGAGGGAGGGCGAATGCGGTAACGGTAGGGGTTCGGGCCGCCGTCGCTGATGAGGTGGAAACCGATTTCGCCCTTGGGGCCTTCGATGCGGCCGTAGGCCTCGCCGGGCTTGGGGCGGAAGCCGCGGATCTTCGCTTTGGGGTCCATGATCGGACCGGCGGGAAGTTCGCGGAAGGCTTGTTGGAGGATTTTGACCGACTCGCGCATCTCGAGGATGCGCATCATGTAGCGGTCGTAGGTGTCGCCGTGCTCGCCGAGCGGGATGCGGAAATCGAAACGCGGGTAGAAGCCATAGCCGTCGACTTTGCGGATGTCGTAGGCGACGCCGCTGGCACGGAGCATGGGGCCGGTGATGCCGGCGTTGATGGCGAGATCGCGCGGGAGGACGCCGACGCCCTGCGTGCGCGCGAGCATGATTTCGTTGCCGGTGAGGAGTTCTTCGAACTCGTCGAGGAAGCGCGGGAAGTTGTCGACGAGCTTGCTCGCGGCGGCGAGCCAGTCGGGGGACGGATCGACGCGGCAGCCGCCGAAGCGCTGGTAGTTGTGCATCATCCGGGAGCCGGAGAGCGCCTCGAAGAGATCGAGGATTTTCTCGCGTTCGCGGAAGGCGTAGAGAAGCGGCGTGAAGGACGTGCCGAGGTCGTTGAAGAGGAAACCGACGAGGCACGAGTGGTTCACGAGGCGCGTGAGCTCGGCGAGGATGATGCGGAGGTATTGCGCGCGATCGGGGACGGGCTGGCCGGCGAGTTTTTCGACGGCGAGCGCGTAGGCCCAGTTGTTCGTCATCGAGCAGAGATAATCGAGACGATCGGTGTAGGGCATGGAGGCGAGATAGGTGGTGTTCTCGCCGAGCTTCTCGTGGTTGCGGTGCAGGTATCCAAAAACCGGTTTCAGCTTTACGATCCGCTCGCCGTCGAGCGTGGCGACCATGCGGAACACGCCGTGCGTCGAGGGGTGTTGCGGGCCGAGGGAGACCTCGAGGAGGTCGCCGTGGAACTCGTCGTGGACGGGGCGCACCGTTGCGCCGCCGGGGGCGGCGAACGGAGCTGAGAGTTGAGGGTTGAGAGTTGAGGGATCGGAGGGGGTCATGCGGCGGGTCCTCCGGAAGGGGCGGCGGGGGCGGGATAGTGTTTTTGGGCCTTGGCGAGGACGTCGCCGTGGGGGGTCGGCTCCCATTCGAAGTCGTCGGGCGCGACGTAGTCCTTGCGCATCGGGTGGTCCTTGAACGTATCCCACATCAGGATACGGCGGAGGTCGGGATGGTCGGCGAAGACGATGCCGAAGAGATCGAAGATCTCGCGTTCCTGGAATTCGCAGGAGCGCCAGACGGGCGTGAGCGACGGAAGCGTGACCTGGTCGGTGCGGTTGGCGGTGCGCAGGCGAAGAATGACGGGGCCGTGTTTCAGCTCCATCGAGTAGAGGTGATAGACGGCTTCGAGGTAGCCGGGCTCGAGGCGCTTGGTTTTGGTTTCGACGATTTTGTCGGGGCCGCCGGCGGGATCGGGGACCGAAGTCTTAGTGGTTTCGACGACTTCTTTGTCCGGCCAGTCGACACCGGTGACGTTGGAGCAGTAGTTGAAGCGGAGGCCGGGTGAGTCGCGGAGGAAGAGCGCGATGTCGCGGGCGTGCGCGGGATCGAGGAGGAGCGAGTGTTCGGCGGCGGGGCCGGGGTTGGTGATGAGCGTGACCTGTGCCGCGGGAAAGCGGGCGAGGAGGCGGGTGCGGATCTCTTCGAGCGTTTCCACGGGTTAACGCGAAGATCCAAGCGCCACGATCCAAGCTCCAGAAAAGCTCCAAACAGCAAGGGCGGCGGGTTTGGAGACTGGAGGTGGGAGGTTCATTGGCGCTTGGTGCTTGGGTTTTGGAGCTTCCTCGCTGCGGGCGGGGTTACGCTTTCCCGGTGCGTGGCAGCGGCGGGGGCGGTTGCCAGACGGTGGGGTTTTTCGGCGGGTCGAGGTCGTGATCGCCGAATTCAGGAATGGGATACTCGCTGGGGATGTCGTCGCGTGCATGGCGGGCGGCGTCGGGACCGGCGAGGCGTTCGGCGCGGATTTTATTTTGCAGTTCCATCAGGCCGTTGAGGAGTGCTTCGGGGCGCGGCGGGCAGCCGGGGATGTAGATGTCGACCGGGATGAAGCGGTCGATGCCCTTGAGGACGTTGTAGCCCTGTTTGAAGGGACCGCCGGAGATCGCGCAGGCGCCCATCGCGATGCAGTATTTCGGCTCGGGCATCTGGTTCCAGAGGCGGACGACCTGCGGCGCCATCTTTTTGGTGACGGTGCCGGAGACGATCATGAGGTCGGCTTGGCGAGGCGACGGACGAAAGATTTCGGCGCCGAAGCGGGCGATGTCGAAGCGGGCGGTGGCGGTGGCGATCATCTCGATCGCGCAACAGGCGAGGCCGAATTGGAGGGGCCAGATGGAATTGCTGCGACCCCAGTTGTGAAGTTCCTCGAGACTCGTGAGCAGAATGCCGTGGCGGCGGAGCTCGTCGCGCTCCGCGTCGGTGATCGGGGCGGTAGCGGGAGCGTCGCTCATGCGGAAGACCGGGTGAGTGCGGGCTGAAGCACCGCACGACGGCAAGAGAGTTGGGTGCGGCGGGAGTTCATTTCCATTCGAGGTAGCCGCGGTGCCAGGCCCAGACGAGGCCCTCGGCGAGGAGAAGGATGAAGACGAGCATCGCGAACAATGCGCCGGCGGGCAGGCCGGTGAACGCGACGGCGAACGGGAGGAGAAAGAGGACCTCGACGTCGAAGATCAGGAAGAAGATCGCGTAGAGATAGTAGTGGGCCTTGAACTGGATCCACGAATCGCCGCTGGGCGGGAGGCCGCATTCGTAGGTCGCGTTCTTGAGCGGGCCGGGTTTCGCGGGTTGGAGGAATTTCACCCACGCGCGCGCGACGCCGAGCATCACCAGCGGAAACGCGATCGCCACGCCGAGAAACAAGGCAAGAAACGCGTAGGGGTGATCGGACATAATTTGCGCAGGGGATTTCGAAAATGAAAACGACGGCGCCGATCTCAACGCCGAAGCACCCTTCTTTTTTGGCGAAGCCTGCGCGTTTGTTGCAAGGCTGGGAGGGGAGTTAGAGGCCCACGGAATACACGGAAGACACGGATGGGGGAGAGTCTCGGGGCGGAGGGGCACCCCGGGGAAAGGCAAAGGTGTGTTGTCCTATGAGGAGGTGGCGTGGTCGCCGCGGGTGGCGCAGTTGATCCACTCGCTGGCGCCCTCGACGTAGTGTTCTTTTTTCCAGATCGGCACGCGGGCCTTGGCTTCGTCGATGATATAGCGACAGGCGTCGAACGCGGCGCCGCGATGCGCGGCGGAGACACCGGTCCAGACGGCGAGATCGCCGATTTGCAGCGAGCCGACGCGGTGGACGCAGTGGGCGGTGACGAGGTCGAATTGGGCGCGGGCTTCTTCGAGGATGCGGTTGCCCTCGCGTTCGGCGAGTGCGGCGAAGGCTTCGTAGTCGAGCGCGCGGACGGAGCGGCCGTCGTTATGGTCGCGCACCCAGCCTTCGAAGGTGACGCAGGCGCCGGCGTGGGGATCGAGCAGGAGCTGCTTCAGCGCGGCGGGGTCGAGCGGCGAAGCGGAAAGGCGGAACGACATCCGCCCAGCTTAGTTCGCCGCGCGGATTTGTCACGGCACCTCGTAGATTTCAAAGGGATCAGCGGATGGGCGGTGTCGGTCTTGGGATGTCGATGAAGACGTCGTCGAGGACTGCGGGATGGAAAGCGGTGGCGTGGGGCGGGCTGTGGGCGGGTATGGGGGATTATATTTTCGCGCTGAGCTTTTATGGGTGGAAGCCGGGGGTGTTTCAGACGGTGGCGGGAGGATTGATCGGACGGGAGGCGGCGCTGGCGGGGGGCGTGGCGACGTTTTTGCTCGGAACGGCGTTGCATTTCGTAATCGCGGGAATCTGGGCGGGGATCTTTTGGGTGCTGGCGAAATGGATACCGCTGTTGGTGCGGGGATGGGTGGTGGCGGGGATGGTGTATGGGTTGGTGGTGTATCTGGGGATGAATTGCGTGGTGCTGCCGTCGTCGGCGTTGAACGTGCCGGTGCGGTGGCCGCCGATGGTGTCGTGGCCGGCGGCGGCGCACGTGGTTTTGGTGGGATTGCCGATCGCGGGGGTGGTGCGGAGAGTTGGATGTGGAGGGTAGTCGTGGCGTCCGGGCGATTCAGTTCGCCGTGGGGTCGTCGGAAGGCCGATGGGAGGAGCGGGTGAAGCTCCGATGGGAAGCAAAGAGAGGCGGGGCCACAATCACGGCGTCATGGCTGCGTGGATACCGGACGAGAGGATGATGATGCCGCGGCGAAGCTTTGTGTGGTCGCTGGGAGCGTTGGGGCTGGCGGGAATGAGCGGGGTCGGCGGATTGTTGCGGGGGGCGGATCGCGATGGAACGCTGCTGCGGTTGGGCGGGATGACGCCGACCGACACGAAAGTATCGGGCGCCGACGTGGGCGGCGGTGTAGGGGAGAGGGGGGAAGCGCAAAAGGCGCAGAAGGCGCAAAGAAAGGCTCCGGAGGGATGCGGAGCACACGGAGGGGCGATGAGTTTGAACCACGAAGAACATGAAGGCTCTTCGTGGGGGTGACGCGTAAACCGAAAGGTTATGCGGGTTCGTCCTCGCTAGAGGAGGGGACGGGATCGTCGTCGCAGCGACCGCCGGCGCAGGAGGAAGCGGTTTGTTGGTAGCAGTCGACGCAGAGCCAGATGCGATCGAAGGGGTGGGCGTCGGGGTGGCCGCAGCGGTCGCAAGGCGGGGCGGGCACGGGCGGCGCGGTCATTCGTCGAACAACTCGAGGTTGCGCGGCGCGTAGCCGAAGAGGCGGAAGGTGTCGCGGCCTTTGCGGTAGTCGAAGCGGGCTTGTTGGAGGATGGCTTCGATCCACGCGGAGTGGTCGATGATCTGTGGGGCCGTGAGTCGGTGCTCCTGGATTTCCTGGAGGAAGGCGATGTCCATCCATTCGACGGAGATGAGCGGGAAAGGGAGGTGACAGAACCATTCGACGTCCCAGCCGGAGGGCGTGCCGTCGACGCATTTCCAACGGAAGCTCGGTTGCCAGTCATGGCGCGAGCGCATGGCGACGAGGAGTTCGTTCCACTTGGTGTCGTTGGCGAGGCCGGCGAGGCCGCGGGCGGCGACGACGCGTTTGATCTTTTCGCGCGCTTCGGGGGAGTAGGCGGCTTTGGCGTCGGGCTGGGTGTAGTCCATGGTCGTGGGGGTGACGGAGTTCAGTGGCCTTCGACGGCCCAACTGCTGGCGCGCCAGAGCCAGGCTTCGATGTGGCGGATCAGGTCGGCGTAGTTTGTGGTGACGAAACGGTGCATGAGGAGGGAGGTCCAATCGAACTTGAGCGGAAGGTCGTGGCGGCGGCGGCCGCGGTCGGTGCGGGGCCAGGGGGCGTAGAGGAGTTCAATGATGTAAGTGGGGCGCGCGTGGGGAGACGGGACGTGGAGGACGTCGAGACGGAAGCGACGTTGTTCGGCGAGAGCGCGGAAGAGGAAATCAGGAGCAGTGGTCGGGGCAGTTTCGGTGAGGAGGTTGTGTTGGAGGGTCCAACCGGAGGCGATGCGAAGGGGGTGGAGGTGGTCGGGTGGTGGTTGGGGAGTGTCGGGAGGCGGAGTTTCGGAGAGACCGCGGGTGAGCCAGGTTTCGAGCCAGGCGACGATGGTTTCGCGCGAGCGGGACTCGGAGGAGTCGAGGGTGTCGTCGTTGGGGGATTCGTCGGTGGGAAGCGGGTTGCGTTGGACGTAGGCGTGGTAATGACCGTTGGGGTCGAATTCGGGGCGCCATTCGACATCGATGACGAGGCGGCGGTCGTGGCGGAGGAGGTAGAGGAGCGAGGAGCCGGCGAAACCGTCGGGCGGAATTTCGATGGCTTGAAAGGTGTTCCAGCCGATCGTCCAGCCGGCGGGGATGCGGAGAGGCTGGAGTTGTTGCAGGTAGTGGTTGGGCTGGAATTCGAGCATGCCGACGGAGGGCGGATGACGCGCCACACTGCAGAGGGGGCGAAGGCGGGTGTCAAAGGCGTGGTCGGTGGTCAGAATTCAGGCCTCCCGCGAAATACGCGAAACGACGCGAAGGTGGATGAGCGCGAGTGTTCGCGGGCTAGGAAAGGATCTGGCGGAGGCGGGCTTGCATGGATTTCGCGGGGTCGCGGCGGGCGACGCGGAGCGCGGCGAGGACGTCGGGGCGGAAGCGCGGGTGGTCGCGGAAGGAGAGCATCGCGGTGAGGGCCCACGCGCGGATGATGACGCGACGGTCGGTGAAGGCGCGTTGGAGGAACGGGAAGACGTCCTCGGCGAGTTCGGGCGGGAGCGGGGAGGCGGCGAGGAGCTGGCAGGCGGTGAGGCGGTGGAGCCAGTGGTCGGAGGCGTCGAGGCGGTCGGCGATGCGGGCGAGGTGTTCGAACGAGAGCGGGGAGGTGCGGGCGACTTGGGTGAGGAGCGAAAGCGCGCGGTGGGTGAGATCGGGGTCGAGGTGGTCGAGGGCGGAGATGAGGTCGGGGATGAACGTGGTAGAGGTGTGGAATTGGGCGTAGAGGGAGCGGAGGGCGGGGGCGGGGAGGTGCGCGCGGGTGAGGTGCTGGAGGAGGGCCGACATGGGGTGGCGCCGCGAGGGGAGGAGTATTTGAAGGGTGGATACGGGGGATTGGGGGGCGGGAGGTTGGGTCGGGGCGTAAAGCCCCCCTCCCACAGTTTATTCCTCAGTATTCGAAGGTCAGGCTTTGCGGACGAAGCAGGCTTTGAGGGCGAGGGAGACGCCGTCGATCTTGCAGGCGATCTCGTGGTCGCCGTCGACGAGGCGGATGTTTTTGGCTTTCGAGCCGGCTTTCAAAACCTGGGAACCGCCGAGTTTGAGGTCTTTGATGACGGCGATGGTATCGCCGTCGGCGAGGACGTTGCCGTGAGCATCTTTGACGACGCGGGCTTGGTCGGCGGCGGGCGCTTCTTCTTTGGGCCATTCGTGTCCGCAGGTGGCGCACTCCCAGTGATCGGAGTGACTGAGGACGTCGTCGAGCGTGCAGGCGGGACAGGGAGGATTGGGCATCGTAGTGGAAAAAGCGTGACGATGCGGAAGGGCTGCGTGGACGGGCAAGGGGGAAGGTGGGGCGCGATGCGGACGCCTTGGAGAGACGTCCCTACCTGGCTTAGCTGAGGATTTGGCGGAGGGAGTCGAGATCGAGGATGCTGGCGAGCGATTCTTCCTGGACGACGGCGGAGGCGAGGGCGGCTTTGTCGCGTTGGAGGGCGCGGATTTTTTCTTCGACGGTGTTTTCGGCGAGGAGGCGGTAGGCGATGACGGGTTTCGTCTGACCGATGCGGTGCGTGCGGTCGATGGCTTGAGCTTCGGCGGCGGGGTTCCACCACGGGTCGAAGAGGATCGCGTAGCTGGCGGCGGTGAGGTTAAGGCCGAAGCCGGCGGCTTTGAGCGAGAGGAGGAAGACGGTTTTGGATTTGTCGGTTTGGAACTGCTCGACGAGTTCGGCGCGGTTTTCGGTGGCGCCGGTGAGCATGAGGTGCTCGATGCCGTGGCGCTCAAGGCAGTGGCGGATCAGCTCGAGCATTTCGACGAACTGGCTGAAAACGAGGACCTGGTGGCCTTCGTCCCGGAGCTCTTCGACGCGTTCGAGGAGGGCGTCGAGTTTGGCGCTGGGGAGGTTGCGGTGCGCGGGGTCGACGAGCGCGGGGTGGCAGCAGATTTGGCGGAGGCGGAGGAGGCTCGCGAGGACGTTGAAGCGGACGGCGACGAGGTCGCGGTTGTCGGAGATGCCGAGGAGCTGGGCGCGCGCGCGCTTGAGTTCGGCGTCGTAGAGTTGGCGTTGTTCGCCTTCGAGTTCCACGACGAGGTCGTCTTCGGTGCGCGGCGGGAGATCGGGCGCGGCCTGGGCCTTGGTGCGGCGGAGGAGGAAGTGGCGGACGCGGCGGTGGAGGCGGGCGAGCGAGGCGGGGTTGGGCTGGTCGTATTGGCGGCGGAAAGACGCGAGCGTGCCGAGGAGGCCGGGCTGGGCGAAGGCGAAGAGGCTCCAGAGATCGGTGAGGCGATTTTCGATCGGCGTGCCCGTGAGGACGAAACGGTGCGGCGTGCGGAGGGCGCGGGCGGCGTGGGCGACCTGGCTGCTGGGGTTTTTGATGAACTGGCCTTCGTCGAGGATGACGGCGTCCCAAGGTTGGGCGCGGAACCAGTCGGCGTTGAGGCGGAGCTGGGTGTAGTTGGCGATGAGAAGCCGCGGGGCGGCTGCCGGCCCAGAGCCTAGAGCTGAGAGCCCAGAGCCGGAGTCGGCGAGTTCGCCGAGGCGGAGGGGGTTGAAGAGGGTGGGGTTGAGGGCGGGAGCGAAGCGGGTGGTTTCGGCGAGCCAGGTGTGGACGACGGATTTGGGGCAGATGACGAGGGCGCGGAAAGGGGCGGTGGGTGGAGGGGATTCGGTGGCGGACGATTTTTGCCGGGAGGCGTGGAGGAGCCAGGCGAGGGTTTGGACGGTTTTGCCGAGACCCATATCGTCGGCGAGGATGCCGCCGAGGCCGTGGGCGGCGAGATGGGCGAGGAAGTGGTATCCTTCTTCTTGATACGGGCGAAGCGTGGCGCGGAGTTCGGCGGGAACGGGAGGGGGCGGTGTGGCGGCGAGGGTTTGGGCGCGTTCGCGGAGAGACGAGGCGAGGCGGGCGTCCTGGGCTTCGAGGAGGTCGGCTTCGGCGGCGAGTTGGAGGGCGTGGACGCGGTGGGTGGCGGGGCGGCCGTCGGTCAGGACGTCGTCGGGCGTGAGGCCGAGGCGGTCGAGGGCGGCGGCGTCGGCGGCGTCGGCGGGTTCGATTTCGAGGCGTTGCCAGCCGTGACGTTTGAGGCGGACCCATTTGCCGCGGGCCTTGAGGAGGAGCGCGAGTTCGTCGGGGGTGAGCTTGGTGTCTTTGACGCTGAGTTTGGCGGTGAGGTTGAACCAGTCGCGTCCGGCGGATTCGGGGGCGGGTGTAGCGGAAAATTCGATACGTGCACGGAGCGGCGGGCCGAGGAGGCTGGCGAGGCCGGGGGAGGCGTCGAGGGGGAGATCGGGCGGGAGCGAGGCGTGCCAGGCGACGAATTCGTCGGGGAAGTTTTTGGTGACGGAGCGGGCCCAGTCGGCTTCCCACGGGTGCCAGTCGAGTCGGAAGTCGGCGAGGCGGGCGGAGGCGGCGCGGGCGGCGGTGAGGTCGTATTCGAGGATTGGATCTTCGGGACGGCGCGGGGGCGGGGCGCCGGCGGAGGTCCATTGCCAGCCGGAGGGCGTGTAGTGTTGTTCGAAGGGAAAGTCGGGATCGCGGGCGATGAGTTGGGCGTGGAACTCGAGGGCTTCGTCGTCGCCCGGGGCGGGCGCGAGCCAGCATTTGAGGTGGGGGCGGAGGAGGATGCGGCGGATGTTTTGCTCGAGTTCGCGCGGGAGGCGGAGGCCGGCGGCGCGGAGGCGCGACATGAGTTTCGGGTCGCCGAGCGCGGAGGCGGGAAGAGGGGCGTCGGGCGTGGGCGGGGGGCCGCGCCAGATTTGTTGTTCGAAAAGGTAGAGCGGTTGGGGGCGGGCGGTGAGAAGGCGCGCGCGAGAGGCGTCGCGACCGTCGGGCGTGGCGAGGCGGAGTTCCAAGCGGTCGGTGGCGTCGGGGGACGGGCGGGCGTCGAGGAGAAGCGGTTCGGGCTGGACGAGGAAAGGCGATCCGTCGGGGAGGACGAAGGCATCGCGCGCGGCGCGGGTGCGGAAAAGTGTGGTGGCGATTTCGGCGGGAAGCGGTTGGCGGGGGCTGGCGGGGTCGAAGCCGGCGCGGACCTCGGCGGCGAGCGCGAGACCGAGGGCGGCTTCGGGCGGCGTGAGGTGTTCGAAGTCGCTGGGGCGGGTGGAGCCGAGGGAGGCGAACCACGGACGCGTGGGGATTTTCCAAGATTTGGCGGGAGCGGTGCGGGTTTCGATGATGAGGCCGCCGGCGGGATGAACGCGGGCGCGGAGTCCGGTGATGTTGGCGAGAGCGGGGTGGGTTTGCGCGGTGGGCGATTCCTCGGCGATGGCGAGGGCGCGTTGCCAGGCGGAAAGTTCGTGTTGCGTAAGGCGCTCGGCGATGGCGGTGCGGATGGCGGCGGTGTTCGTGAGCGGGCGGAAAGCGTCGGGGAGGGGGCGCTCGTGGAGTTCGTAGTCGTGGGCGATGTATTGCCAGAGTTCCCACGGATCGCGCGGGGCGGTCGAGGCGTCCCACCAACCTGAATACGCGGGTTTGTAGAGCGGGGCTCCGGGCGGCGGCGTGTAGTCGAAGCCGTGGCGGAGGAGTGCGCCGGGGTAGAGGGTTTGGTTGGCTTTGGTGAATTCGTCGAAGAGCGCGGCGAGTTCATCGAGCTGGCGCTGTTCGGCGTCGGTGAGGAGGCGTCCGAGCTTGGAGGCGAGGACGGGCGTCCATTGCTGGCGGAAGGTGAGCGGGGGCGGCTCGGCGGGAAGTTCGCGCGGTGGTGGATTTTCGGATACGCGGGCGGGATCGACGCCGTCGGGCGCGCCGGAAGCGACATGGTCGAGCCAGGCGAGGCCGGTGGCGTGGGCGTGTTTGCAGGGCGCGGTGGAGTCGCAGGCGCAGTCGGACGACCAACGTTCGCGGGTGTAGAAAAGCGTGGTGGAGCAGGGCGGATCGTCGGCGACGCGGGCTTCGACGTAGTGATCGGCGGGGGCGCGGAGGGATTGCACGAGGCCGCGGGCGTGGAGGTCGGCGCCGTCGCGGCGCGCGGCCTCGGGCATCTTCGCCAGCCAGGTGCGCAGTGCGGCGAGGGCGTCAGGGCGTTTGACGCTGCGCAGAATGGGCGGGCGAGGGCGGGCGCACATGGGCGGGAGGCGGGTGGTTTAGTCAGTTAACCACGGAGGAACGCGGGTGAACACGGAGGTGGTGAGTGGAGGAGCGGATGCGGTGAAGAGGAGGAAGGTAAGGAACCACGAATGGACACGAATGCACACGAAGAACGAACGGAAAGGGGGCTGGACCAAAGAGGCGGAGGCGCAAAGAGAGGAAGCGCCAGCCGGCGAACCGATGGAATAAGGGGCGGTTAGCGATTCAAGCGAGGCGCGGTGGTGGTCCCCATGCGAATGGGCGAACGACGAATTTGCCGCTTGGGAGACGGATCGCCTCGGCGAGCTGATGCTTGGGCGTAGCTTTCGCGCGAGAATGTAAAAGAGCCGGGCGCGGCGCGTTCGAGCTCACGGTTCTTGCGGTCGAAGGGAAATCCGAAAACGAGTCGTTTGTGCGGAAACATCTCGTTAAAGGCGGGGATCGCTGGTGCGTAGTCGGCGTCACCCGAGACAATCACCGCCACGTCGAAGGCATCGCGTGCGGCATGACGGAAGAGCTCGGCGACAATGCTCACGTCGGTCGCTTTTTCCTGCCAACTCCATTCGTATCGCTGGAGCGCTTCGACCCAGATATGCTTCGGTTTGAAGTGGCCGAGATGGACGTGGACACGGGTGGCGGTCAGTGCCCGCACGTAGGCTTTGTGACGCGCGAGGCGTTCCGGTTTTTCACGTGCGAAGTGCTCGGCGTAGGCGGTGAAGTAGTGGACGCCGGCCAGAATTTCGTGGGGTCCGAGAGCGTGCAGGTGCGCGCGGGCGAGGGCCGTGACGTCGAGCCATTTCACCGGTGTGGTCGGTGCGGCTTTCAACGCACACTCGATCGAGTGGTAGAGGTTGAAACCGTCGAAAAAGAACATCGCGCGCGGCGCGAGCGGGTTCATGGAGCCGGAGAAGCGGACATTAAAAAGCCCGCAGGCCGGAGCCTGCGGGGGGCCGAGGCGGCGCGGCAACGAGTCCGGCACGCGTTCGGGGATGATGCCGGGAGCCAACGGCACATTGGGCAGAAGTCAATCATGCGGGCTGAGGGGGATTCGAACCCTCGGTGCGATCGTGTTGTTCGGGCGCCGGTGGATGAAGGAAGTCGGGCCAACTGATCCAGCCTTGATGGCGATAGGTTGTTGCCGGATTGGAAGGAATATCGATGGGCCGGTTGCCAGGAACACGACTCCACGCCATCCACTGTTCGTAGGTTCGAAATCCCAGCGTGCGAGCAAAGATACGAGCTTGCTCAAACGACCTGAGCGGCTTCTCGAAAGGAGCAAAGTTTCCGGTGCCCAGCCAGTCGCCCCAACCTTCCCAAAACTTGGCGTAGACGTTTCGTGGGCTCGCCGGAATGTCTTCTGGAAGAGGTGGCGTATCTTTCAGCGTTCCTTTGGCGTATTCCTGCCACGCAAGTGAGCCGGATAGACGAAGGCTTCGCGCAAACTGGCGTGCGGATTCAAAATCGCGGAACCGGCTCTTCCTTGTGCCGACTCGAAGCACAAGCTTGAACGGGGTTCCCAACCAGTCACCCCAATCGATCCAGCCGGCATTTTCGTAAACCCGATCTGGTGTTCGTGGAATATCCGCGGGCTTTAACGAAAGATTGGGGAGCTTTGCTGAACAGTAGAGTCGCCATTGCTGGATCGATGTGAGGCCCAGTTGCCGAACGAACGCTCTGGCATCTGAGAAGTTCCGAGGTGCGATTCTTCGCGATGCCACGGTTACTGTTCCGAGCCAGTCGGGGTAGCCGCTCCATCCTTGATCTGTGTAGATGGTTTCGGGAGCGCTTGGGATATCATCGGGAAGCGGGGCGTAGCCGTTCAGAAGTCCGCGGCAATAGCGACGCCAGTGCCGCTGACCCGCTAGATTAAGTTGCCGAACAAACTGTCGTGCTTCCTCGAACCTCCGATACTCTACGCCCATTGGACGACGACGGCGGTGTGGCCTTTCGAGACCGAGCCAATGATGCCAACTGATCCAACCCCGTCCGCGATATGCAGCCTGAGGGTTTCGAGGAATGTTTGGCGGGAGGGGCGGCTTCCCTTCGAGGCCCCGACGGGCGTAGGCCGTCCACTGGGTTCCATGCTTTAGACCAAGCTTGATCGCGAAATTTCGAGCCGTTTCGTGGTCGAGGATCTCTTTTTTCGTTGCTGGTCTGCGAAAGCCCAGAAAGTCGCCCCAGTCGATCCAGCCTTTGCCTTTGTAGGCGGTGTAAGGTGCGAGAGGAATATCGCGGGGGATGCCGCCAGCTTTCCAGATGCGGAGCCAGTCGGTGGATTTGGTAATACCACTGTTGCGCGCCCACTCGCGTGCTTCGGCAAACGGGCGCCAGTTCAGCTTCGCGATCGATGTCCAACATTTCACCTCGATGTGCTTCGCGAACTCTTCGGGGTTGGTGCCGAGCGGGGTGATGATTTCGCCGAGATCGAAGTGGATGAGTTGGCTGACCTCAGGCGATCGGGATTCGGCAGTGGCGCGGAACCATTCGATGATGCGGTCATCGTGCGTCGCGAGGGCGCGGAGGACGAAGAGCACGAATTTGAAGGCGCTGCTGGTGGCAATGTCGTCGAGGGTGGCGCCGTCGGGGACGACGAGCGGGAGGAGGATGTAGCCAAGGGTTTTGTCGGGCGCGAGGCGGAGGGCGCGGCCGGCGGCTTGGACGATTTCGATGGTGCTGCCTTTGGGGTCGGCGAAGAAGACGCAGTCGATGCTGGGGAGGTCGACGCCCTCGGTAAGACAGCGGGCGTTGGTGACGAGCGAGGGTGCGGCGGCGAGGAAACGGTCGAGTTCGCGCTGGCGGGCGGCGCTGCCCATGGCGCCGTTGACGTGGTGGGCGGCGATGGCGGTGTCGGGGAGCGCGGAGTTGAGGCGGGCGCAGAGATCGCGGAACTGTTTCGCACGGGCGATGCTGCTGTGAAAGGAGACGATGTGCCGGACGCCGTGAACGGCCGTGGCGCGGCGGAGGGCGATGAGGCTGGCGAGGGCCGTGGCGGTGACTTCGTCGAGGCCGTCGGCGCCGAGGTCGAGCCAGCGGTTTTGCTCGATGAGGCGCGCGACGTCGGATTCGCGGACGCCGATGGTGAGAATGCGGTAGTCGCTGAGGATCGGAGGCGTGGCGGCGATGGCGTCGCGGAAGGTGAGCAGTTCGAAGGTTTCGCCGTAGAGCGCGGGGTCGTCCATCGAGACGATGTCGTCGGAGCTGCCTTGGAAGCGGCGCTCGGTGGCGGTCATGAAGAGGCGGCGCGGGAGTGGCAGGTTTTCGTCGTGGAGCAGATGCGCGAAGACGCCGCGGGTTCGGCCGGTGGTTTTGTGGGCTTCGTCAAGGACGGCGAAATCGAAGGAGAAGCCGGCCTCGCGGGCGGCGGAGGCGAGGAGGGGTGAACTTTGATACGTGGTGAGGACGACGAGTTGGTTGGAACGATCGCGGGCGGCGCGGAGGTGAGCGGCGAGGATGGTGGGAGAGGTGTCGCAGGGGAGGCCGAGCTCGTGGACGTGCGCGAAGAGTTCGGCGCTGTCGGTATCGCTGACCTCGTCGTCGCTGCAGACGCAGAGCCAGTCGGCGGAGCGGCCGCTGGCGAGGGCTTCGCGCATCCAAGTTTCGAGGGTTTGGCGAACGAGGGCGAGGCTGGGAACGGCGATGAGGATGCGGCGGGCGCCGAGTTTTTCGGCGATCCAGCAGGCGGTGAGGCTTTTGCCAGAGCCGCAGGGGCTGATGAGTTTGCCGCGGGTGGCGGCGTTTTTGACGAAGTGGGTGTGCGCGGCGGCGATGGCCCGCGACTGGTGCGGGAGGGGAGTGCGCGGAGTGGGAAGCGCGAGCGGCGCGGGGGTGGCGGCGGCGAGCGAGTCACGGAGGGAAGCGAAGAAACCGGGACCGAGGGCGGTCCAAGTTTCGGCGGTGAGGTCGCCGAGATGCGGCAGATTCTGAAGCAGGCCGGGGATGCGGGCGGTCGTGGTGCAGACGAGTGCGAAGGAGATTTCGCGGCAAACGGTGAAGGCGAGCGAAGTGAAGGTGGCGAGTTCGCGGTGGGTGAGGGCGGCGTCGGTGTCGCTGCGGTATTTCGCCTGGATGGCCCAGAATTCGCCGGTGTGAGTGCGGGCGATGACGTCGATGCCTTCGTCGCGCGGCGGGAGATTGAGCCGGGTGCGGACGTCGGCGGGGACTTCGTGGTAAAGCCAGACGTCGGCGAGCTTCGTGCGATAGACGGGATCCGTGCGGAGATGGTGGCGGACGATGTGTTCGAAGGCGGTGCCGCGTTCGAGATCGGTGCGGCCGGCGAGCGCGGCGGTGCATTGCGTCCAGTCGGAGACGCCGTCGAAGAAGCCGGACGGGTTCATCGGTCGGCGGGGGATGCTGGCGACGGGGGCGGGAGTCGCAAGCTTGGGGACGGTGAGGTGAAGCGACTACGCGTTTCGCTGGGGAGAGGACGTCCTTAATTAAGCGAAAGACGGTTCGCTTACTTATGGGTTTTCTTATTTAAGTGGGGCGTTTCGAGGTCGGCGCGTTGTGCCGGGATCTAAATGAGGGGCCGGAAACAAAAAAGCCCGCCGGGGAGGCGGGCTTGGAAGAGCGATTTGGGAGTGCGGGGGGCTCGCCGGGGCGGCGAGGCTTCCCTTAATACACTTGTTCTTCGAGGAGGGCGAAGAGTTCAGCTTCCGTGATGCGTTTCTGGGTCATCGAATCGCGGTCGCGGAGGGTGAAGGTGCCGTCTTTTTCCACGGTTTCGAAGTCGATCGTCACGCACCACGGCGTGCCGATTTCGTCCTGCCGACGGTAGCGGCGGCCGATGGCGCCGGCTTCGTCGTAGAAGACGGCGTATTTGCGTTTCAACTTCGCGTAGAGCTCGCGGGCGCGTTGCGTGAGTTGCTCCTTGTTCTTGAGGAGCGGGAGCACGGCGACTTTCACGGGCGCGATGCGGGGCGAGAGGCGGAGGACGGTGCGTTTCTCGACGTTGCCCTTTTCGTCCTTCACATCCTCTTCGGCGTAGGCGGCGCAGAGGACGGCGAGGAAGATGCGGTCGGTGCCGACGGCGGGCTCGATCACATGCGGGACGAATTTCTTCTTCGTGGCTTCGTCGAAGATCTCGTGCGGCTTGCCGGAGGCCTGCGCGTGCTGGGTGAGGTCGTAGTTGCCGCGGGCGGCGATGCCCCAGAGCTCCTGCACGCCGAACGGGTATTTGAACATGATGTCGACCGTGCCCTTGGAGTAGAACGACAGCTTTTCCTTCGGGTGCTCGTAGAGGGAGAGGTGCGACTCGGGGAGGCCGATGGAGAGGAGCCATTGGCGACACCATTCGATCCATTCCTCGTGGGCTTTCTTCCAGTCGGCGTCTTCGTGGATGAAGTATTCCATCTCCATCTGCTCGAACTCACGGGAGCGGAAGATGAAGTTGCGCGGGGTGATCTCGTTGCGGAAGGACTTGCCGATCTGGGCGATGCCGAAGGGGAGTTTCACGCGGCCGGTGTCGACCACGTTCTTGAAGTCGACGAACATGCCCTGCGCGGTTTCGGGGCGGAGGTAGGCGATGGACGAGGAGTCGCGAAGCGGGCCGACGTGGGTCTCGAACATCATGTTGAACGCGCGCGGCGGCGTGAGGCTGCCGGGTTCGCCGGTGGCGGGCGAGGGGATGAGCGGGATCTCGTCTTCGCGGGCCTCGGTCATGTCGCGCGGTTGGACGGGCGCGAGCGTGCCCTGGATGGCTTTCTTGCGCTTGAAGGTTTCCGCGGCGGCCTGGAGGTCCTCGGTGGTTTTCTCGGATTCGAGGGCGGAAACGTAGCCGACGGTGTTGCCGTCGACGACGACGGGGGCGAAGAAGAGCTGGTCGGCGCGGAAGCGTTGTTTGGAGACTTTGCAGTCGACGAGCGGATCGGTGAAGCCGGCGACGTGGCCCGAGGCTTCCCAGACCTTGGGGTGCATGATGATGGACGTCTCGATGCCGACGATGTCGTCGCGGCGGCGGACCATGTCGTTCCACCAGCAGTCGCGGATGTTTTTCTTCAACTCGACGCCGAGGGGGCCGTAGTCGAAGAAGCCGTTGAGGCCGCCATAGATCTCGGAGGACTGGAAGACAAAGCCGCGGCGTTTCGCGAGCGCGACGAGGTTGTCCATGGTGACTTCGGCGGAGGCGGGTTGGTCGGACATAAGAGGGTGAGAGATGGCGGGCGGGGGCGAAGGGGTCAAATCTTTGGGGGAGAGCGGGCGGGGGGATTTTCGATTTTGGATTTTCGAATTTCGATTGGGGCGGGGTGTGCAAGGTGCGCGACGAAGTGTAGTGGGGATTGCATGACGCATGCGGGGCGGGGCGCGTGAACGGGAGGCGCGGTGCGGTGGGCGAGGCACTTAGGCGAGCGGCGGGGATTGGCACGCGGCCAGCAAAAGGGGCGGCTCCGAAAAATGAATGTGGCGAGAGGAAGACTTTTGGAGGGGGGAGGGAACCGGCCGGGGCGCGGCGGGTTCTCACCCTTTCGCGGGCGCCGGAAACGGCCGCTCGCGGCACAGAGCTTCGGGACAGTGTCGCCCAAGCGCACGAGGGGTGCGCCGGATCCAGACGCGTTGACTCCCAGGTAAACACCAAACCGCCGCGTCGGAGCAGTCCGGCGCGGCGGTTTGTCTTTGGGGGATTTCGGAAGACCGGAATTTTCATCGTCAAGCAAAGGGCGCGGGCTAGTGTGCGGCGTTTTACTCCCATGAAGTTCGTCCGATTGCTTTCTGTGTTTTCCACCGCGTTGCTGGCCGGCGCCCCGCTGCTTTCGGGGGCGGACGGAGCGGCGCCGAAAAAGAACGGCTACACGGTGACGTTCGAGATCAAGGTGAACGCGGAGGGCGAGGAGGAGACGTTGAGGATCATCGAGTCGGACGACACGACGTCGGATCAGTTTATCGATCGCATGGCGACGGCGCTGGCGTTGAACACGGATTTGCCGCAGCGCGAGAAAGACGGGAAGCCGGTCCCCTACACGGCGCGCGTGCCGTTCTTTATTCCGATCGAGGGCGATGAAGGTGCGGAGGCGAACAACGCGCCGCGTCCGATCGGCACGGGCGAGCTGACGGTGCCGCTTTATCCGGAGGAGATGTGGGCGCAGAGCGAAGTGGGCGGCGTGATTTTCGAGCTGCAGATCGATGCGACGGGCAAGCTGACGAAACTGACGACGCTGCGGGCGTCGCATCCGGTGTTCGAGCAGGCGGCGCGGGAGACGTTGGAAAAGTGGCAGTTCCGTCCGGCGGAGAAGGACGGGAAGCCGGTGGCTTGCCGTTGGAACATCGGCGTCGTCTTCGAAATGGACGGGAAGTTCGTGGATTTGAAATATCGCGTGCCGCCGCGGCCGAGCCTGGGTGTCTTGAAAATCATCCCGCATCCGGATCGCGGAGCGGAGGTGGAGGAGACCGACGACGCGGCGGAGCCGGCGAAGGAGTAAGCGGGCGCGGGAGGGACGTTGGTCGCGGAGCGTGTGCCGTCAGAGTCGCTTGATGCGGACGGCGCGAAACGCGACAGGATCGTGGTGGCCGGCGAAACCGAAATGGCCGCGCGTGCGGTCTTTGCCGGGATGCGTTTTCCCGGCGAGGAACGTGGTCGCCTTTGAAAGATCGCCGTCGAGGATCACGGTGCCGTTGAGCTCCACGCGAAGCGTCGAGCCTTTCACGGTGACCTCTTGAAAATTCCATTCGCCGATCGGGCGCTGGTAACCCTGCGCGGCGGCGATCATGCCGTAGGCGGAACCGTGCAACTGGCGCGGATCGAGCGGGCCTTTCTTCGCCTCGTAGTCCTCGGCGAGGACCTGGCACTCGGCGAAACCGGTGTAGGCGCCGTCTCCATTTCCCGGATACCGCAGGACCAAGCCGTTGTTGCCGGCGGAGGGAAGCTTGAATTCGAGGCGGACGACGAAGTCGGCGAATTCCTCGGCGGTGAAAATCGTGCCGCCTTTGTCGGGCCGGCAGGTGATGGCGCCGTCGACGATCTGGTAGTCGGCGGTCGCGCCGCGCCAGCCGGTGAAATCGCGGCCGTTGAAGATCGATGAAAACGCATCGTCGCCGCGCGACGCGAGCAGGCGGTTGGCTTCCTCGGCGCCGATTTCGCGGATGAAGAGATTGCGCCAGCGGATCTCGCCGCCGTGGGTTTGGAGCTGGATCGGGCCGCGGGCGGGGACGGGTTGTGAGCGGTCGTAGTAGTTTTCGAGGAGGGCGTGATCGACGACGAGCTGGTCGTTGAGCCACACGCTCACGCGGGCGCCGACCATCAGGATGCGCAGGCGATTCCATTCGCCGAACGGCCGGTCGGCGCGCACGAGCGGATCCTTGCCGGGCGCGCCGGGAGAGTTGTTCCAGAGGCCGCCGGAGCCCTTGTCGGCGCCGAGCGGGAATTTCTCCTTTTCGGTGTAATCCCAGATCTGCACCTGCGGGCAGCCGCGCAGGTAGATGCCGGAATCGGCGAGCGGGACGGTGCGGTATTCGAGGAGCAGTTCGAAATCGCCGTAGTCTTTTTCGGTGGTGGCGTATTTGCCGTGGCCGTCGTTGACGAGCTCCTCGCCTTGCGCGGACCAGTGGGCGCGCATGTCGGCGGTCCATTCGGCGTCGAGCGCGGCGCGCTCGGCTTCGGGCAAGGCGAGCCACTTGCGGTGATCGTAGGTGTCGCCGCCGCGCCAGCCGGTGAGATCGCGGCCGTTGTAGAGCGGAGTGAAGCCGGGCGGGGCGGTGACAGCGGAGGCGGCGAGCGTGAGGCCGAGGGCGACGGCGGCGAGAAGGAGAGCGCGGACGTTCATGATGGGTCTGGAAATTTTTCGGGGCGACGAAGGGGAGGCGGAGAAATTAGACTTCGACGGTGCGGCCTTCGCGGAAGGAGCGATCGGCGGCGAGGACGATGCGGAGGCTGTCGATCGCGCTTTGCCAGTGGTCGGTCAGATCGGCGTCGTCGCGAATGGCGCGGAGAAAACGTTCCTGTTCGCGCCGGCAGAGTTCGTCGTGCGACGGCTCGTCGCTGACGTCGATGATTTCGTCGGAGCGGGTGAAGGTGCCGTCGGCGTTGAGCGCGGCATGGTGGAGCTTGAGCGATTCGGTTTGGGAGTGGGAGTCGACGTCGGAGGATTTGCCCGCGGCCGCGGCGGTTTTGGCCACGATGCTCACGCAGCCTTTGGGGCCGATGACGTCTTTCACGAAGAACGCGGTTTCGCTCATCATCGGACCCCAACCGGCTTCATACCAGCCGACCGAGCCGTCGGCGAAGGTGACTTGGAGATGACCGTAGTTGATCTGACCGGGCACGATCTCGTCGGTGAGGCGGGCGCCGATGCCGTTGACGCGCACGGGGCGCGAGCCGGTCATGCGGCACATGACGTCGACGTAGTGCACGCCGCAATCGACGATCGGCGAGGTGGTGCGCAGCAGGTTTTTGTGGGTGGCCCAGTTGGCGCCGGAGCTTTGCTGGTTGAGGTTCATGCGCATCACGAGCGGCTTGCCGAGGGTGCGGGCGAGCTCGGTGAACTTCCGCCACGACGGGTGGACGTGCAGGATGTAGCCGACGACGAGCTTGCGGCCGAGCCGGCGCGCGGTGGCGATCACGCGTTCGCAATCGGCGAGGTTGTCGGCGACGGGTTTCTCAAGAAACACGTGCGCGCCCGCCTCCAGGGCGGCGATCGCGTAGGCGGCATGGGTTTCTGGATACGTGCTGATGCACACGGCGTCGGGCATCGTGCGCGCGAGGGCTTCGGCGTAGTCGCCGAATTCGGGAAGCGTCCCGTCTAATTCGGCGTTGAGTTTTTGGCGGGAGGCGGGGCCGCGTGAGACGAGTCCGACAATTTCGAAATCGTCGGCGAGCGCGCGATAGGCGCGGGCGTGCGAGGTGCCCATGTGGCCGCAGCCGACGACGAGGACGCGAAGTTTGGGAGGCATGGGGTTGTAGGGGAAAAACTGTTACCGCGAATCGGACAGAAAGGCAGCCGTTGGTTTCGCTCAGGGGACAAAAGGTTTTTGGAGACGTGGGATCGAGATTAAGGTTTTTTCGAGTGCGCGGGCCTGCAAGCGCGTGAGTCCGACATTGCGGACGGAAGCGGGGCGGCGGATAATGTGCGCATGGCTTTCCCGTTTACCCAGAATCGCCGGCAATTTGTGAAAACCCTTGGAGGCGCGGCGATGGCTGCGCCGTTCATCACGCGGAATCTCATCTCGGCGCCGCTGAGCCGCGTGTTGCGCCATGCGAGTTTCGGGGCGGACGGCATGGCGTGGGCGGACATCGAGGCGATTTGCAGCAATCCCTTCGTGAAACTCGTCGCGGTGGCGGACGTGGATTTGAATCGCACGAAGCAGGTGCGGGCGACGTTTCCGGAGGCGCGCATTTATCAGGATTGGCGCGAGCTGTTGGACAAGGAGGAGAAGAACATCGACTCGGTGAACGTCTCCACGCCCGATCACATGCACGCGGTGATGGCGCTCGCGGCGATGCAGCGGGGGAAGCACGTGTATTGTCAGAAGCCGCTCGCGCACGATCTGCACGAGACGCGCGTGCTGACGGATTACGCGCGCGGCAAGCCGCTCGTCACGCAGATGGGAATCCAGGTGCACTCGACGAAACCCTACCGGCAGGCGGTCGAACTCATCCGCAGCGGAGTGATTGGGAAAATTCGCGAAGTTCACACGTGGAGCAACAAGGACTGGGGCGGGTCGGGGCCGCCGCCGCCGGCGGCGGCGGTGCCGGAAGGTTTCGACTGGAATCTCTGGCTCGGGGTGTGCGAGGAGCGGCCGTTTGTCGGCAACGATTACTATCATCCCTTTGGATGGCGCGCGCGGTTGGACTTCGGCGTGGGGACATTTGGCGACATGGGCTGCCATATTTTCGACCCGGTGTTCGAAGGGCTGGAGCTTTCGGCGCCGTTGTCGGTGCGGTCGGAAGGCGTCGCGCCCGACACGTGGAATTGGAACTCGAACGCGCTCATCCGCTACGTGTTTCCCGGCACGCGGCACACCGAAGGCGGGACGCTGCCGGTGGTCTGGTATGACGGCAACCGGCGTCCGCCCGAGGAAATCCTCGCGCTCGTGACGCCGGCGTCGGTGCCGGAGACGCACCGGCGCCGGCAGGAGGAGTTGATGGCGCAGGGATCGATCCTGGTCGGCACGAAAGGCGTGCTGCACGTGCCGCACATCGACACGCCGCGTTTGTATCCGGAAATTGAATTCAAAGATTTCGTGCCGCCGAAAGTGGTCGAGACGCATCACTGGTCCGATTGGGCGGAGGCGTGCGTCGGCGGGGAGGCGAAGCCGCTGGCGCCGTTCGGATATTCGGGGCCGCTGACGGAAGCGGTGCTGCTCGGCAGCGTCGCGGTGCGGTTTCCGCACACGACGTTGCAATGGAATGCGGCGGCGCTGCGTTTCGAGAATGAAGCGGAGGCGAATCGTTTTGTGCGACGGAGCTATCGGAAGGGCTGGGAAGTCGCCGGCTTGTAAGTGTGCGTCGCTGGCATTTGCACTCGGCGCGGCGACACAACGCCGCGCTTATAGTGTAGCGCTCTCATTGTGAGCGCGGCTCACAACCTGCGCTGCTGAACACAGGCGCGTGGCATGGCACGCGAGTTGCACGCGTGGATGCCGCGGCCGTGGGCGATTTGCCCGAACGGTGCAAACGGGATGAAAGAACTGATCGAAAGCCGGCAGATGCGCGCGTTTGTCGCGGTGGCGCGCCGTGGAAATTTCACGCAAGGCGCGAAGGACGTGTTTCTCACGCAGTCCGCGGTGAGCCACGCGATCAAATCGCTCGAGGAGGATCTCGGCGTCGCGCTGTTTCAACGGGTGGGGCGACGCGCGGTGTTGACGCAGGCGGGGGAGCGGCTGCTGCAGCACTGCGAGGAGATTCTAAACAAGATGCAGCATGCGCGAACGGACCTCAGCCAGCTCCCCGAGATGGGCCGGGTGGGCTTGCGGCTGGGAGCGCCGATGACGGTTTGTCAGCACATTCTGCCGGCGGTGTTGCGCAAAGTGGGGCACGATTATCCCGACTGTGCGCTTCGCGTGGAGACGGGCGACAACCCGCAGTTGTTGGGGCAGCTTTTGTCGGGGCGGATCGATCTGGCGATCATGGTCGAGCCGGAGCGGCGGGCGGATCTGGTGTTCGAGCCGTTGTTTCGCGACGAGATGCAGTTTGTGATGCTACCGAGTCACCCGTGGGCGACGGCGAAGGAGATTTCGACGGGGGAGATCGGCGAGGCGACGCTGATCCTGGCGAACAAAGCGACGCGGACTTACGGTTTGGTGATGGCGTATTTTCGCGCGTCGCGGATCGCCACGCCTCGGTGCATCGAGCTCGGAAGCATCGAGTCCATCAAGGAGCTCGTGAAGAACGGGCTCGGAGTGGGGATTGTCGCAAAATGGCCGATACAAGCCGAGCTCGAGCGGGGCGAGCTGGTGGCGCGCGCGCTGGGGCGTCGGCCGCTGCGACGGCAGTGGTATGCGGTGTATTTGCGCGAACGGGGACTCCAGGAGCCGGAGCAGAAGTTGATCCGCTATATTTGCGAAGCGATGGCCGGCGGAATGCCGACGGACCTGGCGAACGAAACGAGCGAGCGGAAGATCGAAAACGGGTTCAGCGCATCGCTATCCGCGATGGCTGGCGGGCGTTGAACTCCGCCTGGTAGCGGGCGAGTTGTTCGCGAAACACGGGTGATGCGTTCTCCTTCGGCAGCGGGCCGAAGCGCTGCAGGCAGTGGGCGAGCAGGTCGGCCGCGGCTTGGGGGCTGAGCGGGCCGCCGTCGATGAAGACATCGTCTTCGGATGGAACCGCGGCGGGCGTGCCGCGCGCGAGGCGGACAACGGGGCAACCCTGTTGCACGGCGAACTCGAGTCCGCGGCGCGTGCCCTCCTGGAAACGACCGCGGCGATCGCCGACGCCGACGAGTCCGACGAGCGCGTGTTCGCGCTGAAGTTGTGCGAGCCGGAGCAGCACGCCGAATTCGGCGGCGCCATCGCGCGGGGCGTCACCGGGGGACCAAGGGGCGTCCTCGATGACGGCGACGGGTGACGGAGAGGAGGCCGGCGCGGCGATCGCGAAGAGGAGAAAGGCGACGGGCGTCGCAAGGAAGCGGATACGCATGGGGCGCGCGGGAGCACCGGGGGTGCCACGCGGGCGGCGGGCGGCGCGACGACCGATGAAGTGTTTTCATCGATACGCTTCATGGATCGCGCGGGACGCAAAAAAAGGCGGCACGCATGGGTGCCGCCGGGTTGCTTGGGTCAGGGGGAAGCGGAGATCAGCTCGCGGGCTGGCGGCGCTCGGTGTCGGCGATGACGGCGCGAAGCGTTTCGCGGACGGCGTTGGGCTGGCGGTCGAGCTCGTCGCGGCAAATGGCGAGAACGCGTTCGTGTTGCGCGGCGTTGCGGGCGAGGGACCAGCGAACGTCCTGGGCGAGCTGGTCGTTGGTGCTGGAACCGAGGGCGGCGAGGATGTTGCGGATCGCCTGGGTTTCGCCGGTGGCGAGGAAGACGCCCCACTGAAGATGGAGAGACTCGGGGGAGAGGACCTCGGCGGCGCGGAGATCGGGTTCGCCGCGGGCGATCAGCGCTTCGATTTCCTGGCGGGTGGAATCGGAGGCATGGCGGGCGAGGGCGCGGAGATGCGCGGCGCCTTTCGTGTGATTCGAATACCAGAGCGCGGAGGCGAGGATGCGCTGGTGGGCGACGGGGAGGACGCGGCTGACGGACATCCACGCGTCGGCGCGATCGGGATGTTGCGCAAAGACGCTGGCGAGAAAACCGATCGCGAGCGGGACGTTGCCCTTTTGATCGAAATAGCCGGTGCGGCTCAGTTCGAACACGGCGGATTCGAAGCGGTCGGGCGCGGGTTGTTGGTAATAATTTTCGAGCCAGCTCTGCGCGGACGAACCGGCGCTGACGGTGGTGCTCGCGAGGAGGAGCAGGGCGGCGGTAGCGGCGCCGCGGATACAACGGATGGAATTCATGAGACGTTTGGGTTGGGGATTCCGACGAAGCGCCCGGGGTAGGTGGGCGGAAGGGAAACTTATTTTCGGAGCGTCGAGAGTAAAGGCGCGCACCGATGAAACGATTTCATGTTTCATCGGTGCGCGGAGACGTCCCGACAATCTCCCGGCCGCCACCACCACGGGCGGCCGGGAAGGCTGCTATGACCAAGAAAAGCGAGGACCCGGATCAGACGCTTAGTGCGTATCGAAGATCTGCTGGTAGAGACGGACCTTTTCCTTGATGGCCGAGATTTCGTCGGGCGTGGGGTTGTCCGGATCGGCGGCCGGCGGAAGGGAGCCGTATTTCATGAGCGCGGCGGTGAGGAGCAGGCGGGCTTTCGTCGCGATGGCGTTGTTGCCCTCGATGAAGAGGTTGTCCGGGTTGACCTTCACGAGACCGTGCGCGTCGCCGCGGGCGACTTTCACGACGGGCAGGCCGCTGACCACGGCTTTTTGCAGGACGCGTTCCTGGGAATTGGACAACGTGGCGTAGGGCGAGAGACCTTCGCCGACGAGACCGGCGAGCGGGTAGTTCTCGAGCAGCATCGAGATGGTGGCGGCGATGCCCTTCTCGGCGGAAGGATCGGGCAGGCCGTCGTCATACCAGTTGTCGCCCTTGAGGATCGCGACCTTGGGGATGGCGGAACCGATGAGTTCGCCGTTTTCATCCTTGATCGTGACGGGGACCGTTTGGAAGAGACCGTCCTTGCGCAGCAGACCATCGACTTTTTTCGGAAGAGCGGTGATGCGGACCTCGGATTTCCAGGTGTGTTTGCGCGTCGGCACGAAGGTGACATATCCGCCGGCGGTCATGGAGCCGAGCATGCCACCGTAACCGCCGGTGGCGACGTAGCCGCCGGGGCGGGCGTCCCCCTTCACGACCTCGCGAGAGGAATAGATCACCTCGTCCTGCACCATCACGGCGCCGAGCCGGTTCCTTCCGTCGTCGTCCATCCAAATTTTGGATACAATGTAGCGGATCGAGCTGAGGATGTTGCCGTCGCCGTCGGCGCTGATGGCGCCGCGGTTGCGATGGGCGGAGTTGAGCGTGATGGGGAGGGTGGTGTCGACGAGCAGGTTCAACCAATACGCGGACGTCTCGATGTTGGGGCTGCCTTCGAGCCAGAGGGCGCCGGCGTAGTCGCCGCTCGCGAGCGCCTTCTGCACGCGGTTCGCGGACTGCGCGAGTTTCGGTCGGGTTTGTGCGGCGGGATAGGGCCCGTAGCTGAAGAAATCCACGCCGAGCTGTTCGGGCGGGATGTCGCCTTCGCCGACGTCCGTGCGTTCGGCGGCGGGGAGTCCTTTCGGATATCCGCCGGCGGGCACACCGCGGTAGAAATCGTAGTCGGCGAGCGAGAAGATCCGGCCGCCATTGCGTTCGATTTCCTCGAAGATTCGCGACGGGTCGGGGACGAACGTTTGCCGGGATTGGGAGAAGGGCGCACCCGGTTTGGTGGCGACGCCCTCCCAGGCTTCGCCGTTGGCCTGGCGGCCCATGAAGGGAAGCGCGTAGAGGCCGTCCTCGGGCTTCAGCGTGACGACGTAAACGGGTTTGTCGGTGTCGTTTTTCTTTTCCTTCGAGAACTCGCCGGAAGCGTTCACGTAGCCATCGGGTGGGGCGTAGAGGTCGGCGGACTGACGCTCGAGCGGATGGCCGGTGAACATCTCGATGTAGACGGTCACCGGTGCGGCGATGCGTTGGTAGCGCGGCCAGTCGACACGGGGTTTGCCGTCGGCGTCGGTGAGGAGCGGCAGGCCGTATTGCTCGCGAGCTTTGTTGGAGGTGATGAGGGGCTCGTTGTTTTGGATGGTGGCGGACGGGCCGGAGAAGACCGCGATTTTCGGTTTGGCGGCGAAGAGCGCCGGCGCGACGGCGATCGCGGCGAACAAGGAAAGCAGCGGGCGAGGCGAGGTGTGCATGGCCTTAGTGCGTGTCGAAGACGGCCTGGTAGAGTTTGAGCTTCTCCTTCACCGCCTCGATTTCGGCGGGCGTGGGATTGGCGGGATCGGCGGCAGGCGGAAGCGTGCCGAACTTCATGAGACAGGCCATGAGGAGCAGGCGGGCTTTCGTCGCGATGAGGTTTGAACCCTCGATCATGAAGTTGTCGTCGCGAGGGCGGACGTAGCCGGTGGTGCCGGCGCGGTTGACCTTCACCACCGGAATCCCGTGAAACACGACGAGCTTGAGCGCGGCTTCGGGGCGCCGCACGAGGCCGCCGCCGTGAGTGCCCTCGGCGATCATGCCGGAGAGCGGCTCGTCGCGGAGGTCGGCTTCGAGGCGGGCGAGGATGTCGACTTCGCTCGAGGGCTCGTCGGTGTTGTCGAGCGAACTCCAGCGCGCGCCCTTGACGAAGGTGACATTGGGGATCGCGGACGGAAGCAGTTCGCCGGCGGCGTTCTTGATCTGCACCGGCACCGTGACGAGTTTTCCATCGACGCGCTTCACGCCGGTGGTGGTGGCGGGCAACTGAGTTATGCGCACATCCGAGGTGAAGGTGTGCTTGCGATTCGGCACGTAGGAGATGACGGGGGCGCCGACCATGTTGCCCACGAGGCCGCCGTCGCCGCCTGTGACGACATAGCCGCCCGGGCGGGCGTCGCCTTTCATGATTTCGCGCGACGCGTAGATCAGGCTGTCCTGGTGCACGACCATGCCGAGGCGATCGGCGCCGTTTTCGTCGGCCCAGACCTTCGAAGTGATGTAGCGGATCGACGCGATCATGTTGGCATCGCCGTCGGGGCTGATGTTGCCGCGGTCGCGTTGGGACGAGTTCGTGGTGAGCGGCCGGTCGGTATCGATGAGGAGATTCAGCCAGTAGCTGGTGTCCTCGATGCCGGGCGAACCTTCGAGCCACATGCCGCCGGCGTATTTGCCGGTGGCCATGGCGCGTTGAACGACATTGGTGGCTTTGGCGAGGTAGGCGCGTGGCGGCGGATAGCCGTAAGGGAAATAGTCGACCCCGAGTTTTTCGGGCGGGATGTCGCCTTCGCCGACGTCGGTGCGCAGCGCCGCGGGCAGGCCTTTCGTGTAACCGCCGGAAGGCGCGGCGCGGTAGAAGTCGAAGTCGGCTTTTTCGAATACGCGACCGCCGAGGCGCTCCATTTCTTCGAAGAAACGCGAGCCGTCGGGATAGTGATGCTGGCGCGAGCCGTCCTCGCCCATGTCGGGTTTGGGGCCATTGCCGTCCCACGGCTGACCGTCGATTTGCCGTGCCATATAGGGCAGCGGATAGAGTCCGTCGGAGGGATCGAGGACGGCCTCGTAGACGGGCTTGTCGGCGGGATTTTTCTTTTCCGTGGAGAAGTTGCCCTGGGCGTCGATGTAGCCGTCGGGCGGGCCATACATTTCGGCGACGTCGGCCTCGAGGGGATGAGCGCTGAACGCTTCGATGTAGACTTTGGCGGGAGCGGCGAGGCGTTGGGGGCGAAGGACGTCGACCAAAGGCCGGCCGTCGATGCCGGTGCGCAAGGGCAGACCGTATTTCAGGCGGGCTTTGTTCGAGGTGATCAGCGCCTGATTGCTCTGGATGGTGGCGGTGGGTCCGGAGAACACGGCGATCTTCGGTTTTTCGGCGGCGGGCGCGGCGGCGGTGGCCAGGGCGAGAACAGGCGACAACAGACAGGAACGGAGGGATGGGATCATGGTGGAGGCGGGGGTTCGGGACGGCGGACGTGGTGAAAAGTGGATACAGCGATGCGGCGGCTTAGAACGTGGTGCGGAGCGTGAGCTGCCAGCGACGGTCGGGATTCGCGATCGCCAGCACTTCGCCGCTGGCGAGCTTCATGGAGCGGAAGGAGCGCTCGTTGGTGACGTTGAAGATATCCAACCTCAGGCTCCATCGACCGAGGTTCACGTAGGGGCCGACGTTGTAGATATAGGATTCGGGCAGCTCGATGAGCTTGAGGCGGCCGGAGTAGGTGCGGGAAAGATAGTTGCCGCTCAGCGTTACACCGTAACGACCGCCGAACTCGTAGTTGGCGTTGAAGCCGAGCTGGGTGTTGGGGCGGCCCTGCTGTTCCTCGTATTCCTTGACGCCGGCGGGGAGCACGATCTGCGCGCGACCGCCGTAGAGGAAGGCCTCCGCGGGATAGATGATCGCGCCGGTGACGGGATCGACGATGTCCATGAAGCCGAGCGCGCGGGCGTGAACGGGGATGACGGCGCCGGTGTTGGGCGAGTAGATGGTCTTTTGTTTGCGGGCGTAGACGGAGAGGAAGAACGACTTGTTGGGCACCCATTTCAGCTCCGCTTCCCAACCGCGGGAGCGGGTGGAGGAGACTTCGACGGTCGCGGTGGGATCGGTGGGGCTGGCGACGTTGGCGCGCGTCTGCTCGTAAACCGCCGCGGTGAAGAAAAGTTTGTTGGAGAGGAGGCTCGATTTGAAACCGGCTTCCTTCAGTTCGGCAGAGCCGATGTGGCCGGCGGCGATGACGGTGTTGCTGATGGCGTTGGCGGCGCTGTCGAGCGTGAGGCTGGCGTTGGCGAACGTGGCGTAGATGCGGCTGTTCAACGGAAGGCGATACGTGGCGCTCACGCTCCATGACGTGCCGGTGTCCCAGCCCTTTGCGCTCGCCTCCGTGGTGCGGAACGAGCCGGGATTCGCGGACGTGCCGGTGGTGGGATTGAAGACGCCGGCGAAGTCGGTGTTCTTCGCGCCGGAGCCGTCGATGCGGCCGCCGAGCACGAGGTTGAGTTTGTCGAACACATCGATGTCGAAGAGAACGCCGAGGCCGGTCTCGTAGAATTCGGTTTCGTTGCCGCTGGTGGCGGGAGCGCCGTCGTTGTGGAGATCGGGATTAACGCCGGAGGAAACGAAGGTGGTGTTGGGCGTGGCGCCGCCGCGGCTCGCGATCCAGGTGGGCGCCATGGCGTCGACGCGATTTGCGCTGTAGTCGTTGTAGAAGGAGCCGCCGTCGATGAGCGTGTTCGTGAGGCGGTAGTTGGCGGAAGCGAGGGCGTTGATCGCGAACCACGCCGGGAGCCATTCGGACGGGATGCGCTTGGAGACGGTGATCTTTTCCTCGAACGCGTAGGTGTCGCGCGGGCCGTAGAGGCCCATGTCGGAAAGTTTATAGCTGTCGATGTAGTCGATGAAGAGCTGGTTCTTGAGCTGAAAATCCGGATCGGTGTCGTAGCTCAGATCGAGAAACGCGGTGGCGATCTTGGCGTCCTGTTCGCGTTCGAACGCGGCGGCGCGGTGCAGATCCAGGGTGTCGAAGCCGACGGTGAGCGGATCGAGCACCATGCCGATGGGGATATAGCCGGAGAGCGGCAGCGGGCCGCCCACGCCTTGGGCGCGCAGGAGGCCGGTCGGGTCGTATTCGGGATGGGCGACAAGGAAATCATACATCGCCTCGGGGATGCCCTTGATGCCGGGGACTTCATTGAGCGGAATGGGAACGCCATTGGCGTCGCGGGGCAGAGCGAAGTTCTGGAGGAGCGGCGTATTGCCGGCGCTGAGATTGCCGCGCACGGGCGAGGCCTGCTGATATTCGAGATAACCGATCGAGCCGTTGCCGTTGAGATCGAGATTGATGAGCGGCGTGCCGCGGACGTAGGTGCCGTGGTCGATGACCTGCTGGGTGACGCGACCGAGCACGGAGCCGGCGGTGCGCGTGCTCTGGAGGTTGATGCCTGTATCCAAACGGTAATCACCGATGAAGCGATCGAGGCTGGCGGCGATCTGCACCATCTTGGTTTTCACCGGGACGCCGTCGGTGAACGTGTCGGAGTCCTCGAGCAATCCGTAGACGTAGTAGCCGCCGGTCTTGCCGAAAGCGGTGAACGGTCCGCCGCCTCCGGCGGAGAGTTCGTTGCGGTTATACGCGCCGGTGATGCCTTGGGCGAAGCCCTGGGCCTTCGGCAGGTAGCCGCCGGTTTTGGCGCGGCCGGACTTGGGCACCATGTTGGTGTAGCCGCCGATTTTGCCCATGCCGTAGAGGGGAGACGGGGGGCCTTTCACGACCTCGATGGTGTCCATCGCGGCGAGCACGGTGCGGGCGTAGCCCTCCATGTTGACGCGCTTCATGCCGCGGAAAAAGAGATCCGCGGGGACGTCGCGGACGTCGACGTTGCCCTGGATGCCGTAGCGGGTGAGCGTATATACGCCGGGCACGACGCGCACGAGGTCCTCGACGGCGGAGAGGCCCATCTTGTCGATGATCTCCGAACTGATCGTCGAGACGGTGCGCGGCGTATCGAGCAGGGTTTTGTTGAAGCCGAACGACGAGGCGGAAGGCCCGTCGGGCAGCACGTAGTTGGGATCGTCGCCCTGCTCCTCGACGACAAATTTGTCGAGCAGGACGATGGGTTCGTCGGTCGAGGCGGCCTGGCTGGCGGCGTTTGCGGTGTGGGCGAGGGAGGACGCGAGGCAGAGAGATGCCGCCGCGCCGACGAAACGCGCGAGATTGTTCATGAGAAATGGCGGTCGTGTGCAGGTGAAACGGTGCTGCGAACGCGACATGCCTAGCACGGTCGGTGCCCCCGGCGGCGAAGCGGCGGGTTTGAATCATGAATAGTTTTTGGCGGGAAATCGCCGGCTCGAGAGAGGGCGTGGCGTGAGATCGAAAGGGGGAGGCGCGCGGGTGGGCCCCGTTGAATGAAAAATCCGGAGAGCACGCGCAGGGTGTATCCGAGATTCAACGACACGCGCACGCGCGCGAGCATGCGAATGTGCCCGGAGAAATGGCGCGCCGAAGCCGCGTGCGCCCACGGACGGGGCGACGCGGCGGCGTAGCTAAATTATGGATACCGGTCAGCGCGACCGGCGGAGGGCGAGGAACTGCCAGGTGGCGAGGGCGTCGACGAGCAGGGCCTGCGCGACGACGAAGGCGATGCCCCAGGGCGTGAAGGAGAACCAGGGTCCGAGGATCACCACGATGCTAAGCAGGACCCACGCGATGTTTCCGACGACGAGCGCGTAGCTGATGCCGCGATGACGCGCACCGGTCAGGCCGTGCAGCACGAGTGCGGCGACGAAGGGCACGAGGATGATCACGGCGGCTTTCAGAAGGGCGTCGGAAAATCCGAGGAGTTCACGCAGACCGGCGGGAAGCAAAGCGAGCGCGACGGTGAACGGGCCGGTGATGATCGCGTCGACGGCGAAGGTGGTGCGGGGTGAAACGGAGAGCAGCCGGGAGAGCAAGGTCGGCTTGGCGGCGACGTGAAGGTGAGTGGAGGAGGCGGAGGAGTTCATGGCGGGAGTCTATCTTGCCTGGGGGAGGGGCGGCCATTACCTCGAAGGTAAAGATGAACTCCTGCCGCGTGAGCTCGCCCGATGCGATGGCGACGGACTATGTGTTGGGAACGGCGTTGCGCGACTGGCGGTTGCACCGGCGTCGCAGCCAGATGCAGCTCGCGGATGACATGGGCGTGTCGACGCGGCATCTGAGTTTCGTGGAAAACGGGCGCGCGCGGCCGAGTCGCGAGATGTTGATGCGGCTGTTCGAGCTGCTCGATGTGCCGGTGCGCGAGCGGAACGCGCTGTTGCTCGGGGCGGGCTTCGCGCCGGCCTACAGCGCGGCGCCGATGAGCGATCCGTCACTCGAAGCGGTGCGGGCGGCGATGCGGTTGATGTTGAACGGTCTGGAGCCGAGTCCGGCGCTGGCGGTGGACCGGCATTGGAATCTGGTCGATGCGAACCGGCCCGCGCGGCAACTGATGGCGGGCGTGGCGCCGTCGCTGTTGCAAGGCGCGGTGAACGTGTTGCGGATCAGTCTGCACCCGCAGGGGTTGGCGCCGCAGATCGCGAACCTGGCCGAGTGGCGGGGGTATGTTTTGCGGCGGCTGGCGCACGACATCGATCGCACGAAGGATCCGGTGTTGGTGGAGCTGCGCAACGAGCTCGCCGGCTACGAGGCGCACTTGAAGGATTCGCAACGCACGGGGGTGAAGGAGGATGCCGGCGGGGAGCTGCCGATCGTGGTGCCGCTGCGCTTGCGCACGCCGCTCGGGGAGCTGTCGTTTCTGAGCGCGACGACGGTGTTTGGATCGGCGTTGAATGTGGCGGCGGCGGAACTCGCGATCGAAACGTTCCTGCCGGCGGATGCGGCGACGCGCGAGGCGCTGCAGCAGATGGTGAAAGCGTAAGCGGGCGGGTGGCGGGAACGATTTCCGCCCTTGCGGGTGGTGGGGCGAATGCGTGCAGTGCGAGGATGAAAGTATCGTTCACGACGAAGGAGTTCGCGCGGCTGCTGGAGCTGGTGCACATGGGGCTGTCGGTCGCGGGAGCGCGAGCGGACGATCCGGCGACGATGCCGGAACGTTATGAAGATCTGGCGCAGAAACTCTTCGGAATGGCGGAGGTGTTCGGATGCGCGGATCTCGTCGAATCGGATGTGAACGGGGAGTTGTTTCTCAACGAGCGCGTGACGGAAGGCGTGGCGGCGGAGAAATTGGATGCTTTTGCGGAGGACACGTTTTGGGCGGAGCTGGTGGCGCGGCTGGCGGCGCGGGATCTGCGCGCGGAGATCGGAAGCGCCGCGGAGGCGGAGGAGCTGGAGCCGGAGCACGAGGAAAAACTGGCGGAGATGCAGGACGCGTATTGGCGGGAGTTCGAGCAGAGCGGCGTGGATCATCTGGTGTTGTTGAAGGGCGGGCGCGGTTGAGCGCGCGCGGTGCGGGCAAGTAGCGCGTCTTTTGGGACGACAAGATTTGCGCGGCTCCGGGCAAGAGGGGCGCAGCGAGGTGTGAGGGGAGGGGCTAGGATCAGCCAACCTCATCACACCATGAATGCTATCACCCTTCTCACTCTGGTTTCGTTGGCGGCGGTGTTTGCGCTGTGGGCGCGTTGGGAGGCGGCGGAGTGGCCGCGGAAGGCATTGAAGCGGGTGCGGGTGGAGCGGAGCGATCGGCGCGACGAGCGATGAAAGCGCCGGCGGAGATCGGGAGCGCGCGATTGCGCGCGGGCGGCGAAGCGCGCGCGGCGGTGGCGGTGATTGGCGGAGGCATCACCGGACTGACTGCGGCGTGGACGTTGCAGCGGGCGGGGCATCCGGTGGTGGTGTTCGAGGCGGGGTCGAAGGTCGGCGGGTCGATCGGGAGTTATCGCACGGGCGAGTGGCTGCATGAGACCGGGCCGAATGCGATGATGGAGAACTCGCCGGAGGTGCCGAAGCTGATCGAGGAAGTGGGACTCGCGAAGCAACGCGTGTATGCGGCGCCGGCGGCGAAGAAGCGGTATGTGGTGCGCGACGACGTGATGGAGGCGATGCCGGCGTCGCCGGTGGCGTTTGCGTTGACGGGACTCTTTTCGTGGAAGGCGAAGCTCGCGCTGTTGGGCGAGCCGTTTCGGCCGAAGGCGCCGGCGGACACGGAGGAGAGCGTGGCGGAGTTTGTGCGGCGGCGGCTCGGGCAGGAGTTTTTGGATTATGCGGTGAATCCGTTTGTCGGCGGGGTGTATGCGGGGGATCCGACGCGGCTGTCGGTGAAGCATGGATTTCCGAAGCTGTGGAAGCTGGAGCAGGAGCATGGGTCGCTGATCCGTGGCGCGATCGCGCGAAAGAACACGAGCGGCGGGCCGACGGGGCGGATGTTTTCGTTTCGCGGCGGACTGCAGGAGCTGCCGCGAACGATGGAGCATTTGTTGCGAGGAGTGGTGCGCCGCGGCGTGCGGGTGCGGACGGTGCGTCGGGCGGGGGGCGAGTGGGAGATCGAGTTCGAGGTGGCGGGGGTGATGTTGAAGGAAACCTTTTCGGCGGTGATCTGCGCCGTGCCGCCGGATGGGTTGGCGGCGATCGGATTCGAGGGATTTGCGCAGGCGAAGGAGTTGAAGGAGCTGGCGCGAATCGAACATGCGCCGGTGGCGTCTGTATTCACAGGATGGAGACGCGAGGCGGTGGCGCATCCGCTCGATGGATTCGGCGTGCTGGTGCCGGAGGTGGAGCAGGGGCAGGTGCTGGGCTCGTTGTTTTCGAGCTCGCTTTTCCCGCGGCGAGCGCCGGAAGGACATGTGGCGCTGACGACATTTGTGGGCGGGGCGCGGCAGCCGGAGCTCGCTCAACTGTCGGAGCCGGAGCTGGTTGAGCTCGTGCGGGGCGAGTTGCGGGGGCTGGTGGGTGCGCGCGGCGAGCCGGTGTTCGTGCACGTGAAGCGGTGGCCGCGGGCGATTCCGCAATACACGCTCGGCTATGGGCGCTATCTGGAAATTTGCGCGAAGGCGGAAGGGGCGGCGCCGGGGCTGTTCATCGGCGGGAATGGGCGCGATGGGATTTCACTGAGCAATTGCATCGCGAGCGGGCGGCGGCTGGCCCGGGAGGCGGGGGCTTGGGTGGGAAGGTGAGAGGGATTGGGATTTTCGAATTTCGATTTTGGATTTTCGATTTCGAGGGGGAGGCGAGGAGGGAGTTTTTGTAACCGCAGAGAGCGCAAAGAGGCGCAGGAAACGCAAAAAAAGGGGGGCGGCGGAGAGATCCGACCAGAGTAGGAACCGCGAATGGACACGAAAGGACACGAATGGAGGAAGACGTATTCGTGTGAATTCGTGTCCGATCGTGGTTTGAGGGTTATTTTAGGGGGCTGCGCCACTTTTCGAGGGGGGTGGCGGCGAGGAGCATGAGGAGGAGTTGGGAGAGAGCGAAGGCGAGGAGCCAGCGGAAGCCGGATTCCATGAAGCCGTAGCTGTGGAGTCCGACGCCGAGCATGTTCACGCCGAACCAGCTCCAGGCGGTGACGAGGTTGCCGAAGATCGCGAGGACCATGAGGCCGCGGGCTTTGATCATGCCGCCCCAGCGGGCGTGGAGAATGAGCGAATTCCAGAGGACGATGATGAGAGCGCCGTTTTCTTTCGGGTCCCAACCCCAGAAGCGTCCCCAGGATTGATCGGCCCAGATGCCGCCGAGGACGGTGCCGACGAAGCTGAAGAGCGTGGCGAAGCAAACGATGCCGTAGACCATGCGCGCAAGGGTGTCGGCGGTGCGGGGATCGAGGGATTTCGTGAAGAGGCCGCGGAAGACGTAGATGAGCGCGAGGGCGCCGGCGAGGAAGGTGGCGGAGTAGCCGATGGCGATGGTGACGACGTGGGTCGCGAGCCAGAAGTTGGAGTCGAGGACGGCGCGCATCATCTCGAGCGTGTCGCCGCCGAGCGAGAGGTGGTGCGCAATGAGCAGTGTAGCGAAACCGATGATACCGGCGGCGACGCTGCCGATGGCGTTTTTGTAGATGCGCTCGAGGAGGACGCAGAGCGCGACGGCGCCCCAGCCGACGAAGAGGGCGGAGGAGTAGAGGTTGGTGACGGGCGGGCGGTTTTCGAGCCACATGCGGACGGCGATGCCGGCGGTCGTGAGAACGAACGCGAGGACGAGGAGCGAGAAGGCGGAGCGACCGAGGGCGTCGGGCCAGCGGAGCCAGGAGAACACGGCGAAGAGGAAGGCGAGGACGTAGAGAACGGTCGCGGTGTAGAAAGGCTGGGAGGAGTTGAAGCGGGCTTCGACATCGGTCTTGCGGAGAATCGACGGGATCTCGGATTCGAGGGAGGCGCGGTAGGTGTGGACGGCGGTGTTGAAGGCGTCGGGTTGATCGTTGCGCCAAGCGAGGCCGAGGGAGGCGAAGGTGGAAACGGCGGGGTTGAGGGGAGCGCCGGCGAGGGTTTCGCGAAGAGAGACGCCGAGATTGCGCCAGAGGAGCGGGTCGGACTTGTTCGCGACGGGGGGGATCGGGAGGAGGTAGCCGTAGGCTTCGATCGTCGCGAAACCTTGGGAAAGATCGGCGAAGGCGCGGGCGAGGTCGGCCTCGTGGGGTTCGTTGGCGCGGCGGGCGCGGAGCGCGGCGAGGCCGGCGGGCGCGGTCTTTTCGAAAGTGGAGAGTTGGGTGAGGAAGTCGGGGGTGGTCGCGTTTTCGTCCGCTCGCTCACGCTCGTGGCCACGGGTCATGCGCGGGACGTCGAGGCTGTGCTGGAGGCGCTGATACAGGACTAGGTTCTGGCGGAGCGTGAGGACGGCGCGCTGGAAGGGAGTGCGGAGCGCGCTTTCGACGCCCTCGGCGAGTTTGCCCTGGCGGTCGAGTTCAACGAGGCCGTGGGAGATCTGACGATAGGAGAAGCGTTTGCCGCCGGTGCCGTCGTCGGTGGAGAGATTGAGCAGGGCGAGGACGTCGGGGTGGATGATTTCGAAAGTCTGGTAATGCTGCGCGACGTCGGGGCGGAAGAAGACATCGAGGAGCCATTCGGTGGGCGAGATGCGGCGGCCGTCGGGCGCGGTGACGCGCTGGCGGCCTTGGAAGACGAGGAGCGAGGTGCGCGCGACGGTGTCGAGGGGCTTGAGGCGACCGTTGACGAGGGTCGGGAGGCGGCCGAAGGCGGTGAGGTCGTATTCGGATTTCGGATTCGGGGTGCGGAGGGTGGCGAGGACCGCGAAGGTGGCGAGGAGGAGGACGGCGAAGGGAAGGAGGCGTTTGGGGCGATTTGGCGCGTTGGACACACCCCGCCCTTCGGGCACCCCTCTTTTTAGAGCGGACTTCGGCTGCGAGAGCGGAGTGGCTGGCTGCGAGGCGCTGGGGGAGGAGCGGCGTTTGTCGAAGGTGAAGAGATGGATGCCAAACTGGATGAGGAAGCCGAGGGTCATCGCGACGCAGGCGATGTAGGGAAGGAGCCAGCTCGGGTTGCGGACGACCTGCAGGATGGAGGTGGTGTCGTTGTTTTCGAAACCGGCCTGGTAGAACGTGAGGCCCGCGTAGCGCAGCGGGTTGTTCATGAAGATGAGGACCTCGCGATCGTCGATGCCGTCGGGCGTGGTGAGGCGGACGCGGCTGGAGAAATTTTTGGGGATGTTGGTGCCGGCGTAGCGGTCGTGGGTGAATTTGAGCAGCGTGAGGGAGAACGGCAGGTAGTGGCGGGCGAAACGGAGGGAGATTTCGTAGATGCGGCCGGCGTGTTCGAAGCGCTGCGGTTCGAGGAGGAGCGTGGAGACGAGGTAGGTGCCGAGGGAGCCGTCGGGGCCGATGAGGTCGACGAAGGCGGACGGCATGTTGCGCTCGTCCTGCTTGTAGGTGAGCGGCTGGGGTGTGGCGATGAGTTGGGGGCCGACGCCGGCGGTGGCGTGCGACGGGGCGGCGTGAGGGTTGGCGCGGCGGAGCTGGAGGGTGGAGTTGGGGTAGAAGTGGCGGACGGCGACGCGGAACGGGAGGGCGGGGTGTTGAACGGAGGTGTGTTTCGCAAGGATCGCTTCGGGGATGGCGGTGACTTGGTCGGCGTCGGGATCGGTGGTGTCGACGAGGGCGAGTTCGACGCGGCGGTAGCTCTCGGCGTAGTTCTTCGTTTCGTTGTGGGCGATGCGCAGGTGGTATTCGTTTTGGAAAAGGCCGGTGAAGAGTTCGCCGAGGAGGAGGACGATGAGGCCGGAGTGGACGAGGTAGATGCCGGACTTGCGCCAGGTGAGTTTGAAGCGGAAGAGGTGGGCGGCGGCGAGGTTGGCGAGGAGGAGGGCGCCGAGGGTGTAGCCGCCGGGGAAGATCGCGAGGGACAGATCGCCGACGGGCCAGAAGATGGCCCAGGCGTGGAAGTATTTCGCCTGCACGGCCCAGACGCCGATGTTCACCTGGTCGAGGGTCGCGGCGAGGACGAGGACGATCGAGAGCGCGAGGAGGGCGACGGTGAATTTGAGGGAGCAGAGGATGTCGCGAAGATCGCGCAAGAGCGTGCGCATGGAGAAAAGGGAAGGAGTTGGGTGGCGATTCGCGGAAGGCGGCGCGCGCGGGTGGAGGATGCCTGAAGCGGCGGGGCGGTGCTGCGCATTCCTTGTGGTCTGCTGTTCAAAGTTTGTGACGGGGGTGGCAGAAAGTGCGGGGCGGCTGCGCATGGATTTCGCGCGCGGACGCAAACTTTGCGCGGAGGCTGCCAAGAGATGCGCAGTGCTCACGCGGAGATTCGGGCAAGCTGCAGCGAACCCCGAAGAGCGGTCCAACCCTTCCAACACCCGAAATCATGAACTCCATCTCGAAGATTATTCTCCTTGGCCTTGCGTTTGCGTTTCCCGCGGTCGTCAGCCAGGCAGCGCCCGTGGCGGAGAACTGGGAGAACCACTGCCAGAAATGCCATGGCGCGGATGGCAAGGGCCAGACGAAGGCCGGAAAGCGCCTCAAGGTGAAAGACTACACGGATGCGAAGGTGCAGGCGGAGATGAGCGATGAAGACATCATCCGCGTGACGACCGAGGGCGTGAAGGACGAGGCGGGGAAGGAAAAGATGAAGGCGTTCAAGGACGAGCTGTCCGAGGACGAGATCAAGGACTTCGTGGCGTTCATCCGCGCGTTCAAAGGATAAGGCTTTTCAATCCAGCGCTGGTGGGACGGCCGACTCGGAGAGCCGTCCCTGCTGGCGTGCAGCGACTCAAACGATCCGACGATGCCGACCGATCCGAAAACCCCGCGCCGCCCGCGTTCGCATTTCAACAACTGGATCAGCGCGATCGGATTCGTGGTGGCGGTGGGAGCGCTGTTTTCCTTCGCGCTGCTGGTGTGGATGGATTTCACGCAGGGCGACACGAACGCGTATCTCGGGATCTTCACGTATATCGTCGCGCCGGGATTCCTCATCGGCGGGTTGGTGCTCGCGGGGGTCGGCGCATGGCTGCAGCGGAGGTGGGCGATCAAGCATGCGGCGACGATGCCGGACAAGTGGCGGTTGGATTTCTCGAATCCGCGGCAGCGGCGGACGATGGCGTTGTTTGGCTGCGGGGCGCTGGGGTTTCTGTTGTTGAGCGCGTTTGGAAGTTACCAGACGTATCACTATTCGGAGTCGGTGCAGTTCTGCGGCGAGGTGTGCCATGAGGCGATGAACCCGGAGCTCGTGACCTACAAACGCGGGTCGCACGCGCGGGTGGACTGCGTGGAATGTCACATCGGCTCGGGGGCGGAGTGGTTCTTCAAGGCGAAGATCAACGGCGTGCACCAGTTGATCGCGTATACGCTGGACAATTACAACCGGCCGATCGCGACGCCGCTCAAGAATCTGCGGCCGGCGCAGGACATCTGCGAGAAGTGCCACTGGCCGGAGAAGTTTCACGGCAACGTGGACATCAACTACACGCACTTTCTCTCGGACAAAAAGAACACGCCCTACAGCGTGCGGATGTTGATGCACGTGAACCAGAGCAACCCGGATGCGCCGCCGGGCGGCATCCACTGGCACGTAAACGAGAACGAAAAAGTGGAGTATTACGCGGTCGACGAAAAGCGGCAGGAGATCCCGTGGATGCGCGTGACGAATCTGCGCAGCGGCACCTCGCGCGTGTTCAAGACGGAGGAGTTCGAAGGCGAGCCGCCGGCGGACAAGATCCGGGTGATGGACTGCATGGATTGCCACAACCGGCCGGCGCACGTGTTTCCGACGGCGAACGAGCTCGTGGAACGCGCGATGGCGTCGGGGGCGTTGAGCACGCAGTTGCCGAACATCAAGCGCGAGGCGGTGAAGGCGATGGAGCAGGAGATGGCGACCGACGCGGAAGCGCCGGGCAAGATCGCCGCGTATTTGGAATCTCGTTACAGCGGGCATCCGCATTTGGCGGGCGCGGTCGAGACGGTGCAGCGGTTGTTTGCGACGGCGATCTTTCCGGAGCGCAAGGCGGACTGGCGTGTGTATCCGAACAACATCGGCCACAAGGACTGGCTCGGCTGCTTCCGCTGCCACGACGACAAGCACAAGACCGAGACGGGCGAAGGCGTGCGGTCGAGCGATTGCAATTCCTGCCACACGATTCTTTCGCAGGGCAGCGGGGCGCAGCTCGAGTTGCTGTCGGCGACGGGGCTGGAGTTCGAACATCCGGATGGGGATCTCGATCCTGACCTCACGTGCTCGGACTGCCATAACGGCGGGATCCAGAAGTAGAGAGGAATTGAGGGTGAAAGTGGACGGGGCGGTAGTCGGGGATTGTTTGTGCTCGTGATCGTAATCGTGCTCGTGATCGGAGCGCGGGTGGAGGAGCGGCGGACGAGCCCGATTGAGAGCACGATCACGATCACGGTTACGAGCACGAGGGGCGAGGGTAGCCACGGATGCGGAGGGGGTGTGCGGGATTTGTCCTCAATATTTGCGGCAATGGCTGCGCGGAGCCTGCCAAAGGATGCGCAGCCAGCGGCGGGGGTGATCCGATAGGATGGACCTACAGCGAACAAAGTTGTCCTGCGGAAACCACTACAGCCGCCAACGCCTTCTCGTATGACCCCACGTTTTCGTATCACGAAAAACACCCTGCTCTTCGGCGGCGTCGCCGTGTGGGGTCTCCTGCTGATCGGCTGCGTGACGGTGAATCGCACGCTGCTCGCGCCGCCGTCCGTCGTGCCGAACGCCAAGTTCGTCGGCTCGCAAGAATGCTCGGAGTGCCATGAGAACGTGACGTCGTCGTTTCACGACGCGACGCACGCGAACCTGATGACGGGCGGCGAAAACGCGCTCGGCATCGGGTGCGAGTCGTGTCACGGCCCCGGCAGCGTGCACGTGAAGTCCGGTGGCGAACTGGGCACGATCGTGAACCCGGGCAGCTCGCCGGAGACCTGCTTCCAGTGCCATCTCGACAAACGCGGCGAGTTTGCGCTGCCGCATGCGCATCCGGTGATGGAAGGCAAGGTGACGTGCAATGATTGTCACGACCCGCACTCCGGCGATGCGGTGATCGGTGGCGGCACGAACTTGATCTCGGCCGACGCGGCCTGCTTCACCTGCCACGAAGCGCAGCGTGGACCGTTCGTGTTCGAGCACGAGGCGCTGCGCGAAAATTGCACGACGTGTCACAGCCCGCACGGCTCGGTGAACGCGAAGATGTTGAAGTCGCGCAACCAGACGCTGTGCCTGCAGTGCCACTTCCAGCAGCAGACCGCCAGCGGTCAGTTGATGATCGGCGGACGCGACCACGCCTCCTTCGTGCAGCGCGGCACGTGCTGGACGGCGGGATGCCACGAGGCCGTCCACGGTTCGCACGTCAATTCCTCGCTCCGCTTCTAACCCCGACCGTCACCTCAAACCATGCCCGCCATGCCAAGCTTTCGCTCCTGCTCTCTCTGGGCCACCCTGGTCGTCCCGGCTGTGTTGTGCGGCCAGACGGTCACGTCGAGTGGCGTCTTTTCGATCGGTGCCGGCGGTGCCCTGCACGAAGGCGACCGCGCGGCGTTTCAGCAAATGGTCCAGCGCAACAAGGATGCGATGGGCGGGCTGGAGGAGTATCGGCTGACGCGTGAAGGCGAGGACGATCTCTTCACGTTCGAGGCGCGCGTGCTGCCGTTCGACTACGATTATCGGTTCGCGGGTCGTTACGAGAAGACGGACAAGTTCTACGTCGATGCCGGATTCGAGCAGTATCGGATTTGGTCCGACGGCTCGGGCGGAGTGTTTCGGCCAACGGGCACGCGTTTCACGTTGTTCGACGAGGAACTCGCGATCGATCGCAGCAAGGCGTGGCTCGAAGTCGGCGCCTACACGGCGAACCAGACACTGATCCGTCTGCGCTATGATCGCAACGAGCGCAGCGGGACGAAGGGCACGACGCATTGGGGCGACACTAATCTCGTCGGCGCGCCGTATGGCACGCGCAACATCGTGCCGGGATTCCACGACATCGACGAAGTGGTGCACACGATCTCGCTCGACGTCGGCAATCAGTCGCAGCCGGACCAGAAATGGAATGTCGGCACGCGTTATTCCGAGACGCAGTTGAACAACAAGCGCTACAACCAGCGGCGTCCGTTCGAATCGGCGGACCGGATCGTGACGACGAAGGACGGGACCTCGAACGATATTTGGACGGCGCACGGTTACTATCAGCGGAAGCTGAGCGAGCAGTTGACGGTGTCGGCGGGGGCGCTGATCACCGATCTGGACACGATGATCAGCGGCAGCCGGATTTACGGGGCGACCTACGATCCGGTGTTCGATCCGGCGTTCGTGCGGCGGCAGGCGCGGGATGAAGGTTACTACGATCTCGATGGGCACGCGCAGTTGAAGCAGACGGTGCTCAACCTGAACGCGGTGTATACGCCGAAGAAGCATTGGACGATCCGGCCGAGCTTCCGCTACGAGAACCTGCACCAGGAAACGATGGCGGAGTTCGTCGAGACGAACTTCGGCACGGGGGCGGGCACGCCGGCGATTCTGGAGGACGTCGAAGGCGAGCACGACAAGGAGTGGGACGAGTTTGCGGAGGCGATCGAGGTGCGTTTCACGGGCAAGCCGAACTGGGTGTTCAGCGGCGAGGCGGAGTGGATCCAGGGCAGCGGCACGCTGCACGAGGATCGCGTGATTCATCACACGGGCGAAAAGACGGTCGATCGCGTGATGGAGAACGAACGGAAAACGCAGAAGTATTCGCTGAATGCGAACTGGTATGCGAAGCCCGGGCTCACGTTTGCCGCGCAGTATTATTTCAAGGTGAAGGTGAACGACTACGACGCGGCGCGCGACAACACGCCGGCGACGGGTGGCGATCGTTATCCGGCCTACATCACGGACCAGGATTTCGAGACGCATGATTTGAACTTCCGCGTGTCGTGGCGGCCGGTGTCGAAGTTGAGCCTCGTGACGCGCTACGATTATCAGGAGTCGACGATCAAGAGCATCGAGGCGGGGCTCGGGCAGGTGGAGAGCTCGAAGCTGACCGCGCACATCCTGAGTGAAAGCATCACGTGGAGCCCGACGAACCGGTTGTATCTCACCGGCAGCGTGAACCTGACCTACGACCAGTTGAAGACGCCGGCGTATCAGTTTGTTCAGCACGCGGACAACAACTACGTGAACCTGGCGATCGGCGGCGGATATGTGCTGACGGAACGCGACGACCTGTTGCTCGAGTATTCGCTCTACGATGCGTCGAACTTCATCGACAACTCGGCGACGTCACTGCCGTTCGGCGCGAGCCAGAAGCAGGAGGCGACCTATCTTACCTGGAAGCGGCGGCAGAGCGAGACGCTGATCTACACGCTTCGGTATGGGTATGTGACGAATCGCGACGAGACGTGGCCGGGGATGAACGACTTTGACGCGCACGTGTTTTACGGGAAGGTGCAGTTCGTCTTCTGACAATTTCTCCTGGTGAAGCTGAACAGAACCGCCGGCGTCCGTGGGGGCGCCGGCGTATGTTTTTTTTGGGGGGCGGATGATATTTTCGAATTTCGATTTTGGATTTTCGATTTTGAGAAAGAACCACAGAGACACGGAGGGGAGAGGTTTTGTGAGGGAGGGCGGGGTCGAGTCGGGGCGTAAAGCCCCTCCCACAATCGCCTGCAAGCAGGCTCCTACATCTAGACAATCCGGCGGGTGCGCTCACGTTGAGGACATGGGCATGGAGATCAAAGTGCGGGATTTGTTGGCGGCGGGGTGGCGGGACGATGCGCGGCTGGGAGCGGTGTTGAAGCGGGCGCGGGAGTTGCAGGGGACGGGGCTCGATCGGGAAGGGATCTTCGCGGCGTTGGAGGTGGATTATCCGAAGGAGGCGACGCGGGCGGAGCTGCGGAAGGAGCCGCTGGGATTCACGGAGGCGGTGGAGGCGGAGACGCCGGCGGAGGTGGCGAGCGTGGCGGCCTCGCGGGCGCGAATGACGGAGTTGCTCCACGTGCCGGTGATCAAGCGCGGTAGTCTGATGCCGGATACGTGTCCGGCGGGCGTGGGGCCGGCGACGATTCCGGTGGGCGGGGCGATCGAGGCGGAGAACGCGATTTTGCCGGGCGCGCATTCGGCGGACATCTGTTGTTCGATGTTCGCGAGTTTCTTCGCGGACAATCATCCGGTGACGGAGCTGATGGGCCAGTTGTGGGCGTCGACGCACTTTGGGGCGGGTGGGCGTCCGCGGGGGAAGCAGATGTATCACACACTGCTCGAGGAGCCGGTGTGGGAGAATCCGTTTTTGTCGGGGCTGCAGAGTCGCGCGCGGGAGTTTCTGGGGACGCAGGGCGATGGGAATCACTTTGCGTATATCGGGCGCGTGGAGTTTTCCGCGGAGCAGCAGCGCGCGATTGCGCGGGCGGGGCATGTCGAGCTGGCGGAGGCGATCGAGCGGCGCGGCGGCGCGTTTCATGTGCTCGTGACGCATCACGGGTCGCGCGGGTTGGGCGCGGATGTCTACAAGCGCGGGATGATCGCGGCGGATTTGTGGGTGCGGCAGAATGCGGTGAGCATTCCGGCGGCGGCGGCGTGGTTGCCGGCCGATTCGAAGGAGGGGCGCGCGTATTGGGAGGCGCTGCAATTCGTGTCGCGGTGGACGCGGGTGAATCATGCGTTGATTCACGACGAGTTTCTGCATCGGATCGGACAGCGGGCGCTCGCGCAGGTGGGCAACGAGCACAATTTCGTGTGGAAGCGCGGGGAGTCGTTTTATCACGGCAAGGGGGCGACGCCGGCGTGGAAGGATGCGGAGGGGCGGCCGTTGCTCGGGTTGATTCCGTTGAACATGGCGCGGGAAATTCTGATCGTGCTCGGTGGCGACAATGAGGAGTTCCTCTCGTTCGCGCCGCATGGGGCGGGGCGGAATTTATCGCGCAAGGCGATGCTCGCGCCGTATCGCGATACGGAGGGCGAGATCGACCCGGCGCGGGTGAAGCAGGTGTTGGCGGAGACGACGGGCGGGCTGGATATCCGCTGGTATAATGGCGCGCCGGACTTGTCCGAGTCGCCGCTCGGCTACAAGGACGCCACGAAGGTGAAGGCGCAGATCGAGAAGTTTGGGCTGGCGACGGTGGTCGGAGAGATTCAGCCACTCGGATGCATCATGGCGGGGGAAGCGGAGGAGCCGGCGTGGATGAAGAAGCGGCGGGAGAAGCGGGCGGCGAGCAAGGCGGCGAGACGGGAGTGGGTGGCGGAGAATGAGGAGTGAGGGGCGGAGGGGGTTGCCCGCGAAACACGCGAAAGGGCGCGAAAAAGGGGACAACTCAGGAGGATCGGATCGTTCTCGTAATCGTTCTCTTTCTCGTTCTCCCGGCAGCAGGAGGATGGGGTGAGAGAACGAGAACGATTACGAGAAAGAGAACGAGTTGTTTACGGGACGAAGAGGACGCAGACGGGGCGGGGGACGGACGCGCGATGCGGGGTGGCGGTTTTGACGATGGGGCTGGCGCTCGGGGCGGCGGCAAAACGGGCAGATAGGTGCCGCTCTTCCGTTTACTGAGGTAGCGAGAAGGAGGCGATGGTTCAAAGGACGCGGTCTGAAACGCGCTCTTCAAGAAATCGGAGTTCTGGGCAGCGACTGCGGATGCGGCGATAATGGCGAATCGCTTCGTGCATCAGGTGGGCACGGCCCTCAGCAGGTTTCTCAATAACACCGTGTGCTTTAGCAAAGGGCTCGAAGAAAGCTTCCTTGGGATCGCAGTGATCCCGGATTTCGTTCCAGTTGGTGTGATAGAAGCCGGCAAGGAGCCACACCTCTAGCTCTTCCCAAGCTTCGCAGGCCATGAAGTGGCAATTGGGGCCAAGCACGCCTGACTCCACCACGCGGGTTTCGAGTATCTGCAGGGCGGCCGCACGATTACCTCCGCGCGGGCGATTGGGTGCTCGGCAGTCGCGATCCACGATGAGGATGAAGAGATCGACCATACCGCTGCGGGCGGCGAGAAGAGGGAGGAGGCTGTCGAAATCGGTCGCTCTCTCGACGCTACGCATCCGTTCATTAAACGCCCGGACTTTCGCCGGACGCCCGATATACTGGAAAACAGCCTGAACGATCGGAATGGCGATATGCTGATCGCGCGGGGTGTCTTCGAGGATGACCTGGACGTTCACGACTTTGACTCGGTGCCGTCCTCGGCAACAAAGGGGATTGGTGTGGCCTTTGCTTCGGCGAAGAAAACGGCATCCTCGAACCAGCCGGATTCGAACAGGCGAGCGGCGTCGGCTTTCTGGAGTGCGCACTCAAGCTGCGGGATGTCGCGGAACGACTTTAGGCGCGTGTCGGCAGTTTCGGGCAGGCGGTAAGCGAGATAGGCGTGATCGCGGTGGTTACGGTTGAGCCAGCCGAGCAGGTTAGGGGAGTGCGTGGTCAATAGAACCTGCGGCTTTCCCTCCTTCGCTTCCTGTTGCAACAGTTCGCTGATGAGCTGAACCCGCGTAGGGTGGAGACCGGTTTCGATTTCCTCGAAGCAAAGCAGGGATGGTGGCTCTGGCGAGAGCACGGAGGCTAGGATGCCGAGGAAGCGAAGCGTGCCGTCAGATGCGCTGGAGAGTGGTATTTTCCGGCCGGCGGATTCTTCGAGGACCGCAATGGTCTTCCCGTCGGGATAGTCCTCGAAGCTGATACGAGAGACGTCCATGGGCGTGAGCTCCTTTAGCCAATCGGTGAGGATGGGGCCCTTGTGTTGGTCTTCGACAAGATAGCGGAGAACGGAGCTGAGGTTATCGCCAGATTCGCTGATAGTTTTTTCCCCAGGAACCGATGGCTGCCGCAGAGCACTTGGGGCAAAGTCAATGAAGCGAATCGATGAAAGCCGTTCCATAAGTTGGACGGCTCCACGAACTGTCCAAAACAAACTAGGACGAAAATCGTCCGCGTGCGGTTGGATCAACCTAGAAAGGAAAGGCTGTTGTGAAGGAAAACTTACTTCCTCAAAATTCTTTACTGGGTCACTCAGGATCCTTACCTTGAGCTGCTTTTCGTCGGTTTGATGAACAGGGATGTCGGGAGGATGCGAGTCGTATAACATGCGATCGCCATCGTAGAGACTTTCTCGTGTTACCACGGACTCCTTCTTATTGAAGGCAATCTCGATTCGATAGGTCAGCGATGGTTCGATCTCCACCTCGACGCTGAATCTGCTCGAACCGACACGGACGGTGCCGGGTGTGCTGCCTCGGATACCCGTCCAGCCAACGCTACGTTTACCCCCGAAGATTTCCGGCAGAGTCATGCCGCGGCCTACCCCGTGCAAAAAACGAAGAGCGTCACGGAGGTTGCTTTTACCGGTAGCGTTGGCGCCGATAACTGTGGTTATTGGCCCAAAACGGAGCTCCGCCTCGGGAAAGCTTTTGAAATCCGTGAGGCGAAGCTTGGTAAACATGGCAGGATTGTAGCAGAATTGGCCGTCAGGGGAAGGCAGCGGAATTTGAGATATGGAGGATGCTGGGGCGGTGAGAGAGTGATTTACGATTTGTGATTGGGGAGCGGATTGCCGGCTGAACACGCGGAAGGGCGCGAAAGGGAGGAGGGGGAGAGGAGCGGGTCGTTCTCTTTCTCGTTCTCTCGGCGGCAGGGACGGGGGGGGAGAGAACGAGAACGATTACGAGAAAGAGAACGAGTTGTTTACGGGACGAAGACGACGCAGACGGGGCGGGGGATAGTGGCGCGATTGGGCGTGGCGGTGAGGCGGCCGGTGGTGGGATCTACGCGGAAGACGGAGAGGGAATTCGAATCCTGGTGGGCGCAGACGAGCCACGCGCCGTCGGGGGAGAGGTTGAAGTTGCGGGGGATCGCGCCGCCGGAGGGGATGTTTTGGACGAAGGTGAGTTCGCCGGTGTCGGAGTTGCGCGCGAAAACGGTGAGGCTGTCGTGACCGCGATTGGACGCGTAGACGAAGCGGTCGTTGGGATGCACTCGGATCTCGGCGCCAGATTTCGGGCTGTCGGAGTCGGCGGGGAGGGTGGAGAGGGTTTGGACGGGAGAGAGGGCGCCGGTGGCGGGGTCGTGGCGGAAAGCGGAGAGGGTGGCGTCGAGTTCGTTGAAGACGTAGAAATGTTTTCCGTCGTGGGAGAACTTGCTGTGGCGCGGGCCGGCGCCGGGAGGGACGGAGGCGTCGCCGGCGGGATGGCGGGCGAGGGTGCCGGCGCCGGGGTCGAGCGAGAAGGCGAGGACGCGGTCGAGGCCGAGGTCGGCGACGTAGGCGAAGCGATTGTCGGGCGAAAACGTGACGGAGTGCGCGTGTGGTTTTTCCTGACGATCCGTGCGCGGGCCGAGGGGGCCCTCGTGTTGGATCAGCGAGGAGCGCGGCTGAAGTTTGCCGTCGGGCGAGAGCGGGAAGGCGGCGGTGTAGCCGCGGCCGTAGCTGGCGACGAGGGCGAAGCGGGCGTCGCGGTCGACGGCGAGGTGGGCGACGCCGCCGGCGCCGGTGGATTCGGCGTTGAGGCGGGTGAGGGCGCCGGTGGAACGATCGAGGTTGAACGCGGTGACGCCGCCGCCGGAGTCGGATTCGTCGATGGCGTAGAGAATCGGACGCGTCGGATGGAGATCGAGGAAGGAGGGATTGCGGGCCTCGGCGGCGAATTCAGGGGTGGAGAGCTCGCCGGTTGTAGCGTCGAGATGGATACGGTAGATGCCCTTGCTTTCGCCGCCGGTGTAGGTGCCGAGGTAGATGAGATGGTTTTCCGCGGCGGGGGCGAGGGTGGCGAAGGTGAGGGCGAGGAGGGCGGGAGTGGAGGGGCGCATGGGGTGCGGGATGGAAAGCATAAGCGGGAGGCGCGGCGGGGGCACCGCGCCTCCGTTCGGGGGAGAAACTAGTTGAAGTGTTTTTCGAAGAAGGCCTTCGCGCGAGTGACGAACTCGGTGGGGTCTTTGGCGAATTCGCCGCTGTCGGTTTCGATGGCGAGGACGCCGGACCAGTCGGTTTCCTTGATGGCGGCGAAGAGGCCGGCGTAGTTGGAGTTGCCCCAGCCGATGTGCGTATCCGTGGGACGGCTACGGTCATCGCGGACGTCGAGACGTTTGTCCTTGAGGTGCATGTCGAACACGCGGTCGCCGTAGTTGCGGAAGACGACTTCGGCGTCGAATTCGGCGGCGGTGACCCAGCCGATGTCCATGCACACGCCGATGCGCGGGTCGCGGGTGGCGAGGACTTGTTTCACGGTGGCGGGGTTGCCGTAAACGGTGCCGGTGCCGTGGTTGTGGATGGCGAGCTTGATGTCGTATTCCTTCACGAGCTCCTCGAGGACGTCCCACTGGGCGGGCTCGCCGGGTTCGACGACGATGACTTTCATGTCGAAGAGCTTCGCGAGTTCGAAGAGGGCGCGGTTTTCCTCCTTGTTCATCGTGGTGCCGCAGACGCCGATGGAGTAGGCGGTGAGGCCGTTTTGTTCGAGGATCTCGCGCTTGCGGAGGTTTTCCTCGCGCGGGGCTTTGGGATCGAGGTGCTTGCCGTAGAGCTCGAGCTGCGTGATGCCGTGTTTTTTGGCGAAGGCGACGAGCTCTTCGAAAGACATGTTGCGGCAGGTCCAGGATTGGAGGCCGAGCTGGGGCTTCGCGTGCGCGATCGCGAGGGAGAGAGCGAGAAGAGGCAGGAGGGTGAGGAGGCGTAGCAGTTTCATGAGAGAATTAGGAAAGGATGAAGTTGAACCACGAAGGGGTGCGAAGGAACACGAATCAGGATGGGGTGGAATGTGGGGGGAATTTAGGAACCAAGGAGGCGCGAAGGCACGGAGAAGTTGGTAGTGGCCCACGGAATACACGGAGGACACGGAAAAGGGACGGGCGAGGGGGGAGAGAACCCCGAAAGGGCACGAAGGGACACGAATGAAGGGGAGTGAACGGACGCGGAGGGACAGGGATGAGGTTCAGGATTTTTGGGGAAGGGCGCGGGTGTCGTTGACGGTGATGCCGCCGTCGACGAGAAGGGTTTGGCCGGTGACGTAGGCGCTGGCGGCGCTGGAGAGAAAAAGGAGGGCGCCGTCGAGGTCGCCGGTGCGGCCGGGGCGGCGGAGCGGGATTTTGTCGGTGAGGTAGGAGACCCACGCGGCGTCTTCATACATGACGGCGTTTTGGGCGGTTTTGAACCAGCCGGGGGCGAGGCAGTTCACGGTGATGCCGTGCGGGCCCCAGTCGGCGGCGAGGCTCATGGTGAGTTGGCGGACGCCGCCGCGGCTGGCGCCGTAGGGGGCGAGGCCGGCGTAGCCGGCGACGGAGGTGACGGAGCCGATGTTGACGATGCGGCCGGCGGTTTGGCGGGCGATCATCCGGCGGGCGACGGCTTGGGCGACGAAAAAGACGCCGCGGAGGTTTGTATCCAAAATGGTGTTCCAATCCTCCCAGGTGACTTCGAGGGCGGGTTTGCGGATGTTGCAGCCGGCGTTGTTGATGAGGATGTCGAGCGCGCCGAAGTCGCGGTCGATGGTTTCGATCGCGGTGGCGATGCCGGACTCGGAGCGGACATCGAGGGCGACGGGAAAGCAGCGGCGGCCGAGTTGTTCGATGGCGGCGCGGGTGTCGGCGAGCGCGTCGATGCTGCGGCTGGTGATGGCGACGTCGGCGCCGGCGCGGGCGAGCGTGAGGGCGAACTCGCGGCCGAGTCCGCGGCTGGCGCCGGTGACGAGCGCGCGTTTGCCGGTGAGGTCGAAGAGGTCGGGGCGGGTCATGGTTCGAGGATGACTTTCATGTATTTGCCGCCGTCGGGGGCGCTGAGGCGTTGGAACCAGGCGGCGCCTTCGTCGAGGGAGGCGCGGGCGGCGATGAGCGGGGCGACATCGATGATGCGGCGGGCGATGAGATCGATGCAGAGCGGGTATTCGCCGGCGGAGCCGCAGGTGCCGTGGAGGGTGAGCTCGCGGGTGACGGCGCTTTGGAGCGGGAAATCGATTTTGGCGGAGAGGTTGCCGACGAGGACGACGTGGCCGCCGCGGCGGACGAGTTGGATGGCGAGCTGGGTGGTGGGGGCGATGCCGACGACTTCGAAGGTGGCGTCGGCGCCGTGGTGGTTCGTGAGTTTGGCGAGTTCGGTGGGGACGTCGTCGGTGCGGGAGTTGAACGCGTGGGTGGCGCCGAGGGTGCGGGCGAGTTCGAGCCGGGCGTTTTCGAGATCGACGGCGACGATGGTTTTGGCGCCGGCCCAGCGGAGGGCTTGGACGATGAGGAGGCCGATCATGCCGGCGCCGACGACCACGGAGGTGGTGGGCCGATGGGACGCGAGGCGGCCGACGGCGTGGATCGCGATCGAAACGGGCTCGATCATCGCGGCGTGTTCGAAGGAAAGCTCGGGCGGGAGGGCGTGGACGATGCGCTCGGGGACGGCGAGGAACTCGGCGAAGGCGCCGTGTTGTTTGTATTCGGAAGGTGATACGCCGACGACGCGACGGTGGGCGCAGAGATTGATGCGGCCGGCGCGGCAGTCGTCGCATTCGCCGCAGTAGATGGTGGAGTCGAAGGTGACGCGGTCGCCGGGTTTGAAGCGGCGGGCGTTGCGGCCGGTGGCGGCGATTTCGCCGGCGGCCTCGTGGCCCATGATGAGGGGCGGATTGCGCCGGCCGCTGGAGCCGTCCCAGCCGTGGATGTCGCTACCGCAGATGCCGCAGGCGCGGATGCGAATGAGGACTTCGTCGTCGGCGGGAGTGGGCGTGGGGAAGTTTTGGAGCTCGAGGGTGGAGGGGGCGGTGAGGACGAGGGCTTTCATGGCGGGGGCGGGGACGGTGGCCGTGAAGAGGGGAAAGAGGAAAGAGAGAAGGGGAACGGAGCAAGGGGGAGCGGCGGTCGACCCGTTGACGAGAGAGGGGAATCCACCGTCAACCGCAAAGAACGCAGAGAGCGCAAAGAGGACCACGGATGAGGTGAAGTCTAGAGCTGAGTGCCCAAAGCCGAGAGCTTAACTCGGAGCTGGACCACAGAGGAAGGCACGCGGGGAGGATCGCGGACTGCACCGAAAGGTTTTGGTATGGCCCGCGAAAGACGCGAAAAGAGAGAGAGGGAGGGCGCGGGCTGAAGCATCGCGCCACTTTTTTAGCGGTCGGCGGGGAGAGGGGGGGCGACGGGGGCGGGGGTGCGGCGGGAGAAGGTGGCGCGGAGGCGGAGGCGGGCGCGGTCGAGCCAGAGGTAAACGACAGGAACCGTGTAGAGCGTAAGGAGCTGGCTGACGAAGAGGCCGCCGACGATCGCGAGGCCGAGCGGGCGGCGCATTTCGACGCCTTCGCCGGTGGCGAGGACGAGCGGGAGCGCGCCGAGGAGCGCGGCGATGTTGGTCATCAGGATCGGACGCAGACGGAGGAGCGCGGCTTCGTAGATGGCTTCGCGGGGCGAGCGGCCGTGAGCGCGCTCGGTGGCGAGGGCGAAGTCGATCATGAGTATCGCATTTTTCATGACGATACCGATGAGGAGGAAGAGGCCGAGGAGCGCGATGAGCGTGAACTCGGTGTCGGTGAGCCGGAGCGCGAGGAGTGCGCCGAGGCCGGCGGACGGCAGCGTCGAAAGGATCGTGAGCGGGTGGACGGTGCTTTCGTAGAGGATGCCGAGGACGAGATAGACGGCGACGAGGACGACGAGGATGAGCAGCGGTTGTTTTTGGAGGCTTTGTTGAAACGTCTGCGCGGTGCCGCCGAGCGTGCCCTGGATCTGGGTGGGCAACATGATTTCGGCCATGGCGCGGTCGATGGCGGCGAGGGCTTGTTCGAGCGAGACGCCGGGCGCGAGGGAGAAGCCGACGTTTTCGGAGGCGAACTGGCTGCGGTGGTTCACGCGGTCGTTGACGAGGGAGAAGTCGTAACGCGTGAAGGCGGAGAGCGGGATGCGCTCGCCGTCGCGGCCGATCACCTGGACCTGGTCGAGGACGACGGGATCCTGCGTGTATTCCGGCGTGAGCTCCATCACGACGCGGTATTGGTTGAGCGGATTGTAGATCGTGGAGATTTGGCGCTGGCTGAAGGAGTTGTTCAGGACCTGCGTGATCATCTGCATGTCGACGCCGAGACGGCGCGCGGCTTCGCGGTCGATGGTGAGCGTGACCTGTTTCGCGCCCTCGTCGGACGGGCCGTCGACGTCGGTGAGCTCGGGGAGCGTCTGGAGTTTGGTGGCGACCTTGGGCGCCCATTCGCGGAGGAGGCGGAGGTCGTCGGAGAGGAGCGTGAAGTCGTAGGAGCCGGAGTTGCCGGCGCGCGGCATCTGGATGTCCTGCGAGACGCTGAGCCAGAGATTGCCGCCGGGGACGGGCGGGAGGTTGCGGCGGATGCGGTGAACGACCTCGGTGGCGGAGACGCCGCGCTCGCTGAGCGGTTTGAGGCGAATCATCATCCACGCGTTGCTGAGGCCGCCGCCGCCGCCGCTCATGCCGGCGACATCGGCGATGGCGGGATCTTGCAGGAGGATCTGGCGGTAGGCCTCGATCTTCGGCTGCATGATTTGAAACGAGAAACCGTCGTCGCCGCGAACCCAGCCATTGAGCTGACCGGTGTCCTGCTCGGGCAGGAAGCCTTTCGGGATGGTGATATACATCGCGATGTTGAGCGCGATGGTGCCGAAGAAAATGAGGAGCATCAGCGTGGGGTGGCGGAGGGTCCACGTGAGCGAGCGAGAGTAGATTTTGCGGACGGCTTCGAAGGAGCGCTCGCTGAGATTGCGGAGGCCGTAGCGGGGGTAGGATGGCTGGGGCGACGAGAGGCCCACGCCTTCCGCCACAGGTCGTTTTGATTTCAGCCAGCGGGAGCAGAGACTGGGGGTGAGGGTGAGGGAGACGGCGAGCGAGACGAGCATCGCGGCGGCGAGCGTGATGGAGAACTCGCGGAAGAGCCGTTCGACGAGGCCGCCCATGAAGAGGATCGAGATGAAGACGGTGACGAGGGACAGGTTCATCGCGAGAAGCGTGAACCCGACTTCGCCGGCGCCGCGGAGGGCGGCGCGAAGCGGCGACATGCCGTCTTCGATGTGGCGCGAGATGTTTTCCAGGACGACGATGGCGTCGTCGACCACGAGGCCCGCGGCGACGATGAGCGCCATGAGCGAGAGATTGTTCAGCGAGAACCCGTAGAGATACATGATCGCGAACGTGCCGATGAGCGACACGGGGATCGCGAGCGAAGGGATGAGCGCGGCGCGGGCGTTGCCGAGGAAGAGGAGGACGACGAGCATCACGAGCCCGGCGGCGAGGATGAGGGTGAAACGCGCTTCGTGGAGCGTGGCGCGAATGCCGGGCGAGCGGTCCATGATGACCTCGAGGTGGGCGTCGCCGGGCAGGAGCGCGCGGAGGCCGGGGAGCTGGTCCTTGATGTTGTCGATCGTGGCGACGATGTTGGCGCCGGGCTGGCGCAGCACCATGAGGAGAACGGCGGGGCGGTGGTTGTGGAAGCCGCTCGCGTAGCGGTTTTCGACGGAGTCGGTGACGGTGGCGACGTCGCTCAGGCGGACGGGTGCGCCGTCCTTGTAACGGATGATGAGCGGACGGTATTCGGCGGCGCGACGGAGCTGGTCGCTGGTCTGGACCTGCCAGTGGCGTTCGCCGGCCTCGATCATGCCGCGCGGGCGGAGCGAGTTGGTTTGGTTGATGGCGCGGCGGACCTCGTCGAGCGCGATGCCGTGGTGCGCGAGGGCGTTGGGGTTGAGTTGAATGCGAACGGCGGGGAGCGAGCTACCCCAAACCTGGACTTCGCCGACGCCGTTAACTTGGGAAAGTTTCTGGGCGAGGATGGTGGAGGCGAGGTCGTAGAGTGCGCCGGGGGCGAGGTTGGGCGAGCTGAGCGCGAGGCCGAGGATGGGCGCCTGCGAAGGGTTGATTTTGCGGTAACTCGGGTTGCGCGGCATGCCGGACGGGAGTTGTCCGCGGGCGGCGTTGAGCGCGGCCTGGACGTCGCGCGCGGCGTCGTCGATGTCGCGATCGAAATCGAATTCGAGGGTGATGTTGCAGGAGCCTTGGCTGCTGTTGGAGCGGATGCCGGTGATGCCGGCGATGCTGCCAAGGGCGCGTTCGAGCGGCGTGGCGACGCTCGATGCCATCGTTTCGGGGCTGGCGCCGGGCAGGTTCGCGTAAACCTGGATCGTCGGAAAATCGACCTGCGGAAGCGGCGCGACGGGCAGCAGCGTGTAGGAAAGCGCGCCGAGGAGAACGATCGCGATCGCGATGAGCGCGCTGGCGATGGGGCGGCGGATGAAGGGGCGGGAGAGGTTCATCGGCGCGGGGCTGGGTGAGTGCGGGGTGGTTGAACACTCCCCGCCCTGTCGGGCACCCCTCTGGTGGAGGGGACTTCGGCTGCGGGGCGGGCGCAGTGCCGCGGGCGGGCGACGGGCGTCTTCATCGCGCGAGTGCGGGTTGGGGGTCGGCGGGGACGGCGCGCTTTTCGTCGGTGGGGCGCGGGCGGCGGCGGCCGAGGCGATCGAAGAAGAGATAAACGACGGGCGTGGTGAAGAGCGTGAGAACCTGGCTCACGAGCAGGCCGCCGACCATGACGAGGCCGAGCGGTTGACGGAGTTCGGCGCCCGAGCCGGTGGACAACATGAGCGGGAGCGCGCCGAAGAGGGCGGCGAGCGTCGTCATGAGAATCGGACGGAAGCGAAGAAGCGCGGCTTGGCGGATGGCGGCGACGGGAGAGAGTTTTTCGCGGCGTTCGGCTTCGAGGGCGAAGTCGATCATCATGATGCCGTTTTTCTTCACGAGACCGATGAGGAGGATGATGCCAATGACGGCGATCATGTCCAAAGGCTGGTCGGTGACCCACAGCGCGAGCAACGCGCCGACGGCGGCGGAGGGGAGCGTGGAGAGAATCGTGATCGGATGGATCGCGCTCTCGTAGAGGACGCCGAGCACGATATACATCGTGATGACCGCGGCGAGAATCAGCCAGAGCGTGCTCGAGAGCGATGAGCGGAACGCGTGCGCGGCGCCTTGGAAACGGAGTTCGATCGACGGCGGCAGTTCGAGATCGCGCGCGGCCTGTTCGATGGCGGCGACGGCTTCGCCGAGCGACGCGCCCTCGCCGAGATTGAAGGAAATGGTGGCGGCGGGGAATTGGCCGACGCGATTGAGAAGGAGCGGCGCGCGGCGTTCGACGACCTGGCCGACGCTGGCGAGGGGAACGGGCGCGCCGCGGGCGGGGTTGACGAAAATGCGTTCGAGCGATTCGGGGCCGTCGACGAGGCGCGGGTCGACTTCGAGGATGACGCGGTATTGCGAGGCCTGGGTGAAGAGCGTGGAGATCTGGCGCTGGCCGAAGGCGCTGTAGAGCGCGTCGTCGATATCCGCGACGCTGATACCGAGTCGGCTGGCGGCGTCGCGGTTGATTTCGAAGAACGCCTGGAGACCGCGATTCTGGAGATCGCCGGCGACGTCGCTGAGCGCGGGGTTTTGGCGGAGGTGATCGACGAAGCGCGGCACCCATTCGTGGAGCAGGTCCTCGTCGGGCGTCGTGAGCATGAACTGGAATTGGGTGCGGCTGACGCGGTCCTCGATCGTGAGCTCCTGCACCGGCTGCATGTAGAGCGTGATGCCGGGGACCTCGCGGGCGCGCTCGCGGAGACGCTCGATGATTTCGGTGGCGGATTCGCTGCGCTCGTCGTGCGGGAGCAGGTTGATGAGCATGCGGCCGCTGTTGAGGGTGGCGTTGGTGCCGTCGACGCCGATGAAGGACGAAAGGCTGCGGACCACGGGATCCTCGAGGATCTTGGCGCCGAGCGCGTGCTGGCGCTCGGCCATGGCGGAGAACGAAATCGACTGCGGCGCCTCGGTGACGGCCTGGATGGCGGCGTTGTCCTGAACGGGGAAGAAGCCCTTCGGGACGGCGAAGTAGAGCAGCGCGGTGACGGCGAGGGTGGCGACGGTGGCGAGGAGCGCGAGGCGCTGGTGGGCGAGCACCCAGTCGAGCCAGACGCCGTAGCGTTCGATGACCCGGTCGAGGAAGCCGGGTTGGTCGGGCGAGTGCGCGTGCGTGTGCTTGAGCATGCGCGCGCACATCATCGGCGTGAGCGTGAGCGAGACGACGAGCGAGATGAGGATCGAGACGGAGAGCGTGATCGCGAACTCGTGGAAGAGCCGGCCGACGACGTCGCCCATGAAGAGCAGCGGGATGAGAACGGCGATGAGCGAGAGCGTGAGCGAGACGAGCGTGAAGCCGATCTGCGAGGCGCCCTTGAGCGCGGCCTCGAGGGTGGAGTATCCTTCTTCCCGATACCGGGCGATGTTCTCCATCATCACGATCGCGTCGTCGACGACGAAGCCGGTGGCGATGGTGAGCGCCATGAGCGTGAGGATGTTGAGCGAGTAGCCGGCGAGATACATCACGCCGAACGTGCCGATGAGCGAGAGCGGGACGGCGATGCTGGGGATGATCGTGGCGGAGAAATCCTTCAGGAAGAGGAAGGTGACGAGAACGACGAGGCCGACGGCGAAGACGAGCTCGTGTTGAACGGAACGGACGGAGGCGCGGATGCTCTGGGTGCGGTCGCTGAGGACGGTGAGTTGAACGGACGCGGGGAGGCTCGCGGAGAGCTGCGGCAGCATGGCCTGCACGCGATCGACGACCTCGATGACGTTGGCGCCGGGCTGGCGTTGGACGTTGATGAGGACGGCGGGAAGGGTGTCGGCCCACGCGGCGAGACGGCGGTCTTCGGCGGCGTTGGTGATGGTGGCGACGTCGCCGAGGCGGAGCGGGGCGCCGTCCTGCCAGGCGATGATGAGATCGCGGTATTCCTCGGGCGAACGAAGCTGGTCGTTCGCGTCCATGAGGATGCTGCGAACCGGACCGTCGAAGCTGCCCTTCGGCTGGTTGACGCTTGCGGAGGAAATGGCGGCGCGGATGTCGGAGAGGTTGAGACCGCGCGCGGCGAGTTCGGCGGGGTTGACCTGGACGCGGACGGCGGGGCGTTGACCGCCGGCGAGGCTGACCATGCCGACGCCGGGGATTTGCGCGAGTTTCTGGGCGATGCGCGTGTCCACCAAATCATGCACGCGCGGGAGCGGCATGGTGGCGGAGGTGACGGCGAGGGTGAGGATGGGGGTGTCGGCGGGGTTGACCTTGCGGTAAACGGGTGGCGCGGGGAGGTCGTTGGGGAGGAGGTTGTCGGCGGCGGCGATGGCGGCCTGGACCTCCTGCTCGGCGACGCTCATGGAGATCTCGAGCGAGAATTGTAGTGTAATTACGGATGCGCCGCCGGAGCTGGACGACGACATTTGCGAGAGGCCGGGGATCTGGCCGAAGCGGCGCTCGAGCGGAGCGGTGATGGCGCTGGCGGTGACGGCGGGGCTGGCGCCCGGGTAGAACGTGAAGACTTGGATCGTCGGGAAGTCGACTTGCGGAAGCGCGGCGACCGGCAGGAGGCGATAGGCCATGATGCCGGAGAGGAGCAGCGCGATCATCAACAAGGTGGTCGCGACGGGGCGCTGGATGAAAGGACGGGAGAGATTCATCGAATACGGGGAAGGCGAAGAGCGCGAAAAGAGCTCGGATTGTTCGCGCGAATGGCGGGCGGGCGTCGCCCTGGATTCTTCGCTTCGCTCAGGATGACAAACGTGAAGGTGACAGGCAGGAGGTGAATGGATGCGCGGCGGAAAGAGCCCGACCGGATGTCGGGTTCATTTACGGCGCGGCGGCGGGGATGGCGGCGGTGGGCGCGGCGGAGGATGGCGCGGGCTCGTTGGAAATGACGACGTTGCTGCCCTCGCGGAGGCGATCGAGGCCTTCGAGGACGACGGCATCGCCGGGATTGAGGCCCTGGGTGATCGCCTGCAGCGTGCCGCTGAGCGGGCCGAGGACGACGTCGCGGATCGCGGCCTTGTTGTTTTCGTCGACGATATAGACGTAGGTGCCGCGGGAGCCGAACTGGACGGCGGCGGACGGGATCACGATGGCGTTTTCGAGGGTGCGAACGCGCATGCGGACGTTGACGAACTGGTTGGGGAAAAGGCGTTCGTCGTCGTTGGCGAACTCGGCCTTGAGCCGGAGCGTGCCGGTGGCGGGGTCGATTTGGTTGTCGAGGGTTTTGAGCAGACCGGTCGCGAGGATGGCCGTCTCGTTGCGATTCCAAGCTTCGACGACCATGGTTTCGCCGGCTTGGTAGGGCTCGAGGACGGACGCGAGATCGACCTCGGGGATGGTGAAGGTGACGGAGATCGGGCGCGTCTGCGTGATGACGACGATGCCGTTGGCGTCGGATTGGCGAACGAGGTTGCCGGCGTCGACGCGGCGGAGGCCGGCGCGGCCGGAGATGGGGGCCTCGACGCGGGTGTAGGCGAGCTGGAGGCGGGCGTTGTCGACCTCGGCCTGGTCGGCGGCGACGGCGCCCTCGCGTTCGGCGACGAGCGCCTGCTGGATGTCGAGCTGCTGCTGGGTGACGAGGTTTTGCGTGTAAAGATTTCGGATACGCTCGAGATCGCTGCGGGCGCTTTCGAGGCGGGCGAGATTCTGGCGGAGTTGTCCCTCGACCTGCGCGAGCCGGATGCGGTAGGGCGCGGGATCGATTTCGGCGAGGACGGCGCCCTGCTCGACGCGCTGGCCTTCCTCGAAGGCGACGCGGAGGAGCTGGCCGTCGACCTGCGGTTTGACGGTGACGGTGTTGAGCGGCGTGACGCTGCCGATGGCCTTGAGGTGGACGGGAAGGTCTTCGCGGCGGGCGGCGACGGTGCGGACCGGAACCTTGAGGGGGAATTCGGTGCCGGCCCAGGCGGGCTGCGGGTAGCGCGGACGCTGAGGTTTCGAGCGGAACCCGAAATGCCAGGTGGCGGCGGCAAGCGCGCACGCGACGGCGGCATACAGGAACCAGCGGCGGGCGCGGGAAAATTGACTGGGACGATCGGACATCGGCGGCTATGACGAGCGCGACAGCAGAAGGCTACGGAACAAATTCGCGCGTTTGCTGTGTGGCGGATCGAAGACAGTTGGCGCGGGGGAGCGGCGTGCAATCACCGGCGGCGATTCCGGATCGGATATTAGGGCGATTCCGGTAGCGATGTGCATTTGCTTTTCGTGACGCGGGCGGCACGGTGCGCGACCCCATCGACGCAACTGGCACAGCGTCGCCGCGCGGATAGCCCCATGCATTTTGCCGAAATCACTTTTGGACCCGACCGGTTGGACGAGCTGACGCAGCTCGAGCTGCGGGTGGCGAAACGGGCGGAGGAGTTGTGGCGGCTGACGCGCGGGGCGCGGCCGGACCGGGAGTTATGGCAGCAGGCGGAGGCGGAAATCTGGCAGCAGGGGCCCGGCCGGCCGGCCGGAGGCGGCGGAAGCGAGCCGGCGGGCGATCACGTCGCGGCGCGGGCCGGGTGACGCAATCCGTTGTATTTGAACTTTGGACACGGGGACGGCGCGCGGGGCTCGCGCTTGACTCGGTGGGGGGCGGTGCCTCGATGGCGTTTTCGTGGCGCGGCTCTTCTCCCAACTTACGCGTTCGGTCAGAGGGCGGCTTAGCTTGCTGGTGGCGGCGGTGTTGCTGCCGGCGGCGGTGCTGGTGGGCTGGTTGATCCACCAAAGTTACCGGAACGAACGACATACGCTCGAGCGACACCTGCTGGGGGCGGCGCAGGCGACCTCGCTGCTGGTGGATGCGCATGTGGCGGAGCGGCGGGCGCTGTTGCAGGGCCTGGCGACGTCGGGCCGTTTGCAACGGGACGAAGTGGCTTCATTTCGCACGCAGGCGGAGCTGGTGGTGCCGGGCCCGAACGAGTGGATCGTGCTGATCGACGCGGAAGGACAGCAGTTGATGAACACGGCGCTGCCGCCGAACGCGCCGCTGCCGCGGATTTCGTTTCGCCCGGAGTTCAAGACGACGGCGGAGAAAGGGCTGACGTATGTGTCGAATGTCACGCGCGGGCCGGCGGTGGGGAAGCCGGTGCTGTTCGTGGCGATCCCGATTTTTCGCGATGCGGAGCTGCGCTACACGCTGAATTTCGCGATGGAGCCGGAGGTGTTTGCGCCGGTGTTGTATCGCGGCGGCGCGGAGAAGTCGTGGCTGGTGAGCCTGGTCGATCGCGAAGGCACGATCGGAGCGAGGACGCGCAACGCGGCGGAACTCGTGGGCCGGAAGGGGAGCGAGGAGATGATCCGGCTGATTGCCTCGCGGCAATCGGGGGTGGTCGAAAGCGTGACGCTCGACGGTGTGAAGAGCATCACGAGCTTTGCGCGCTCGGGCACGACGGGCTGGACGGTGATCGTGGCGGCGCCGGCGGAGCAGGTGTTTGCGTCGGCGGAGCGCCTGCTGCTGGTGACGCTGGCGGTGGCGTTGTTGCTGGGCGGCGTGGCGTCGCTGGTCGCGTGGTGGGCGGGTCGCGGGGTGGTGGTGGCGGTGCAGTCGCTCGTGGCGGGCACGGAGGCGGTGGGGCAGGGGCGCGTGCTGATCGCGGGCGAAACCGGTATCGCGGAAACCGATACGGTGTTCCGTGCGTTGCAGGAAAGTTCGGCGAAGCTGGCGGCGCGCGAGACGGATTTGTTGCAGGCGAATCTGGCGTTGAGCGCGACGGCGCGGGAGTTGCGGGAAAAACAGAATCGGCTCGATGCGGCGCTGCGGGCGTCGGGCACGGGGACCATCGTGTGGCATCCGCGCTCGGGGGCGTTTCAGTCGGACGAAGGTTTCAATGTCTTACTCGGCGTGGGGCCGGAGCGGCCGTTGCGGACGCTGGACGATTTTCTGGCGCTGGTGCATCCGGAGGACCAGGCGCGGGTGCGTGAATCGATCGAGCGCGGCGCGCAAGGCACGGACGAGTTTGCGAGCGAGTTTCGCGTGGTGCGGCCGGATGGGGCGGTGCGCTGGTTGAGCGGGCGCGGGCGCGCGAGCGGGGCGCCGAACGACGACGCGGTGGCGGCGGCGTGCGTGGATGTGACGGAGCGGAAAGCGGCGGAAACGGAGATCGCGCGCACGCGCGACGTGGCGCTCGCGGCGGCGCGGGCGAAAGATGAATTTCTCGCGGCGCTGTCGCATGAGCTGCGGACGCCGTTGAATCCGGTGTTGTTGGTGGCGAGCGATGGCGCGCAGCGCGGGGAGTTTCCGCCGGCGGCGCGGGAGGCGTTTGCGATGATCGCGAAAAACGTGTCGCTCGAGGCGCGGTTGATCGACGACCTGCTGGACCTGACGCGAATCACGGAAGGAAAGCTGTCGCTCGATCTGCGGACGGTGGACGTGCACGACGTGTTGCGCGAGGCGATCGAGACGGTGCGCGCGGATGCGGCGCAGAAGTATCAATCGCTGGAGCTCGCGCTCGAGGCGAAGACGCCGTTGGTGCGCGGCGATCCGACGCGGTTGCAGCAGGTGTTTTGGAATCTGTTGAAGAACGCGGTGAAGTTCACGCCGACGCACGGGCGGGTAAGCGTCGGCACGCGCATCGCGGCGGACGGTTGCGTGGAGATCGAAGTGTCGGACACGGGCATCGGGCTGACCGCCGAGGAAATCGGACGGCTCTTCAAGTCGTTCTCGCAAGGCGACCACGCGACGAGCGGCAGCGCGCATCGCTTCGGCGGGCTGGGGCTGGGGCTCGCGATTTCACGGATGCTCGCGGAGCTGCACTCGGGGACAATCGTGGTGCGGAGTCGCGGGCGCGGGCAGGGGGCGACATTTACGGTGCGACTGCCGGCGCTGAAAGCGGCGGACAACGACGCCGAGGCGCCGCGCGCGGGTCAGGCGAAGGATAGCCAAGGCGAAACGCCGGTGGGGCGCGGCGAACGGATCCTGCTCGTCGAAGATCACGACGCGACGCGCGTGGCGATCGGGCGCTTGCTGGGACGCCGAGGTTATCGCGTGGATCTGGCGCCGAATTCGGCGGAGGCGCTGCGACTCGCGGCGGAGAATCGATATGCGCTCGTGTTGTCGGACATCGGTCTCCCGGATGCGGACGGCTACACCTTGATGAAGCGGCTGCGCGAAGGTTACGGGCTGCGCGGCGTGGCGCTGACGGGTTACGGGATGGAGGACGACATCGAGCGCGGGCGCGCGGCGGGATTCGAGGCGCACATCACGAAGCCGGTCGATGTGAACAAGCTGACGGCGGTGTTGGCGAAGATGTTGCCGGGGGACGATTCGGCGGATGCCTCGTAGCGGAACGCCTGAGCGGGCCGGCGAGTGCGCGGGAGTTGCCAGCGGGCGCGGGATGAGAACCGTGTGCAAATCACGCCCATGATGCCCGCACCCCGCCTCCGCTCCCGCGCGTCGCCGCTGCTCACCGATCTTTATCAGCTCACGATGGCGTATGGTTATTGGAAGACCGGAACGGCGACGAAGGAGGCGGTGTTTCATCTCACGTTTCGGCGCGCGCCGTTTCGGAGCGGATACACGATCGCGGCGGGATTGGCGGATGCGATCGCGTGGTTGAAAGGGCTGCGGTTTGAAGAGGACGATCTGACGTATCTCGCGGGGCTGGTGGGGAACGATGGCAAGCCGCTGTTCGAGGCGGGATTCTTGGAGCATCTGCGCGGGTTTCGGTTTTCGTGCGACGTCGATGCGGCGCCGGAGGGCACGGTGGTGTTTCCGAACGAGCCGTTGTTGCGCGTGAAAGGGCCGATCATGGAAGGGCAGCTCGTGGAGACGGCGCTGCTGAACTTCATCAATTTTCAGACGTTGATCGCGACGAAGGCGGCGCGGGTGTGCGGGGCGGCGCAGGGCGAGCCGGTGTTGGAGTTTGGGCTCAGGCGCGCGCAAGGCGTGGACGGCGCGCTGTCGGCCAGTCGCGCGGCGTATATCGGCGGGTGCGCGGCGACCTCGAATGTGCTGGCGGGGCAGATCTTCGGGATCCCGGTGAAAGGGACGCACGCGCACAGTTGGGTGATGTCGTTCGACGACGAAGCGGAGGCGTTTCAGGCGTATGCGGAGGCGATGCCGAACAACAGCGTGTTCCTCGTGGACACCTACGACTCGTTGGAAGGCGTGCGACGCGCGGTGGCGGCGGGGCGGTGGTTGCGCGAGCGCGGGCACGAGATGGTCGGCATACGGTTGGACTCGGGCGATCTCGCGTATCTGAGCATCGAGGCGCGGAAGATTCTCGATCAAGGCGGGTTTCCCCATGCGGCGATCATGGCGAGCAACGATCTCGACGAGCACATCATCGCGAGCCTGAAACAGCAGGGGGCGAAGATCGGGATGTGGGGCGTGGGGACGAAGCTCGTGACGGCGTTTGATCAGCCGGCGCTGGGCGGAGTGTATAAATTGTCGGCGGTGCGCGAGCGCGGCGGCGAGTGGGAGTTCAAGCTGAAGCTGTCGGAGCAGGTGGCGAAGATCACGAACCCGGGTGCGCTGCAGGTGCGGCGGTTCGCGAAAGGCGGGGAGTTTATCGGCGACATGATTTTCAACGAAGCGGCGCCGATCGAGAACGAGCGGATGATCGTGGATCCGGCGGACGTGACGCGGCGCAAAGCGATGCCGGCGGACGCGGCGACGGAGGAGTTGCTCGTGCCGGTGTTTCGCGCGGGCGAGTGCGTGTATGCGGAGCCGACGTTGGAGGAGATTCGAGCGCGGGCGCGCGAGCAGTTGGGGCGGCTCTACAGCGGAACGAAACGGCTGCTGAACCCGCATGAGTATCCGGTGGGGTTGGAGCCGGGGTTGTTCGAGTTGAAGACGCGGTTGATTTTGGAGAAGCGGAGAGGGGGGCTGAGGTGGCCTGCGAAACACGCGAAAGGGGCGAAAGAGAAAAAGGAGCTGAGAGCTGCGGGCCTAGAGCCGAGAGCTCAAGTCCGGAGCTGAACTTTGAACTCTGAACCAGAGCGCGAACCATGGATGGACGCGGATGAACACGGATTTGGTTGGCCCACGGAATACACGGATGACACGGAAGGTTTTGGTTGCCCGCTGAAGACGCGAAAGGGGCGAAAAGAAGAGGGCATGCTGTTCGGAAGCAGAGGCGGCGCCTGCTCGTGGCGCCATTAGACTGGACGCGTGCGAACACCTGAGAAAGCTACGCGCGTTTACGGGCCTATAGCTCAACGGTCAGAGCAGAGGACTCATAATCCTTTGGTTCTGGGTTCGAATCCCAGTGGGCCCACCAAACCGCGAACTGGTGAATTTTTGTTTTATCCTACTGGGATTTGAACCATAGGTTTGACGAAGCGCAGCGGAGATGGGGCAGCGCAACGCGCTGAGGCCAACGGCCCGAGCGAAGCTCGCCAATCCCTGTCGGCCCATTACCGCGAAGCGGAGATGGGATGCGGGAAGCGCGGTCGCGAAGCGATGGCCGAAGGCCACCAATCCCTGTCGGCCCACCAACTTTCGTTGGGAGCGGCGTAATGGGATTGCACCTACGCGGCTGCACCGCATAACCGCGGGCCTCCTGCTTCTTGTGATGCGCCTGCGTCGCTTCGGCTGCCTCCTAGCGTTCCCCTCCGACCGTTTTGTCCAAGCCCGTTCCGCTCGTGATCTGGCTGGCTTAGGCATTCCAACGGATCCAGCGCACTTTCGCTCTGCGCACTCGGCTCTCGTCTCCCAAAGGGCCTGATCGTCCACTCTCGTTTTAACGTGACCAAACAAACATCTTCCGCCGAACAAGCCTTCCTCGACGATCTCGACAAGAAGCTCTGAAACTCGCCGACCATTCCCGCCCCCCTTACGTCCACATGCCCGTTACCGCACCCGATAAGTCCAAATCCCTCGAATCATGGATCTGGGACGCCGCCTGCTCCATTCGCGGAGCCAAGGACGCCCCGAAATACAAGGACTACATCCTGCCGCTCATCTTCACGAAGCGCCTCTGCGATGTCTTCGACGATGAGCTGAACCGCATCGCGAAGGAGGTCGGCTCGCGCAAGAAGGCCTTCCAGCTCGTGAAGGCCGACCGCAAGCTCGTGCGCTTCTACCTCCCGCTCGTGCCG
>Ga0207868_1000228_pt1 | contig 71998 bp, 60 predicted proteins | sample Passage237B_FD_187370 | JGI IMG/M metagenome (GOLD analysis project Ga0207868, IMG submission 187370) | Cellulose adapted compost microbial communities from Newby Island Compost Facility, Milpitas, CA, USA - Passage2 37B (SPAdes) (version 3) ...
CCGCTCCAGCACCAACCGCGGCAGCACCACCTCGTGCCAGGCCTGCTGCTTCTCGTTGTACCATTCCACGATGTATTCCACGCTACCCCCGGAGACCCGGTAACCCAGCCGCTCGAAGCGTGGCAGGGTCTTGTCCTTGAACCACTGCGCATAGAGCAATATGGCTTGGCCAGCTACACCGAGCCCACTGGCCCGTCCACCCAGGAACTCCTTGGTGCAGGGCACCAGCGCATCGCCGGTCTTGAGACCGCTGATCCGTTGGCGCTCGTACCAGCAGGATCCCAGGTTCACCTCACGCATGCCCAGGACGTATTCCAAGCGGTCCGGCCAGGGGAATGGCTTGGTCACTTGCTCGCGCCGCAGGGATGGGTCATTGTAGTGGGGCAGGAAAGGCGTGTTGGTGTGGACCGCCAGCCGCTCCATGGCCCGGGTGCAAGCCACGTAAAGCAGGCGCAGTTCCTCGTCCATGTCCATGGGGAGGTCATCCAGGTGCACGAAGACATTGGTGAACTCACGCCCCTTGCTCTTGTGCATGGTGCTCACGAAGACGGTATCCCCCTGGGTATGGGCCACATCACCGATGCGGATCTCCCGCAGGTAGGCGGCCCATTCACCGGGATCGATGCGCCCCCGTGCATCTTCCTCGAAGCGGGTGATGAGGTCGATGATGTCGCTGGCGTGTTTGTGCCCCTTCAGGCGCTCCAGGAATTGGCGGCGCACATCGGTCCACACTTCCATGGGGACCACTCCCACTCCGGCATGCTTCGCCTTCAGCATCCGGTCGAAGGCCCGAAGCTCGCGCAGGCGGCCAAGGGCGAAGTCGTCGCTGCCACCGATATAGCGCGCTTGGATGCCATGGCGTTGCAGCATGGCCGATGCCATGATGGCCTGCTCGTTGGTGCGGGTGAGCACGGCTGTGGTACCCGGGTGCCGCTGTTGGAGCAGGTCGTTCACCAGCCCCTGCAAGTGGAAGCCAGCGGCATGGTGCACCACGCGCTGCACGCCGACCGATGGATCATGGGCCTCCATGTGCTGACCGGCCTTCATGCGCCCGGGAATGCCTTCGACGATGGAGCTCGTTAGCCGGACGAGGCTCTCCTTGCTGCGGTAATTGGTGAGCAGGCCATGCTCCTTCGCCTTGTACCGTGAGCGGAAGGCGGCCATGTGTTCGGGTGATGCGCCGCGCCAGCCGTAGATGATCTGGTCGTCGTCGCCCACGGCGATGATGCGCGGGTCCTCGGCCACTTGGGCGATGGCCTGCAGTAGTCGCCATTGTTCGGCATCGACGTCCTGGAACTCGTCGAGCACGATCACGCTCTTGTTGGCGATGGTCGATAGGTCGACCTCGCGCTGTTCAATGGCCTGGATGGCGCGGGAGATGATCGTCTCGGATTTATCCAGGTCGCCCAATTGACCGAGGAGGTCGAAGCAGAAGCCGTGGAAGGTGGTGATGGTGATAAGGCCGCGGTATTCAGGCACAATGGCATGCACGCGGCCGCGGATCTCCAGCGCGGCGGCCTTGCTGAAGGTGAGCATGAGGAACTGCTCGGGCTTCACGTCCTCCAACAGCAGGAGGCTGGCCACCTTGTGTACCAGCACCCGTGTCTTGCCGCTGCCCGGGCCGGCCAATACCAGGATATGCGAGGCAGGATCGTTCACCACCTCGGTCTGGCGGGTATCCAGGTCGCCGATGAGTTGTTTGAACCGTTCCGGGGTGACCGAGCGGGTGATCTCCGTTTCGCGGCCGGGGAAGTATTTGCGGACGAATTCCTTGTGATCGAGCTTGAAGTAGTCGTCCACGTAGGTCAGGGCGGCTTCGGCGCTGCGGACCCGCTGTCGGGCGTATTCGCCCACGATATGGATCTGCTGGACCCGGTTTTGATAGTGCAGCTGCAGCGCGCTGTGGTCTTCGTTGGTGTAGCGCTTGCGGTTGTCCGGGTTCAGTCGCTCCACCTTGAGCCGCTGGTAGATGACCATGAAGCCGTTCTCCAACTGGATCACGCGCGTTTCGTTGAGGAAGAGCAGGGCGCGCTGAATGGACTTCAGATCGGCCGACTGGGCGAACATGCCAGACCCCAGCGCCTCCTGGAGGCCGAGCATGGAGAACTCCACGAGGCGCTCTTCCTTTCCCGCTTCGCTGGTCTTTTTCCCGGACGCCCGTCCCCACAGGTGGTCCAAGGCGTTCAAGGCGAGGCTGTGCCTGCGCTCGATGTCGCTCAGCACCTCCTTCTTGTCGGTGCGGGGCTCCAGGCGATAGGTGCGGTCGGCCCGGGCGATGCGTCGGGTGCGGATGAAGCCCCGCCGCTTCCAATAGCGCAGCAGCAGTTCCACATCATCCATGTGCGCATCGACCCCTTTGTCGATGATCGCCTGGTTGAGCGCCCTCAGGCTGATGGTGTCGGGCCCTTCGGGCAACAGCTGCACCAGAGCCTTCTCGGTGGCGGTGATCCGCTCAAATCGGGCGCGCGAGCCCGCGCGTGGGCGCATGTCGAGGAAGGCGGTGAGGTCCTCCGCATCGTTCAACAGGCGCAGTTCGCGCAGGCGGTGGACGGTGTTGATCACCTGCCGCATGCTCATGCCGAGGTGTTCCGCCAGCGCGTCGACATGGGTCTCATCGCTCTTGATGATCCGCTGGAGCACCCGGGCACAATCCTCCTTCTGTTTGCTGGTGAGCGTGGGGTTGGCGTGCAGCTTGGTCAGGGCCTCGTCCAAGTCCTTTACCAGAATTCCGGTGGCGAACACCTGCGGACTGTTCAGCGTGCGGCGCAGGTATCCGCGGTCCTCCAAGGCGGCCAGCGAGGCGGTCACACGGTTCTGCAGGTCCCGGATCTCGGCGTCCCAGCCTGCGGCGGAGGCGATCTCCCGGGCCGACTTGCTGATCTGGTCCCGGAAGCGGGTGAGGCGCTTTATGGCGCGCCACACCTGATCGACCTCCTGCCGGTTCAGCTTGGTGCGGTTCAGCAACTGGAAATGGCTGTTGAGGTCCTGCTCATGGAAAAGGATCAGGCACCGGGCCTTGATCTCGCGCTTGCGACCCGCGCGGCCGGCCTCCTGCACGTAGTTCTCCAGCGAGGCCGAGATGTTGTAGTGCACCACGGTGCGCACGTCCTCCTTGTCCACGCCCATGCCGAAGGCGTTCGTGGCCACCATCACCTCCACATCGCCCTTCATGAAAGCGTCCTGGTTGGCCTGCTTGTCCTCACGCTTCATCTGGCCGTGATACCCCCTCACTTGAAGGCCCGATGCGGCTATGATCCCGACCAGCTCATCGACGCGCTTGGTGCGCGACACGTAGACGATGGCCGGGCGTTCGCATTCGTGCAACAACCGCAGGAGCTCGCGTTTCCGGGTATCCGCATCCGGTTCCGGCAGGGGGATCACCTCGTATTGCAGGTTCTCCCGGCGGGCGTGGCTCACGAAAAGGTCCAGGTCCACCCCCAGCCCGTCCTTGAAGTAGCACCGGATGTCCTCGATCACCTGTGGTTTGGCGGTGGCGGTGAAGCAGGAAACTGGGATGGGGGTCGCCAGTTGCTTGGCCGCCTGCAACTCCTTCAGGAACGGGGCGATGTAGAGGTAGTCCACCCGGAAATCATGTCCCCAGGCGGAGAAGCAGTGGGCTTCGTCGATCACGAAGCGCGCAATGTGGCGGCGTTGAAGGAGCCTCGTGAGGGTGGGGTTCCGCAAGGTCTCTGGCGCGATGTACAACAGGTGGATGCCGCCCTGTTCCACGCGCTCGAGCACTTCTTTCCGCTCCAAGGGGGACAGCAGTCCGCTGAGGTGTGCGGCCTGCACGTTCTGGAAGCGGTCTTCCAGCACCTCGACCTGGTCTTTCATCAGGGAGACCAATGGCGAGATCACCACGGTGAGTGATCGGGTCAGCTGTCCCTGCATCAGGGCCGGCAGCTGGAAGGTGAGCGACTTGCCCCCGCCGGTGGGGAACACCGTCAGCAACGACCGGCCTTGCAATGCGGCGTTCACCGCCTGCTCCTGGATGCCGATCTCGCCATCCCCATCGAAGTGGCGGAACGCGGTGTACCCGAAGAGATCTTGCAGCGCCTTGTGCGGGTCGAGCCGGGTGGCGCAGTACGTGCACGACGGCCGTCCACAGGACCGGAAGCGGAGCTCATGCAGCAGCTCCTGCGTCACGGGCATGGCATGCACGACCCAAGGCGGGAGCACGGAGGCATCGTCCACTGTGGCGATGAGCGCCAATACATGGGCCAGCTCCACCGGGCGTTCCTGGGCCATTCTTTCCACATCGGCCTCAGTGCAATACAGACCTGAGAAACGCTGATCGATCACTTGGAGGATGCGGGCCGTCGTCGCCGAATAACCGGCCGCCCCGAACAACGGCCCATATCCCGCCTTGTCATGCAACAGATGCCAGTACACCTCCTTCAGTCCGTGATCCAGCTTAACAAAGCGACCGAGCATTTCCTCGAGGAGTCGCTTGCACAGCTTGGCATCGCTGAGCGGATTGCTCTCCGCGTCCGCATCGTGCAACTGGTAGCCCTTCACCAGCTTGTGATAGGGCTTGTCGGCGAAGAGCAGGGCCGACCAACCCAGCGTGTCCAATATTGACTTGCCCGCAAGTGCCTTCTGCCCCAGACGCGCCTTCAATAACGGCAGGTCGTGCCGCAGCAGGTTGTGCCCCGCCACCACTTTGGCCCGCGCCAGCATGGGACCCAAGCCATCCAACTTCCCGGATCGCATCTCCCCAGTTCCCAAGACTGCGCCTGCGTCAAGCAGGCGTTTCCCATCGTGGGTGGTCTCCAGATCGATGAAGAGGATGTCACTGGTTCGGATCAATTCAGCGCCGTTTTGGCCAGGCAACTTAGGGATCGTACGGTAATGATGGGAAGGGTGGTCGTTGTCCCTCAAGGCCAAGGGTGGATGGGGCCGTACACCGTGTCACCGCCTTTCCCAGGCTTGCCTCACCATTCCTATCTCGCGGACGACCGCACAGGATCAGGAAGCGTCACCGCCCACATCGCCCCCCCCTCAAAAATTCAGCATCAACTCCTTCAGCATCGTCCGGTAGGCGGGCGTGTAGTCGAACGGTCCGGTGGCTTCGATGGTGAGCGACTCCGTGCGGGGTGGTGGGGTGGGGGCGGGGCGCTGCAGTTCCAGCAGCACCCGTTTGGGCGGACGGTGGGCCACGTAGCGCACCACGCAGCGGCGTTGCGGGTGGAGGCCGATGGTGGCCGCCAGGGTGGTGAGCTCGGCCTCGCGGTGCAGGGGGATGATCACGGCCAGGCGGCCCGTGGGCAGCAGCAGGCGGTCCGTGGCGGCGATGAGGTCGGTGAAATGCAGGGCGTGGCCGTGCTTGGCCAGCCCCAGGCGGTCGTCGGCGGCGGTGGAGTAGCGGGCGTAGTAGGGCGGGTTGCACAGGATCAGGTCGTAGCGCCCGGGCGGGTGCCAGGTGCGCACGTCGGCGCAGGCCATGCGTACGCGGTGCGCCCACGGGCTGGCGGCGGCGTTCTCCGCGGCCTGTTGGGCGGCGGCGGCGTCGATCTCCACCCCGTCGATGCGGGCCTGCGGGGCGCGCTGAACGGCGACCTCTGGGACAAGCGCTCGCTGGCCGATGCCATCTGCGCCGAGGCCGAACGCCTGGAGCGCGTGGCGCGCGTGCAGGTGCATATCCAGATGGCCACGAGCATACCCGACCTTCCCGGCGATACCTGCATCATCCTGTACCGCGTGTTCCAGGTGATCCTGGGCAACGCGATGAAACACAGCGGCGCCGACCACATGGACATCGTGCTGCGCCCCGCGGAGCACGGCGGCGTGCGCCTGGAGGTGACCGACAACGGTGTGGGCTTCGATCCGGCGCGCACGCCGGGCCAGGCCGGCCTGATGAACATACACAAACGATGCGCCCTGATCGGCTATCAGGCGGCATGCACCACCGCCCCCGGCGCGGGCTGCTCATGGACCATTGAACCCCTGCCCCCACATGCCCCATAATGTTGCCCTGGTGGACGACCACCACTTGGTGCGTGCCGGCCTGGCCGCCACGGTGAACGGTCTCGGTAACTACCGCGTGACCGTGGAGGCCGGCAACGGTCGCGAACTGATCGAACAGCTGGCCGCGCTGAAGGATCCCGACGCACGGCCCCTGATCGCGATCGTGGACCTGAACATGCCGGTGATGGACGGCTTCGCCACCATTGCCTGGCTGCGCGTCAACGCCCCGGAGGTGCTCCCGCTGGCGCTCACCTTCGACGATACCGACGACAAGCAGGTGCGCGCCGTGCACGCGGGTGCGCGGGGCTTCATCCTGAAGAACGCCCGGCCGGCGGTGCTGAAGCTGGCGCTGGACAGCCTGGTGCTCACCGGCTACCACACCACCGAGGAACTCATCGAGGCCCGGGTGCGCGGTGCCCAGGGCCGCGACCGTGAGGAGCGGGAGCGGCAACGCATCGTGGAGCGGATCACGCCGCGCGAAATGGAGTTCCTGCTGCTGGTGTGCGACGAGGCGGAGTTCACCTACGAGCAGATCGCCGAGCACATGGGCGTGCACCGCCGCACGGTGGACAATTACCGGATCGCGCTGTTCGAGAAGTTCGACCTGAAGAGCAAGACCGGCCTGGTGCTGTTCGCGGTGCGGTGGGGGTTGCTCAAGAGGACGTAGGCGAAGGTCCTGAGGTGTGCGGTGCGAAGGCGGAGGTGTGAAGGGTGAAGTACCTCGGCCCGCACCATCCGCCGTTCGCCCCCCCTTCCCTACTGCACCCGCATCAACCGCAGTTCCTTCTGTTGCAGCATCACGCCCTGCTCGTTGCGGAAGCCGTTCTCGGGCCCGGTGCGGGTCAGGTGGAAGCCCATGTGGAGGGGCTCGGTGCGCACGTGGTCGAAGTGGCCGGCGAAACCGGGGCCCTGGGTCATCAGGGCCATGGTGTAGAAGAAGGTGGCGTCGAAGCCGAGGAAGGCGTACTCATCGGCGTCGGTGTTGTAGCGCTCGCGGAAGGCCTTGGTGAAGGCGATCACGCGGGGGTCGGCGGGGTCGATGAAGGAGGGCGCGGCGAAGGTGAAGTTGAGCACGTCGAGGTCGGTCGGTGCCACGGACGAGATGTCGTACCACTCCTGCGTGCCCACGAGCGTGATGCGGTACTTGGCCGCGAGGGGCTTGAGCTTCGACACCAGGGTGGTGACGAACTCCACATCGTTATTGGCGGTGACGATCACGTTCAGGCGGTCGGTGCGGAGCTTGCCGGGCAGGTCGCCCAGGTCGCGCCTGCCGGGCTTGGCCACCGGCAGGCTGTCGTGCAGGCGGCCGCTGCGGCTGGCGAGGGCATCGGCCAGGGCCAGGGCCAGTTGCGCTTCCTGATCGCGTTCGTTGGCGATGCCGGGGCGCAGCATGATCACGTTCTCGCCGGCGTGGCGCGCGGCGATGAAGCGGGCGGTGAAGCGGGCCAGGTCGGTGCGCGCGGGGCTCACCTTGCTCACCGTGGGGTGGCCCAGGATCACCTTGTTGCTCTGCGCCACGGGGCACACGATGTGCGCGCGCTGGTGCACGCGGGCCAGGCGCTCGATGGCGGTGCGGTGGAAGGGACCGATGAAGAGGTCCACCCGGGCCAGGTCGGGGTTGCGCATCACCTTGTTCCACGACTCGGGGTCGTCGCTCATGTCCATCACCAGCACCTCGGCATTGAGGCCGAGCTTGCGCAGGGAGTCGAGGGCCATGCGTGCGCCGCCGTAGAACTGCGCGGCGATGCGGGTGGTCTCGTGGTAGCGCGCGTTGGTACCGGGAGGCGTGGCGCGCAGCACGCTGTCGTTCCGGCTGATGGAGAAGGGCAGCAGCAGGCCGATCTCGTACTGCTGCTGCCGGGCGTCGGGCGTGATGTCGGTGGGCGTGGTCGCTGGCGGATCGTCGGCCACACCGGGGATGATGATGGTGGTGCCGGCCTTGAGGCCCTCGGGCAGGCCGCCGTTGGCCTGCTGGATCAACTCGGGACGCACGCCGTAGTACTGGCCCAGGCTGTAGAGCGTTTCGCCAGGCTGCACCAGGTGGGGCCGCCCCTTGAAGGGCTCGGCCGGCCGCACCACGTTCTCGGGCTGGCCCTGCACGCCCACCACGGGGATCACCACCTGCATGCCGGGCTGCAGGCCTGCGCTGGCGTGGGGGTTGCGTTCGAGCAGCGTGTTCACGTCGACCCCGTATTGGCGGGCGATGCCGAAGAGGGTCTCCTTTTTGGCCACGGTGTGCTTCAGCTCGCCGTCCTTGAGCAGTTCCGGTGCGTGGCGGGCCTCCTTCTTCACCACGGCATCGAGGGGGATCAGCAGCTCCTGGCCTATGCTGAGGCCCTTGTCGGCACCGGGGTTGGCGGCGATGAGCAGGTCAACCGGCACGGCGTACGACCGGCTGATGGCGTAGAGCGTCTGCCCCTGCTCCACGTGGTGCACCTGGTAGCGACGCCCATCGATCGTGCGCACCTGCTGGGCCTGCACGGCGGCGGTCAGGGCCGCGCCGAGCAGCAGTGCGAGGGCGCAGCGGGCGGCGCACTCGCGCCAGGTACGGGGCCTCGTTGCCGGGATCATTCCCATTCGATGGTGGCGGGCGGTTTGGAGCTGATGTCGTACACCACGCGGTTCACGCCGCGCACACGGTTGATGATGCTGTTCGAGATCCGTGCCAGGAAATCGTACGGCAGGTGGCACCAGTCGGCGGTCATGCCGTCGGTGCTGGTCACCGCACGCAGGGCCACGGCGTTCTCGTAGGTGCGTTCGTCGCCCATCACGCCCACGCTGCGCACGGGCAGCAGAATGGCGCCGGCCTGCCACACCTGGTCGTAGAGGCCTTCGTCGCGCAGACCTTGGATGAAGATGCTGTCCACCTCCTGCAGCAGGGCCACCTTCTCGGGGGTCACTTCGCCCAGGATGCGGATGGCCAGGCCGGGCCCGGGGAAGGGATGGCGGCCCAGGATGATGGGGTCGAGACCGAGCTCGCGGCCCACGCGGCGCACCTCGTCCTTGAAGAGCAGGCGCAGGGGCTCCACCACCTTCAGCTTCATGCGCTCGGGCAGGCCGCCCACGTTGTGGTGGCTCTTGATGGTGACGCTGGGGCCGTTCACGCTCACACTCTCGATCACGTCGGGATAGATCGTGCCCTGGCCCAGCCACTTCACGTCCTTCAGCGCCCTGGCCTCGCGCTCGAACACCTCGATGAAGGTGCGGCCGATGGCCTTGCGCTTGGCCTCGGGATCGTCGAGCCCGGCCAGCGCGCCGTAGAAGTCGGTGCGGGCGTCAACACCCTTGATGTTGAGGCCGAGGTGCTTGTAGCTGGCCAGCACGGTGTTGAACTCGTCCTTGCGCAGCAGGCCGTTGTCCACGAAGATGCAGTGCAGCTTGTCGCCGATGGCGCGGTCGAGCAGCAGGGCGGCCACGGAGCTGTCCACGCCGCCGCTCAGGGCGAGCACCACACGGTCGTCGCCCAGCTCGTTGCGCAGGCGTTCCACGGTGTGCTCCACGAAACCGTGCGGGGTCCAGTCGGGCGCGCAGCCGCAGATGCCGATCACGAAGTTGTGCAGCAGCTGTCCGCCATCGGTGGTGTGGTACACCTCGGGGTGGAACTGCACGGCGTGCACACGCTGGGCCGGGATGGCGTAGGCCGCCACGGGCACATCGCGCGTGCTTGCGATCACCTCCATGCCCGCGGCCGGAGCGGTAATGGTGTCGCCGTGGCTCATCCACACCTGGGTGCCCACTTGGATGCCCTCGAACAGGCGGTCCGGAGCGATGGTGCTCAGGTGGGCCCGACCGTACTCACGCACCGTGCTGCGCTCCACCGGGGCCCCGGCACGTTTGGCCAGCAGCTGGGCGCCGTAGCACACGGCCAGCACGGGCACGCGGCCCAGGATGCCGTCAAGTCGCGTGTCGGGCGCATTGGCATCGTGCACGCTGCTGGGGCTGCCGCTCAGGACCACGCCCTTCACCGCAGGGTCGTCGGCGAATCGGGCCGCCTTGCTGAAGGGATGGATCTCACAGTACACGTTCAGTTCGCGCACCCGCCTCGCGATGAGCTGGGTGTATTGCGAACCGTGGTCAAGGATCAGGATGGTATCGGGCACGGTGGTGGTGTTCGCCTATAGCGGGCAAAAGTAGCCGCGCCGGGGAGAGGCGCAGGGCGATCTTTTCAACGCGGAGGGCGGAGAGGCTGCGCGTGGGCGAAGGGCTCCGGAACCAGGGCGTTGGTGGTCCGTGGTCTGTCGACAGGCGGAACTGCCGACCGACCGACGCCGCGTTGTTCAACTGAAGAAGGGCGAGGGCCGTCGGACGGGATCATAAGGAGGAGAACATCAATGCCATTCGGCCGGACACTGCCCATTCACCACCCTTGGCGCGCCCTCTTTCACACGTTCTCCACGTTCACGCTTGCCCCGTTTCACCGCCCTGTCCTCCCCTTCCTTACACATTGAACAGGAAGTGCATCACATCCCCGTCGCGCACCACGTACTCCTTGCCCTCGGTGCGCAGCTTGCCGGCGGCGCGGCAGGCGGCCTCGCTACCCAGGGCGATGAAGTCGTCGTAGGCGATCACCTCGGCGCGGATGAAGCCCTTCTCGAAATCGCTGTGGATCACGCCCGCGGCCTGCGGGGCGGTGGCGCCCACGGGGATGGTCCAGGCGCGCACCTCCTGCACCCCGGCGGTGAAGTAGGTCTGCAGGTCGAGCAGCTTGTAGGCCGCGCGGATAAGCGTGTTCACGCCGGGTTCCTGCAGCCCCATGTCCTCCAGGAACATGGCGCGCTCCTCGGGCGTGTCCAGCGCGGCGATCTCGGCCTCGATGGCGGCGGTGACCAGCACCACACCGGCGCTCTCGTTGGCCACGGCCTTCTTCACGGCCTCGGTGTGGACGTTGCCGGTGTGCACGCTCTTCTCATCGACGTTGCACACGTACAGCACAGGCTTGGTGGTGAGCAGCTGGAACTCCTTGACCAAGGCCTGGTCGTCGTTCACGGTGAGCTGGGCGCGGGCGCTCTCACCCTTGAGCAGCCCCTCGCGGATACGGACCAGCAGGTCGTGGCGGCGCTTGGCCTCCTTGTCGCCGGTCTGTGCCTGCTTCTCCACCTTCTTGATGCGGGCCTCCACGGTCTCCAGGTCCTTCAGCTGCAGCTCGATGTCGATCACCTCCTTGTCGCGCACGGGGTCCACGCTGCCGTCCACATGCACCACGTTGGGATCGTCGAAGCAGCGCAGCACGTGCAGGATCGCATCGCACTCGCGGATGTTGGCCAGGAACTGGTTGCCCAGGCCCTCGCCCTTGCTGGCGCCCTTCACCAGCCCGGCGATGTCCACGATCTCCACCGTGGTGGGCACGATGCGCTGGGGCTTCACCAGCTCGGCCAGCTTATTCAGCCGTTCATCGGGAACGGTGATCGTGCCCACGTTGGGCTCGATCGTGCAGAAGGGGAAATTCGCAGCCTGCGCCTTCGCATTGCTCAGACAGTTGAACAAGGTGCTCTTGCCCACATTGGGCAGACCGACGATACCGCATTTGAGGGCCATGGCTGGGGGCTTCCGTAGGAACGGCCGCGAAGGTAGCCTTCTCCCGGGCCCGGTACATTCGCCCCCCACTCCCAGCGACCTCCCCCTTCGGACTTCATCCTTCAGCGCCCTCCTCCCCCATGCCTCTCGACGTTTCCCGCGCCCGCGCCCTCACACCCGGCTGCGCCCATGTGGTGCACCTGAACAACGCCGGCAGCAGCCTGATGCCCGCACCCGTGCTGCAGGCGGTGAAGGACCACCTCGACCTGGAGGCCCGCATGGGCGGCTACGAGGCCGCTGCCGAAGCAGCACCGCGGCTGGAACACGCCTACGATGCGATCGCCCGGCTGATCAACTGTCAGCGTGAAGAGGTGGCCATCACCGAGAACGCCTCCCGTGCCTGGGAGATGGCCTTCCACGCGCTGCGCCTCGGCCCCGGCGACCGCATCCTGGCCGACCACGGCGCCTATGTGAACTGCTGGCTGGCCTTCCTGCTGGTGCACCAGCGCACCGGCTGCACCGTGGAGGTGGTGCCCGACGATGCCCACGGCCAACTCGACGTGGAGGCACTGCGCCGGATGCTCGACGAGCGGGTGAAGCTGGTGGCCGTGACGCACGTGCCCAGCAGCAACGGCGTGATCAACCCCGTGGAGGAAGTGGGCGCCCTGCTGCGCGGCAGCGACGCGCTGTACCTCCTGGACGCCTGCCAGAGCGTGGGCCAGCTGCCGGTGGATGTGCAACGCATCGGCTGCGACATGCTGAGCACCACCGGTCGCAAGTTCCTGCGCGGACCGCGCGGCACCGGCTTCCTCTACGTGCGGCGCTCGGTCCTGCCCCGGCTGGAGCCACCCTTCGCCGAGCAACGCGGCACGGTGTGGACCACCCGCGACACCTTCACCTGGCGCGACGACGCCCTGCGCTTCGAGACCTGGGAGAAGAGCCACGCCAACGTGGCCGGCCTGGGCGCCGCAGTGGACCATGCCCTGCACTGGGGGATCGATGCGATCGCCGAACGCGTGCAGGCACTGGCCGCCTCCCTGCGCACGCGTCTGGGCGCCATTGCCGGTGTGCGCACGCACGACCCCGGTGTGCGCAAGAGCGGCATCGTCACCTTCAGCGTGGACGGGCTGCCGGCCACCGTGGTGATGGAGCGCCTGCGCACCGAGCGGATCAACGTGGTGGTGGCCGACCCCTTCAACGCCAAGCTCGACCTGGGCCACCGCGGACTGGGGCCCGTGGTGCGGGCCTCGGTGCACTACTTCAACACCGAACACGAACTGGACCTGCTCAGCGACGCCGTGGAGCGGATGCGGCGATCCTGAGGCGCACAGGTGACATCACCGGCCGGTATCCCCATCTTCGTACCCTCATGGTACTCGTCCTGCTCACCGTCGCCGCCGTGATCGCCCTGCGCCTGGGGCTCTATTACACGGGCAATGCCCCCGAGGGCACCGACTTCATGATCGTGCACTTCCTCGCGCTGGTCACGGTGGTGTTCTTCGGCGGCCACCGCCTGCTGGTCACCGATCCACGTGCGCGATTCCCGGGCCTGGTGCGCGATGGTTTCCGCAACGCGGCGGTGTACGCGCTGCTCATGGGCCTGTTCATCTGGTTCTTCTACACCTCGATCGATACCGATGAGTTCCCACGCAAGATCGAGGAGCGGGTGGCCGCGGTGGTGGCCGCCGGCCATCCCGAGGCCGAGACGCGCCAACGACTGGAGGCCATGTTCACCCCGTTCAACTACGCCAGCATCAGCTTCTTCGCCATGCTGGCCGTGGGCGCCTTCAACGCGCTGCTGGTCGCGGCCCTGCACCACAAGGTGCTGCGCCGCTTACGCTGACCGGGAAAACAATTGGGGCCGCCGGTCGGCGGCCCCAATTGGGCGACTCCGGAAGGAGGCTTCGGGGATCACAATTTGAAGGTGAGCCCCACGCCCAGGGTCTGCTTGAACTGCGTGGTGGGCCTCAGGTAGGTGTTGCCCTCGGCATCGGTCGTGGGCAGCTTCGTGTCGTGGTCGTAGATGAGCATGGTGCCCAAGGTGGCGGCGAACCAGTCGTTCACCTTGAAGTTCCAAAGCGTTTCCCAGGTGATGTCGATGTTCTGCGGATCGCGCAGGTAGTTGCTGAAGAAGTCGCCGCGGGTCATGAAGGTGATGTTCTCGGCCAGGGGTGTCTGGTACTGGAAGCGGACATAGCCACCCAGTTCCATCTCGGTGGTCGAGCCGTTCTTCACGCCGTACACACGCAGGTCGGGATCGGTACTGCCTCCCCACAAGGTCTTGTCGGTGACGATCACCAGGCGGGCGGTGGCGGGCGAGATGTACACGGTGAGCTTGTCGTTGGGGCGGTAGTCCATACCGACACCGAGCAGGGCGTAGCCGGGGGCCAGGAAGTGCGAGATCCGGTCGCCCTCCACATCGAAACCCTCGGTGAACTGGGTGCGGAACTGGGCCAGGCCGGCCAGGTACCACGACGTGGTCAGCTCGTAGCCGTACTTGGAGTTCAGTTCGATGCGGTCGTCGGTCTTCACCGTGGGCCCGTCCTGCTGCTGCTGACCACCGAAGGCCAGCGCCACGCTGTTGTCCCAGGCGCGGCGGCCGCGCTTCCAATTGGCGGTTCCGTTGAACTGGGCGATGCCGCCGATGGAGCTGTAGCCCCCGGCGGCCCAGTTGGTGAGGCTCACCTGCGAGAGGTTGATCTGCAGCACCCCGGCGCGTTTCCAGCCCTCGGTGCTGTCGGGCTCGGAACGTGCGGTGACGGCCTTCGCGGCAGTCTCGCGGGCCTCGGCATCGATGTCGTTCTGCGCGGTGGCGCCAAGGGCGGCGACGAGGAACAGGGGGAGTGTGGTCGTACGTCTCATGATCGGTGGGAGGATTTGGCCTGGTGTCGAAGCCCGGTCGGCAAGCCGGGTGCGGGCCGTACAGGTCGTGGATGGGGGTGGCAAAAGTAGGTGCGCGACCGCAGCGATCAATGCCTGGCCTTGGCAGGTTCCTTGTCGAACGACGCGGAAGCGGGCGGTAATTTTTCAATGACCTCGATACGCTCCGTGACCAGGCGGCTCGATGGGATGTGGATGAGCCGTTCGCCATTGCGGATGGTGATCGAGATGCCCGAGATGCGCTCCACCACGCCCTCGTCGGCGCCGATCCGCACGTATTGGCCGGCCTGCAGGCGGTCCTTGTTGTAGTAGCCCGACAGGATGTTCGAGAGGATATCGCGTGCGGCGAAACCGTAGGCGATGCTGAAGGAGATGAACAAGGAGGCCACGATGATCAGGATGTTGGAAGTGATCAACGTGGTGTCGATCCCGGCCACGTTGAGGGCGGTGATGGACATGAAGAGCAGGATGACCACGAAGAGGATGCGGCCGATGGCCTTGGCCCCGGTGAAGCCCATGGCCTCGCCCATGGCGGTGAGCACGAAGCGCAGCTTGTCGCCCAGCCAATAACCGAAGGTGAACACGGCCACGGCGGCCAGCAGTTTGGGCAGGTAGCCGAAGAGGCGCTCGATACCGCGGATCACCGGGGCCATGCCCAGCACCTCGGCGGCGACCATCACGGCACCCAGTATCACGGCCCAGAACACCAGCAGGCCGATCAGGTCGCCGATGGAGCGCACCTTCAACTGCACCAGCAGGGGCGTGAGGCCCACGCGCTCGGAGAAGGACTCGAGGCGGCCGATCACCGAGAGGCGGCGCACCACCCATCGGGACAGGCGGGCCAGCCCCCAGCCGAGCAGCAGCACCAGGATGGCGAGCAGCACCGAGGGTGATCGGTCCAGGAGGGTTTGCACCATGTTGCCGAAAGCGAGCTCGATCCGGGCGAGCATATCAGATACCTGGGAGATCATGGGGTCAGGGTTTTGCGTTTTCATCACCCTCGGTCGGCTCGTCACCGGGGATCAGTTTGAACTTATCGAAAAGCACGGAGGCATAGTCGGCGAGGAAGAGCTGGGCGAACCGCATCATGAGCACCACAAGACGAATGCTGGCGAGCACCTCCTTGCGCAGATGCTCAGGCGGCTCTTCGTCGACGCTGATCAGTTTGAACGGGTTCTGCTTCATGCTTCCCCTGGAAAGAGCTCCTTGTACGCCTTCAGGGCGCGCTCCCGGGCGCGCATCAGGCGCATTTTCACTGCGCTTTCGCTCATTTCGAGAAGGTCCATCAGGTCCTTCACCGACATTTCCTCCTGGTATTTGAACAACAAGATCGCACGATCCGAGGCATCCAGGTGCGCCAGCACGGCATCCAGGCGCTCGGCCCGGATGGACATCAGCTCCTCCTCGTACCGGTCCTCGTCGGTGTGATCGACCAGCGCGGTCTCGGCGTCGGCCATCGCCGGGCCCCGTTGCCGCTTGCGCAGATGGTCCAGGCAATAGTTGAACGTGATGCGGTACAACCATGTCCCGAACTTCGATCGACCGTCGAACGTGCTCATGTTCAAGAAGGCCTTCAGGAAGATGTCGTGCGTGAGGTCGTGCGCCAAGGCCTTGTCCCGGGTCATGGACAGGCATTTGCGGTAGACCCGGCCGGCGAACCGGTCGTAGATCAGCCCGAAGGAGTCGGCGTTCAACGACGCCTTCACCTGCTCAACGAGTTCCTCGTCGCTCAGCTCGCCTCCTCCGGCCGATCTCTTTGATGCCACCTACCTTGAATGACCCCCTTTGGACGTCGACCGCCGATAAGGTCACACGTCCACCGAAAAAAGATCAGGGACGAAAGTCCTGGCCCGGGAAGGTGATGCCTTGGGGCACCTGCACCCGGATGAACGAGTGGCCCGTGGCCACATGGCAGCTGTTGCAGGTGGCCACCAGCACATCGGCATCGGCGTGCATGGCGGCCACGCCCTGTTCCTTGAGCTTGCGCTCGAGCTCCTTCACCACCGGCAGACCATAGGTGCGCATGTTGGCGCTCACGTCCACGCCGTTGTCCTCCACCACATGGGCCTCGGCCACTTCCTCCATGGCCTCCTCCAGCTCGTGCAGGTAGAAGGCGGCGAGGGCCGCATTGCCTTCGCCCCCGGCCAGCCACCACTTGGTGTGGAACCGCTCCATGCGGCCCATGACCACGGCCACCTCGATCCCCTCCTCCGCTTCATGCGCCATGGCACCGGCGGCAGGGGCCGCACCATGGTGCCCACCATCGAGGCGGACCAGGCGCTGCTCGAGCTGTGAAACGCGGAGGTAAAGGCCCCCCGCCACGAGCAGGGCGAGAAGAGCGATGAGGACCGGGAGCTTTGACATGACAGCGAAGCGGCCGTGCGATGAAGCGGCCCATAAGAAGAAGACGGTCCGCAGCACTGCGGACCGCCGGGTGGGCAATGCCGGATTCGAACCAGCGACCCCTACCTTGTCGAGGTAGTGCTCTGAACCAGCTGAGCTAATTGCCCGGGGCCTTCCCGCGGTGGGAGGGCGGGCAAAAGTAAGGCACCGACGTTCGCCACGCACGCTCGCGCATACCTTTGCGGGCGCATCAACGCAACGCAGGAGGCAGACCATGACCACGAAGGCAGCGAAAGGAAGCGACCGGTTGTTCAAGAACCCCGTTCTCGAAGCCCTGACGAAGACCCACATCGCCGTGCCGTTGACCCTGTTCTATGGCATCGGCCTGGCCACGCTGGTGTATTCCTTGAAGTGGTTGGACTTGGGCGCACTGGCGGTGATACCGCTCTTCCTCGTGGGCGCCTTCTCCTTCACCCTGGTCGAATACCTGGTGCACCGGTACTTCTACCACATGGGCGCCGACACCCCGCGCAAGGCCCGGCTGCAGTACGTGTTCCACGGTGTGCACCACGACCACCCGCGCGACAAGAAGCGGCTGGCGCTGCCACCGGTGCTGAGCCTGGCGGTGGCCGCCCTGTTCGTGGGCCTGTTCCGCCTGCTGCTGGGGACCCATGGCTACGCCTTCGCGGGCGGCTTCATGACCGGCTACGCCACCTACCTGCTGGCCCACTACGCCATCCACGTGTACAGCCCGCCCAAGAATTTCCTCGGGGCGATCTGGAAGCACCACAACCTGCACCATTTCGTGGGCGACACGGCCGCCTTCGGCGTGAGCTCGCCGCTGTGGGACCACGTGTTCGGCACCATGCCCGAGGACCCGATCGCCAGGCGCAAGAAGCAGCAGGCGGCCGGGCACTGAGGACCGCCCCCTATTCGTGTTCGCGGCCGAAGCCCCTACCGCCGGCCTTCCACATTTCCTCCTCGGCCTTGAGCACCCGCTTGAGGCTGTCGCTCACCTCGCGCTGGTCGAAGCGCATCAGGTCGGGCTGGCCGGCATCCACCCAGGCGCTGTACCAGATGTCGCCCAGGCGACGGATGGCCGCGTTCATGCGGCTTTCCACCATGCCGCCCATGGCCGCCTCGTAGGCCAGCGTGTACTCGCGTGACCAGGTGCGCACACCGCCGCGCCCACGGTCCTCGAAGGTGTATTTGCGGTCCTCGGCGAATTGCCGGTCCAAGCGCTTCTCGATCGCCAGCACCGAATCGAGGAGGCTGTGGCTTTCCTCCACGGCCTCCCAAGCGGTGCTCAGCACATCCGACACGTACTCGGCACGGCCCACCAGGTGGTCGTAGTTCTCGGCGCTGACCTCGGGGATGCGGCTTTCCCAGAACGCATGGATGCCGTGCTGACCGGTGAGCTGCCCGTTGTAGTTCTCGGTGGTGTGCAGCGGCACGTGGGCATCGGCCACGTAGTGCCCCAGATCGGTGGCGTACTTGAGGATGCGGTCCACATCGCCGCGCTTCATGGCCCGCACCAGGCGCTCGTACATGATCTCGATCTGCCAGGGCACGATGCCGTAAGCCCTCAGCGTGTCCTCGGAGTATTTGCGCACGGCATCGTCCCACTTGCGGGGCATGTTGGCGAAAGCCTCGGCCCCGTGGCCGTAGTGGTCTATGTCGATGTAGTGGCGCTCGGCCTCCCCTTCCACGGCGTAACGGCGGCGGTCGGGATCCACAGCGTGGTCGGTGATGAAATCGAGGTGGCGCTTGAAGAAGGGGAAGAGCGCTGGCGGGAGCGTGAAGGCCGCCATGCGGTTGATGCGCTTGTGGGCGTAGAAGCCCCAGGCACCGGCATCGGGGACCAGCGAGGGCATGCACACCGGCAGCACCAGGCCCACCAGGGCCACAAGGAGCAACGAACGGCGCATCACACAGCGGGAACAGGGACCTCCATGCGCACCAGCTGCCCGTCCTTGAGCACGGGGATCACCCGGCTCTGGTCGGGGGTGAGGCAGTACTTCACATCGGAGGTGAGATGCAGTTGTTGGATGCGCCTGCGCCGCGGGGCGGCCTTCAGGATGCCCATGAAGTTGTCGCGTGCGGCCAGGAACATGTACTTGGCGGCGATGCTGCTGTCCTCCTCCACCCCGAACTTGCCGCTGTTCAGCAGGCGCTCCATCACGGCCCCGGCGAACACGCTGTCCTCCAGGTTGAACTTGTCCTTCCAGCCCGAGCACAGCAGCAGGATGTTGTCGTTCTGCTGCACAAGCCACTCGCTGAGCGCACTGAGGTTGAGGAAGGAGCCGATCACCAGCGTGCGGGCGTCCTTGGCCAGGTTGATGGCCTTGGTGCCGTTGGTGGTGGTCATCACGATGGTCTTGCCACGCAGGTCCTGGCCCACGTAGGCCAGCGGCGAGTTGCCGTAGGCGAAGCCCTCCACCACCTCGCCGTTGCGCTCGGCGGCGGCGATGTAGCCCTCGCGGCCGATGTACCGGGCGGCCTCCTCGACCGTGGCCACGGGGATGATGCGGTCCACGCCATGTTCGAAGGCCGCCACCATGGCACTGGTGGCCCGCAACACATCGATCACCACCACGATGCCCATGTCCTGGGCGTAAAGGGGGTATTGGCCCGGCATGAAGCAGACCTCCACGCGGTAGCGGTAATCGGAGTTGCGAATGGCGTCCATGGCCTCAGGCGTTGCGGTGGAACGGAAGCTTGACGACACGGCCCTTGAGGACCTTGCCGCGCACATCGATGAAGATCTCGCTGCCCTCGGCGCTCATGCTGGCGGGCACATAGGCCAAGCCCACGGGCTTTTGCAGCGAAGGGCTCATGGTGCCGCTGGTCACCCTGCCCACGACGTTGCCGCTGGCGTCCTGCACAGGGTGGTCGTGGCGGGGAATGCCGCGTTCCAACAGCTCGAAGCCCACGAGCTTGCGCTGCACACCGGCTTCCTTCTGGGCTTTCAAGGCGGCGGAATTGGTGAACTCCTTGGTGAATTTAACGATCCAGCCCAGACCGGCCTCCAGGGGCGAGGTGGTGTCGTCGATGTCGTTGCCATAGAGGCAGAAGCCCATTTCGAGGCGGAGCGTGTCGCGCGCGGCCAGGCCGGCGGGCTTGATGCCGAAGGCCTCACCGGCGGCCATCACCTTGTTCCACATGTCCTCGGCCACGGCGTTGGGCATGTAGATCTCGAAACCGCCCGCGCCCGTGTAGCCTGTGGCACTCACGATGATGTCGTCGTGACCGGCGAAGCGGCCTTGGGCGAAGGTGTAGTAGCCCATGCCCTTCAGGTCGATATCGGTGAGCGACCGCAGGGCGTCGGCGGCCTTGGGCCCCTGCACGGCGAGCAACGAGGTGCCCTCGCTCACATCCTCGATGGTGGCCCCGAAGCGTTCGTTGTGCTTGCTGATCCACGCCAGGTCCTTGGCGATGTTGCCGGCGTTCACCACCAGCATGTAGCGGTCGGCGGCCATGCGGTACACGAGCAGGTCGTCCACGATGCCGCCGGTGTCGTTGGGCAGGCAGGAGTACTGCACCTTGCCGTCGGTGAGCTTGGCGGCATCGTTGCTGGTAACGGCCTGGATCAGGTCCAAGGCGCGGGGACCGCTGATGATGAACTCGCCCATGTGGCTCACGTCGAACACGCCGAGGGCCTTGCGCACGGTGAGGTGCTCGTCGTTCACGCCGGTGTATTGCACGGGCATGAGGAAGCCGGCGAAGGGCACCATTTTGGCGCCGAGGCGTTCGTGCACGTGGGTGAGGGAGGTCTTCTTGAGTTCGCTCATGGCTGTTGTGATGGATCGGTGGGGCTGAGCTGCCGCAGGAAAGTGCTCGTCCAGGCGTGCAGCGACCAATGCTGCTCCACCGTGCGGCGGGCTTCAGCCCCCATTCGGCGGCGAAGATCGGCATCGCTGATCAAGCGGCCCAGGGCTTCCTGCCAATCGGGGTCGGTACGGGCCAGGAAACCGTTCACGCCGTGCTGCACGATGCGCGCGTTCACGCCCACATCGGCGAGCACCACGGCCTTGCCCATGCCCATGTATTGCAGGCCCTTGAAGCCGCACTTGCCGCGGCTCCACCCGTCGTCGGGCATGGGCATGATGCCGATGTCGATCGGCGCGAGGTCGTCCACCTCGGTGGCGGCGTTCCAGCGCACGTATCGCACGCGCAGGCCGGGCAGGGGCGGTTCACCATCGCTGATCACGCGGAACGACAGGCGGTCCGCGAACCGACGTTGCACTTCCTGCAACATGGGCAGGGCCGCCAACAGATGCGCGGCGCTGGTGTGGCTGCCGGTCCAGCCGATCACCACTTCGTCGTTGTCCATCGATGGCACCTCACGGTAGAGCGAGGTATCGATCACGGTGGGGATCACGGTGGTCTTGGCGTTCAGCGGACGGGCATGGTCGGCCAGGTAGTGGTTGCCGGCGATCACGCGGTCGGCCATGGCGATGAGGCGGTCGGTCTTCGCGGGGTCCTTCAACCAGCTCAGGTTGCGATTGCCCTCGCTCACATCCATGCGCCAGATGGCATCGTCGAGATCGTAGATGAGCCAGGCGGCCCTGCGGCGGAGGGCCTTCTCGAAGAAGATGCCGCGTACCATGAAGGCTTCGCGGTGCAGCAGGACGATGTCGTCGCGACGCACCCGGCGCACCTGCTTCCAGCGACGCACGATGCCCTTGACCAGGATCCAGGCCTTGCCCAGCAGGTGGCCGCGGCGGTAGAGCACACGGTCGTCGGCGGCGTCCCACAGGAAGGCATAGGTGGTGGTGAAGCCCGCCTGCTCCAGCGCGGGCAGGTATTGCTCCAGCCGATAGCGCTGGCTGGGCGAGCGTCCGGGACGATGAGGGGCGAAGATGTGCAGCCTCGGCATCGGGGAAGTGATCATAGGGGCCTCAGGGCCGTGCCGTGCCAATAGGGCGGGCCGTCGGAAAAACGCACCTCGGTGAGGCCCGCGTCCGTCATCAGCGCCGCGATCTCCGCGCGCGTGCTGCGCGCCTCGAACGGTGTCCCGAAACGGTCCAAGGCATCGTTGCGCATCACCCGGAAGCTTTTGTCGCAATAATAGGCCAGTGGCATGCGCCGCCAGAACGGAACGCCCATCCACTTCAGCAGGCGCGCCAACGATACCAGCGGCAGGTAGATCGTCAGGGCCAGCAGATCGCACAGCGGCAGGCGCAGGGCACGCGGCAGGGGGTGCACAATGTGCCGCAGGAGCTCGCTGGCCTTGTGCAGGGCGCAGTAGGCGGCACTGCGTTGCTCCAGCGCGTAGTACATGTAGAAATAGAGCACGCCGCCGGGCTTCAGCACCCGGGCGATCCCGCGCAGCACCGCTGCGGGATCGGGCACATGGTGCAGCACGCCCACGCACACCACCATGCCGAAGACCGCATCGGTGTACGGCAGGTCCTCCCCCCTGGCCTGCACCCAACGCACGTTGGGCAGATCGGCGTTCACCTCGGCGGCACCATGCACGGCGGCACTGGGGTCCAGCGCATCGATGTGGTCGAAGCGGTCGGCCAGATAACGGCTCCACCGCCCGTTGCCGCAGCCCAGATCGAGCATCACGCCGAGGTCGCGGCCACCGGCGGGGAGCAGGTCGAAGAGCTCATCGCCCGCCCGACGCAGGTCGCGCTCGGGCAGGGAGCGGAACTTGGACCATTCCACGCCGAAGTTGCTCACCACCCGATCGTCGTGCGCATCGGGCGCCATCACGTGCACGGGCGCTCCCCGCCCCTGTTCCATGCGCAACGGCGGGCGATCGAAGGGAGGAGCGTGCATCCTGCGGGACTGTTCGAGAGCGGGCGCGCAAGGTAGCCCATGGCCCATGCCCGGGCCCGCACCCGGGCCGCCTCCTATCTTTCGCGCCGTTGATGGAACGCCCGTGGCTTTTTCCCCGCTGGGGCATCGTGCTCCTTGATCAGGTCTTCTGCCTGATCGCCCTGGCGGCCGCCTACCAACTGCGGTTCAACTTCCAGGTGCCCGACACCGAGTACCGGTTGCTGTGGCCCATGCTGCCGGTGTACATCGGCGTGCGCCTGGCGTGGTATCTGGCCTTGGGCATCCAGCGGAGCATGGTGCGACACACGGGCACCAACGATGCCCGACGCGTGTTCCTGGCCGTACTGGGCGGCACCATCACCCTGCTGGCGCTGAACGGGGTGCGCTACTTCGCCTTCGACGGCATGTTCGTGCTGCCCACCTCGGTGACGATCATCGAGTTCATGGGCGCCGCCATGCTGTTGATCACGGCGCGGATCGCCTTCAAGCTGCTGCACCTGCGCCGCCAGAGCAAAGGCAAGGACGAGATCCTCGTGGTGCTGTACGGCGCCGGCGAGGCGGGTCTGATCACCCTGCGCACCTTGGAGCGCGAAGGCTCGGTGAAGTACCGTGTGCTGGCCTTCGCCGACGATGATCGCAGCAAGGCCGGCAAACGGCTGGAGGGCGTGCGGATCGTGCACACGAATGACCTGCCCCGCGTGCTGGAGCGCGAGCCTGTGGACCAGCTGATCATCACCATGCAGCGCCCCGACCCGGAGAACCGCCGCCGCGTGGTGGACATGGCCATGGCCGCCCGGGTGCAGGTGCTCACGATCCCGCCGGTGCAGGACTGGATCAACGGCCAGCTGAGCAGCGGACAGATCCGCGAGGTGCGCATCGAGGACCTGCTGGGCCGCGCACCGATCCAGCTCGACGATGCCCTGGTGCGCCAGCGCTTCGCCGGACGGCGCGTGCTCGTCACGGGCGCCGCCGGCAGCATCGGCTCGGAACTGGTGCGCCAGCTGATCGCCATGGACGCGCAGCTCACCATCGTCGACATCGCCGAGAGCGCGCTCTACGACTTGGAGATGGAGCTGAAGGGCGCGGGCCGCACGGGCTTCACCCCCGTGGTGGGCGATGTGCGCGACCAGGCCGGCATGGCACGCCTCTTCGCCACGGCGCGGCCGCAGGTGGTGTTCCATGCCGCCGCCTACAAGCATGTGCCGCTGATGGAAGGGCGCCCCGAGGAGGCCGTGCGCACCAACATCGGCGGCACCCGCATCATGGCCGACCTGGCCGTGACGCACGGCGTGGAGGAGTTCGTGCTGATCAGCACCGACAAGGCCGTGAACCCCACCAGCGTGATGGGCGCCACCAAGCGCACGGCCGAGATGTACGTGAGCACCCTGGCCGGCAAGGGCACCGCCTTCATCACCACGCGCTTCGGCAATGTGCTGGGCAGCAACGGCTCGGTGATCCCCCTGTTCCGGCGCCAGATCGCCGCCGGTGGGCCGGTCACCGTAACGGATCCCGAAGTGACGCGCTACTTCATGACCATCCGCGAGGCCTGCCGTCTGGTGCTCGAAGCGGCGACCATGGGCCACGGGGGCGAGATCTACGTGTTCGACATGGGCCAGGCCGTGCGCATCGCCGACCTGGCCGACCGCATGATCCGACTGAGCGGCAAGGAGCCCGGCCGGGACATCCAGGTGGTGTTCACCGGCCTGCGTCCCGGCGAGAAGCGCTACGAGGAATTGCTGGCCTCATCGGAGAACACGCTGCCCACGCACCATCCCCGGATCCTCATCGGCAAGGTGCGCGAAAGCGATCCGGAGCAGGTGCGCGGGGCCGTGGCACAACTGCTCATCGCCGCCGAACAGGGCGATGGCCCCGCCTGCGTGCAGGGGATGCACACCCTGATCCCTGAGTATCGTCAGGAGGCATAGGAAGTACCTTCGCCCCCCCGTCGGGCCCGATCCGAAGCCCCACGGGAACACGGACATGACCCGCGACCGCAACCTCGAGATCGCCCGACTCCAGCAGGAGATCGCCAACCACATCGGCGTGGGGCCCGACAGCCTCATGTTCAACTACGTGGAGAAGGCCGGCGATCCTGCCAAGCTGTACCTGATCACCCTGAACCCACGCCACAACCAGAGCTTCCTCTTCCACAGCACCGAAGGCGTGGACAAGCTGGAGGCCCTGCGCGAGATGCTGGACTACGTGCGCACCTACAAGGAACGCACGAGCAGCTACACGATCCAGTGGAGCGCGCGCGGCGAAGGCACCCTGCAGACCTCGTACTTCCGCGCCAAGAACGTGCTGGAGGCGTTGGACAAACTGTTCTACGATCGCGACCCCAACAGCATCACGGTGTTCAGCGTGATCCTGAACCCGATCTCGTGAGCACGGGCAGCATGCACATCGCCCGCATCCCCATCCAGATCCGCTTCGCCGACGTGGACATGGCACGGCACGTGCACAACGGCGTGTACCTGCACTGGTTCGAACTGGCGCGGATGGAATTGCTGAAGAGCGTGGTGCCCGCCGACAACGACTGGGCCGTGACCGGCCTGATCCTTGCGCGCAACGAGGTGGACCACCGCATGCCCGTACGCCTGAACGACACCATCACCGCCGAGGCCTGGTGCAGCGCCATCGGCAACAAAAGCTTCGACCTTTCGTACCGCATCGTGCGCCACCATGGCGAACGCACCGAGGTGTGCGCCGAAGGTCGCAGCGTGATGGTGTGCTACGATCACCGACAGGAACGGTCGATCCCCGTGCCCGACGCATGGCGCGCCGCATTGAACGCAACTCCCCCTTCCCGATGAAGAAGACCCTTTCCCTGCTCCTTGCATGTACACTGCTCGCCTGCTCCCCGCAGGACATGCAGAACATCCTCAACTCCGTGCCCTCCAGCACGACCTTGAGCAACGAGGACGTGATCGCCGGGCTGAAGGAGGCCCTGCAGAAAGGCACCGAACGCAGCGTGGAGAAAGCCGGCATCACCGACGGGTTCTGGAAGAACGAGCTGATCCGCATCGCCTTCCCGCCCGAGGCGATCAAGGTGAAGAACACCCTGATGGACCTGGGCATCAAGAAGCCGGTGGAGGACTTCGAGATGACGCTGAACCGGGCCGCCGAGGAGGCCGCCAAGGAGGCCGTGCCCGTATTCGTGGACGCGATCACGAGCATGACGATCCAGGACGGTTTCAACCTGCTGCGCGGCGGGGAGAACGCCGCCACCACCTACCTGCGCGAGAAGACCACGGCCACGCTCACGGCCAAGTTCCGTCCCGTGGTGGAGAACGCCACCAGCAAGGTGGCCCTGACCAACCAGTGGAGCACCGTGGCCAGCGCCTACAACACCGCCACGCTCCTCACCGGTGGCAAGGCCGTGGACCCCGACCTGAACGCCTACGTCACGCAGCAGGCCATCAACGGGCTCTTCACCCTGATCGCCGCCGAGGAGAAGAAGATCCGCGAGGATCCCCTGGCGCGCACCACCGACCTGCTGCGCCGGGTGTTCGCCCAACAATAGCGGCGACCGCCGGCCAGCTCTGTTGTCCCACATCGGAACAAGCGCGACCTTGCACCCTTCCTTTTCCGCCCTGGCCAACGATGACCGGCGGACAACCGTGATCAGCCCATGCGCCCCATCACCCTCACGCCCCCCGGCACCGTCATCGCCCCGAGCGAACTGATCCTGAACCCCGACGGCTCGGTGTACCACATCGCGCTGCGGCCCGAGCAATTGGGCGACATCGTGTTCGTGGTGGGCGATCCCGGCCGTGTGGAGCGCATCAGCAGCCGCTTCGACAGCATCGAGCACCGCGGACAGAACCGCGAGTTCGTGGCGCACACGGGCACGCTGAACGGTCGGCACGTCACCGCACTGGCCACGGGCATCGGTCCCGACAATATCGACATCGTGCTGAACGAACTGGACGCGCTGGCCAACATCGACCTGGAGAACCGCACGCCCAAGGCGCAGCACCGCGCGCTCACGATCATCCGCCTGGGCACCTGCGGCGCGTTGCAGGAGCACATCCCGGTGGACAACTTCATCGTGAGCCACAGCGCGCTGGGCCTCGATGCGATGATGCACTACTATGCCTACGAGCAGAGCGATGCCGAACTGCGTCTGCTGAACGCCTTCCTGGAGCACACCGAATGGCCGGGCAACCTGCCCCTCCCCTACGTGGCCACCGGCGATGCGTCCTTGGTGGAAGCGCTCGGCGTCGACAACCACGTGGGCGTCACGGTAACGGCGGGCGGGTTCTATGGTCCGCAGGGGCGGCAGTTGCGTGCGGTGCCTTCGGTGCCCGACCTGAACGAGAGCTTCACCAGCTTCCGGTACCCGGCGCCGCCCCCCGGGGAGGAACTGCGGATCGCGAACTTCGAGATGGAGACCAGCGCCATGTACGGGCTGAGCGGTCTGCTGGGCCATCGCGCCTGCACCATCTGCGCCGTGGTGGCCAACCGCCTGCGGAAGGAGTACACCAAGGACCATCATGCCGCCATCGAGCGCATGATCGACCAGGTGATCGAGCGGGTGGCTGGCTGAGGGCCCTGAGAGCTGCGTCGGTCGGGCGGTCGGGTGCTGTCAAGCCCTTGTCCCGCCAGCATTTCCACAGGCCCCTGTTCACGGCCCCATCAACAGCTTACTTGTGGAAACATGCGGTGGGACGGCCGTTCCGGGGCAAAGGGCCCGGGTACTTTCGTCACGGCAGCGAACGATCATCCCACCCCGATGAGCGAGAACGAGATCCAAGCCTTGATCACCCTGATCGACGATCCGGACGAGCAGGTGTACACCCAGGTCCGCGAACGGCTCGTGTCGCTCGGCGGCAGCGTGGTACCCGTGTTGGAGCGCGCGTGGGAGTATGCCGATCTGGGCGACCTCTTCCGCAACCGGGTGGAGGACATCCTGCACACCATCCACCACCGCACCGTGGCCGAACGCCTGCGCACGTGGAAGGAAGGCGGCTGCGACGACCTGCTGGAAGGCGCCCTGATCGTGAGCCATTACCGCTATCCCGACTTGGACGAACAGAAGGTGCGGGCCCGGCTGGCCGCGATCCGGCAGGACATCTGGCTGGAACTGAACGACCACCTCACCGCCTTCGAGAAGGTGCGCGTGTTCAACCACATCTTCTTCCAGGTGCACGGGTTCAAGGGCAACAAGCGCAACTACCACGCACCGCAGAACAGCTACATCAACGAGGTGCTCGATACGCGGCAGGGGAATCCGCTCTCGCTGGCGATCATCTACCAGGTGCTGGCCGAGGACCTCGGCCTCCCCCTGCGTGGCGTGAACCTGCCGAACCACTTCGTGCTGGCCTACCTGGACGAGGACAGCATGGGCGGCGCCGACAGCGGTCAGGATGGCGAGGAGAACGTGCTGTTCTACGTGAACGCCTTCAGCCAGGGCGACATCCTGGGCCGCAACGAGATCAACGAGTTCCTGGGCAAGCTCAAGATCGAGCCCCGCCCCTCCTTCTACCAGCCCTGCACCAACCTGGACATCATCCGCCGCCAGCTGAACAACCTGGCCAACAGCTACCAGAAGCTGGGGGATACCGAACGCGCCGCCGAGCTCGCCGAGCTGCGCGAACTGCTGGGCCCCATCGACGAGTGATGGTCGCAGCGCATGCGGGTGGGCCCCACCATGGGCTCTGCCCTTGGCGCTCTCGATGATCAGCACGTACACACCGGGCGCCTCGCCACGGAGATCACCGGAACAGCTTGAAGAAGGTGGTCGCGATGATGCGCAGATCGATGAGCGGCCCGTGCCGCCGCACATAAGCCAGGTCCAGGGCCAGCTTGGCCGGCATCACCTCCTCGATGTAGGTGCGTTCGGGATCGCTGCTGCGCCCCAGCAACTCGTTCTCGTCGATGTAGGCCACGCTGGCCGCGCTGGTGATGCCCGGCCGCACACGCAGCACCTCGCGCTGCTCCGGCGTGTAGAGGGCCACGTACTTCGGCACCTCGGGACGTGGTCCCACGATGCTCATGTCGCCCACCAGCACATTGAACAACTGCGGCAATTCGTCCAGCTTGGCCTTGCGCAGGATACGTCCCACGGGCGTTACACGCGGATCGCGGCCGCCCACGGTGAGCTGTCCGCGGGCCTCGCTGCCCATGCGCATGCTGCGGAACTTCAACAGCTTGAACTCCTTCCCGCCCCTGCCCACGCGCACCTGGCGGAAGAACGCACCGCCCGGCGAAGTGACCGCCACGAGCATCGCCACGAGCAGGAGCAAGGGCGCGAGCAGCATCAGCGCCGTGGCCGATGCGATGATATCGAAGAGCCGCTTGGCCATGTGGTCACGCGCCCATCACCTCCTTCACCGCGTCCATCACCGCTGCGATCACCTCGTCCACCTGGGCGTCGGTGAGATCGTAGTACACCGGCAGGCTTATCTCCCCTTTGAAGCAGCGGTAGGCCACGGGAAAGGCGCCCATGTCGTGGCCCTGCGCCTTGTAGAAGCTGAGCAGCGGCAGCGGGATGAAGTGCACGTTCACGCTGACCTCGCGGCGCGCGATGGCCTCGATGATCGCATCGCGCTGCTCCTCGGTGGCTTGGGCCACGCGCAGCATGTACAGGTGGTGGCACCCGGCGCGATCGCCATCCATGAAGGTGGGCGTGATGAAGCGCGTGTCGGGCGCGAAGGCCCGCGTGTATCGGTCGCAGATGGCGCGGCGGCGGGGCAGCGTATCGCTGTCGTAGCGCTCCAGTTCCACCAGACCGATCGCGGCCTGCAGGTCGGTCATGTTGCACTTCCATCCGGGGAACTCCACATCGTAGCGCCAGGCGCCCGGCCGGGTCTTGGCCAGCGCGTCCTTGCTCTGGCCATGCAGGCTCATGGTGTTGAAGTGGCGGTACAACTGCTCGTGGTCGAAGGGCTCGGGCAGGTTGAAGGCCAACGCGCCCCCCTCGGCCGTGGTGAGGTTCTTCACGGCGTGGAAGCTGAAGCCGGTGATGTCGGCCTGGGTGCCCACCTTGCGCCCTGCCACGGTGGCGCCGAAGGAGTGCGCGGCATCGCTGAGCACCAGTGCGCGGCCGAGCAGCATTTGCGGATTGCGCCCGGCCACGCGGAGGTTCACCTTGGGCGTGAACAGGCCGCAGCACTCGGTGGCGATCCGCATGATCTCGCCCACACGCGCGGGGAAGCCGCCGATGTCCACCGGGATGATCGCCTTGGTGCGCGGGTTCATGGCGGCGCGCACGGCCTCGGGGTCGATCGTGAAGTCGTCGAGCACGTCGACCAGCACGGGTTTTGCGCCCACGTGCATCACGATGTTGGCGGTGGCGCAATAGGTGTAGGCGGGAATGATCACCTCATCGCCGGGCCCGATGCCGTACCAGCGGAGCACGAGCTCGGCAGCGTTGGTCCAGCTGTTCAGTGCGATCACGCGATCCGCCCCGCAATAGGCCGCGATCCGCTTCTCGAACTCCTTGGTGCGGGGGCCGGTGGTGATCCAGCCGCTGCGCAGCACCTCCTCCACGGCTTTCACGGTGCGGTCGTCGATGCGGGGTGGAGAGAAAGGGATCATGCGTGCGAAGGTCGGGGCCCGACGGCGAACAGGCCGAGGAAGAGGCCAAAGAAAACCACACCGGCCTGCACTTCGAGCACGGACTCGATGGCGGCATTGAAGGTGAAGAGCAGCATGAACATGGCGACCAAGGCCTGGCGCCGACGGACGGCTTGTACCAGCGGGACCAGCGCCACCAGCAATGCGGCCACCAAGCCGGCCCAGCCCAGCGCAACGCCACCCTGCAGGAACTGGCTATGGCTGTTCAGCCGCAGCCTGGCCGCGGCCGTCGCGCCCCGGGACTCGTAGCATTCCACCAGCGCATGCTTGATGTCGCCCGTGCCCGCCCCGATGGGGTCCCGCCGGATGAGCCTGGCGCTGCACGCCCAGGCCACCAGGCGCTCCGCATTCCCGTTGTCACTGGTGTAGATGTCGGTGCTGCCGTCGAGCATGCCGCGGGTTTGTTCCACCGCCGAACCGATGCGCATGGCGATCACCGGGGCCAGCACGAAGGCGGGCACCGCGAGCAGCACGGCCATCCCCAGCAGCACCTTCCAACGCAATGCGCCCTTCAGCCTGCGCACAGCGAGCGCCACCAGGAAGGCCGCCACGACCGCAAGGCACAACAGCCCGCTCTTGCTGGCGAGCATCACCGCGAAGACGAGGGCCACCATGAGGAAGAGCACGACCGCCCAGCGCCACCGCGCGGGGACCTTTCCGGTGATGAGCGCGTGCCCCCAGAACAGCAGCGCCCACACGGTGTACCACGCGGCATAGCTCGGATGCAGATCGAAGGAGAGGTAGCTCTGGGTGAAGCATTCGATCCAGCCGTTCTCCGCGTGGCATTCGAACGCCTTGGCCAGGCTCAGCCCCACGGCGAGCACGCAACCAATGGCGAAAGCGGTCATGCTCTCGCGCAATGCCTCGGTTCTTTCGGCCAGGAGCGCGGCGGCCGCCAGGGGCAGCAGCACCAACCCCAGCTTGATCTGCAGGTCGAAAAGGCCGAAATCGACATCGGTGCTCCACGCCATGCCGATCGCGTGCAGCAGGTAGAAGAGGCCCAGCGGCCACAGCAGTTCCCTGTCCACGGCGAACGGCCTGCCGATGCGCGACAGCAGCAGCGCCGCCACGGCCACCACGAGCGGGATGGTGATCCAGGCGCCGGAGACGGGAAGCAACAGGCAGAGCAACGACCATGACCAGCGGCCCAAGCGCTCCGCGACATGTTGATATGGACGCGGTTCAGCCAAGGTCGTTCATCGCTTGCCACAAGCGCTCGTTGATGCGCTCCCGGTCGAAATGCTCGCGCACGTACCGCTCACCGGCCGCACCGTGCGTCGCCAGCAAGGTCCTGTCGGCGTGGTACTTCAGCACCGCGTCGGCCAGGGCGTGTTCGTTCTCCGGCTCGAAAGCGAGGCCGCCCCCACCCTGCTCGATGAACAGGGACTTCGCCTCACCCTCCACCCCGAGCAGCACCGGCTTCCGCAGCGCCAGCGCTTCAAAGATCTTGCTGGGGATGGCCCCCCTGAACAGGTCGTTCCGGCGCAGCGGCACCACCACGGCATCGATGGAGCGCATCAGCGCCAGCAACTCGGCGCGGGGCATGCGGTCCACGAAACGCACGTTCACATCACCGAGCGCGCTCTTCAGCTGCTGCAGCTTCGCCTTCTCAGGGCCATCGCCGATCAGCAGGAAGTGGATGTCGCGCCGATCGCGCAGCAGGGCCGCCGCCCGCAGGATCACCTCCAGCCCCTGGGCATGGCCGATGATGCCCGCATAGGCCAGCACCAGGTCGTTCGCCCCGATGCCCGTTCGCGCACGCATGTCGGTGCCGGTGGCCTGTTCCGCCTCGGTGATGGCGGTGAAGTCCACGCCGTTGGGCACCCACAGCACCTTCTTGCCCGGGCAGCGCGCGCCGATGTTCGCCACGATGCCCTGCGTCTGCCCCGTGATCAGGGCCGCGCGCCGGTAGCAGCGCCTCTCCAGCGCGCTGCTCCAAGCGATCAACGTGCGGTTGGTCACCAAGCCGAGCTGCACCGCGCTCTCGGGCCAGAGGTCGCTCACGTTGAACACGAGCTTCGCACGTTTCGCACGCGCCAACAGCATCGCCGTGATGCCGAGAAAGAGCGGAGGCGATTCCACCAGGAGCACATCGCTCCGCTTCAGCTTCAGCAGGCCGACGAGGAGCGAACTGAACACGAAGGAGAAGTAATTGAGCAGCCGGGCACCAATGCTACGGCCGGCCGCAACGAAGATCCACGCGCGATGCACCGTGAGCCCGTCCAGCGACTCGCGCATGTGTAAGCGCCCGCGATAGCCTTCCTGTACACGGTTGTCCGGGTAATTGGGCATGGCGGTGAGCACGGTGACCCGCGCGCCACGCTTGTGCAAGGCCTTGGCGGTGGCGAACAGGCGGTTCTGCGGGGCGCCCGTTTCCGGCGGGAAATACTGGGTGAGGAAGATGACCCTCATCGTTCGGCCTCGAGTTGAGCGATCGCCTGCGCGTGCGTGACGAACGTGTGCCGGCGCTCCCGCAGCGTATCGAGCAACCATTCGTACCAGGCCTTCCATGTGGCGAACGAGCGGCTGTAGTACCGGTCGTGGAAGAGGATGCTGGCGTAGTGCAGCCCCGCTCGTTCAGCTTCTTCGAGCTTCCCGAGGGTATAGGCCTTGGCACCTGCGAGGTCGCGCGATTGGTAGCGTTTGTCGCCGTCCATGGCCCAGCCGTCCATGAAGAGCAGCGGGAACTCCCAAAAGCCATGTATGCGATACGGGTCGCGCACACCGTGGCTGGTGGCGTCGAAGCGGTAGCCCGCCGCCGCAAGCTTGTTCAGCGTACCCTCGTCCTGCCGCAGGTAGTGCATGCGGATCCCGAACTCCTTCAACCCGCTGATGCGCGCGAAACGGGCATGCTCCTCGGCGATCGCCCGCTCATCGGCGTAGGCGATGCCGTGCACACCGGCCTCGAAGCCGCGCGCCAACACCTTGGGGATGAGACGTTCCGCATGTTCGAGCGGGTACGAAAGCCCCAGCCCGTTGGCCATGCCGAAGAAGAAGCAGCTTTTGATGCCGTGCCGGTCATGCAGGTCCATGACCTCCTCCACGCGCTCCCAGCGGTTGCGGAAGAGGTCGCCGAAACGATACCACAATTCGCCGAAGGAGATCTTCCCCAACAGCAACTCCAGCTTGGCGCGCACGAGGAACTTGGGGATGATCGGGTCCTTCCAATGCTCCCACACGGTGATGTGGTCCACGTCGTGCGAAAGGATGATCTTCATCAGAACAGGTGGCGCAGTTTCCTCTTGAGGGCGACCTCGGTGACGAAAGCCGCGCGGTTCACGGTGAAATAGGGCGTCGGCGTGCCTCCGAAAGAGCGGAAGTAGCGTTCCACCTCGGGGAGCATGCTGCCTTCGAAATCGAACACGGACAGGCCCTCCACCTGTGCTTGGGCGATGCAGGCGTCCACCGCGAGCGCACCTGCCCCAGCGCTGGCCTTCGCCTTGTCCACCCCGCCGAGCAGGTAATAAGCGGTGCGCGCATCGCGGGCGCAGAACGCGCCCGCCGTGTCGTGACCGTTCTCGGTGGTGACGAAGGCGGAACCGCTTCCCTCACGCAAGAAGGCGCGCATCATGGCCGTGGCGATGTCCTCGTTCAACCCCTTGCCCTTTCGGACGAAGGTGCGGCGTACGCAGGCAAGTACCCGCTCGGGATCCTCGGTGCGCACGACCTCGGCACCACCGGTGCGGCTCTTCCTTATGGCGTTGCGCTGCTCGGCCTCGTAGCCCGCACGCACGGCATCCATGCCCGCGCTGAGATCGATGCGGTAGGTCCATTGCGCCACCACCTTGAAGCCCTTCCAGGCCCACGGCTGCAGGTCGTTCTCCTCTGGCGGGAAGGCCAGGTGCACCATGCCGTCCTGGGCCAACAGGTGATCGGCCAGCAGGGCGTGCAGCTTCTTGGCTTCGCTCACGGCCTTGGCGGGGTTGCTGGCGCCGCGTTTGCGCCACAGGCCGCAATGCTGCGTGTGCGCCGGGTGCGAGATGAGGCGAAGGCCCGCGCGCCGGGTGCGGTGCAGGTTGAAGGCGGCGATGGCCCTGCCGTCCTTGTTGAACACGCCGAGGCGCTCGTAGCCCTCGCCCACGATGGCACGCCACTCCTCGCGCAGGAAGAGCGGCAGTTCCGACGCCGGTAAGCCGAGCGCGGCGGCGGTGTCGCCGGTGATGGGTGCGATGGTCATGGCGCGATGCGGCGGTAAAGGTCGATCAGGCGTTCCGATTCCCGTTCCCACGAAAGGCCCTTCTCCACGGCTGCACGACCGGCGATGCCCTTGCGCTCCCGTCCGTCGGCGTCGGCGATGATCCGCCGCAGCGTATCGGCGATGGCCTTGGGATCGTGCGGGTCGATGAACCAGGCATAGGGGCCGTACGCCGCGCGCCAGGCGGGGAAGTCGCTCATGAGCAACGGCAGTCGGCAGGCCATGTACTCGTACGACTTCACCGGTGCGCTGATCATGTAGTTGTGGATCGGGTACAGGATGCAGACACCCAGATGCGCCGCGCGCAGATGGTCGTACACCTCGTCCATGCGCAAGCGCCCGTGTTCGGTCACCTGCGCCCAACCGGGCAGCGCCATGCAACGTTCGCGGTACGCATCGTCGCTCCACGGGCCTATGAGCTCCAAACGCGCCTCTGGTACTTCGCCGATGGCCTGGACCACCTCGTATATGCCGCGCACCTCACTGAGGCCACCGGCGTACACCATGGTGAAACGCTGAGGCCGCTCGCGTGGCTTCAGCACCCGATCGATGACAGCGAGCACCGGCAGGTTGCGCACCACGTGGATCCGGTCCTCCGCTCCGGGATGGCGGCGCAAAAGGTCTTCGCGCATGTGATCCACCACCACCAGCACCGCATCGCAACGGCGCACCACGCGGTCCTCGAACCAACCGTAGACCGCGGCGGCCATCCTGCGCAACCAGCGCGGTCCGATCCATGACTTGGTGAGGATGTGCTCGCGCATGCTCTCGTGCATGTCGTACACCACCGCGTTGGAGCGCCGTTTGAGCAGCAGGGCCACCCACAACAGCTCGGGATCGTGCACCTGGTACACGTCGGCTCGCAAGGCCCTGGCGATACGCCATGCACGCCAGCCGGCCACCAGAGCGCGCTGGAATCTGCCGCCCGGCACGCGCACGGGAATGATGTCCACACCTCGCTCACGCGTGGGGCTTGCGATCGGGGCCACGAGCTTGGTATCGAAACCGGCCGCCGCCAACGATGCGCATTGCTTGAAGAACACCCGATCGTCGAACGGCTGATGCACCGTGGTGATGTGGCAGACCTTCATCATGGAGCGGGCGCATCAAGGTCCGGGCGGGTCAGCAGGAAGAGGAGCACCGTAAGCAGTAGTCCGTGCGTCAGCAGCACCGTGGTGAAGGCCGAGGCGCCCAAGGCCAGCACCGGGTACAGCCCGAAGCACCAGGCCCACTTGCCGCGGAACCCCGCCCGTTGACGCAACAGCGCGAACAGCCCTCCGGTGAGCACGGCCGAGAGCAGCAGTCCCCAGCCGCCGAAGTTGGCATAGTCGTACATGAAGGCCGCGCTGGGCACAGTGCCGTGGATGCCGCGCTTGACCTCTTCAGGATACTCCAGTTCGTAGATCCGGCTCGCGACATCGATGTAGGGCCGCCCGGTGATCGCGGCCAACGGCCGAACGGCCGAACCCTGGCACCAGGGGATATCCGCGGGGATGTGGGTGAACCAGTCGGCCACGGTCCAGCCGGGGGTGAGGAACACGCGCCTGCCGATGTGCCAGAGGGCATCGCCCACGAGGCCGCGTTCGCGCAAGCCTTCGTCAACGGGCTGTTCGTTGCTGGCACGGGCGGCCGAAGCCTCACGCACCTTGTCGGGATCGCCCAGCCATGCCAGCGCCATGATCAAGCCCAGGCAGCATGCGCCCAGCGCCCCGAGACGGAACCACTTCCGCTCGATGATCAGTAGCACGGCCAGCGGGATCACGATCACCACCACGTAGCTTTTCGGGAGCAGCGATGCGGCATAGACCATGGACGCCGCCAACAACCACGGCAGCAGGCGGTGCCGACGCCCATGGGCCAATGCGATGCTGAACGGCAGCACGGCCGAGATGAGCAGCAGGCTCCCATAGTTCAACCAGCGCCAGGTCTCGTGCTTCGGCGCCTCGCGCAGGGCGCTCGTCACCAGTTCATCCGCCGCCACGAAAGCCTGCCACGTTGGAGGACCGCCGGAACGCCACCAATGCACCAGGGCGAATAGCGGCAGCACGAACAGCACACCTTTCACCAACCGATCGGTGCCCAGCAGGGCCCGGCCCGGGGTGGAACGTGATGGCAGCAGGCGCCCCCCCAGAGCATAGACCATGACGACGGCAGACGCATAGAGCGCCATCCAGTGCAAGTACCGCATGCCGGTGCGTTCCACCAGGCCCAGCGACAGCACGCCCAGCAACGCCAGGTGCATGACGATCAACGGATGGTCCTTGAGCAGCGAGCGCATCTTGCAGCGATCGATCGATCGTATCGGCGAACGAACAGGAACACCACGGCGGCCTGCACCGCGTAGGCGATCACCTCCACGGCCGAAAGCACGCCCATGAAGGGCATCGGCTCCCAGTGCGCGAACAGCGGAACGAAGGCCAGGAGCCCCGCGAAGCACAGCGGGAAGATCAGCGTGGCGGGCACCTTGCGCAGGGCGATGAGCACCACACCGAAGGGCATGCCCACCAATTGCATGGCATAGCCGATCACGAGCACGGTGGAGAACTCGCCGGCCATGGCCCAGCGCTCGCCGAAGACCGTGGTGAAGAGGAAGGCGCCGCAGGTGGTCACCAGCAGCACCACGGCCACCGCCACCGCGATCAGGATGCGGAGCACCGGCAGCAGTTCGGGAAGCAGCGGGGCACCCTCGCGCACCCGCTGCGCACTGCGCACGAACAACACCTGCCCCACCGCCATGGCAACCATGCTCAACGGGACCAGGACGTATTGCCGCGCGAAGTTGTGCTGGCCGATGACCTCGGCCGATTGGTACATGGTGACGAGGAAGGTGGCCATGCCCGTGGCCGCGGTGGAGATCAATGCGGGCCATGCGTTCACGAGGGGCCATGCGCGGTATTCGCGCAGCACCCTGCCGATATCCCCGCTGGCGGGGGCGAGCGGCTGCCTGACCAGCACGAACCATGCGGTGCCCGCCAGGAAACAGGCCCAGCCGATGAGGTAGCCGATCTGCAGGCCCTGCGCGACACCCGCCCAGCCGAGCGCGATGGTGGCGAGCGTGATCCCCGCCGCCTGCACCACCTTCAGCCCGGCCACCGACCTGAAGCGCTCGTGGCGCAGCATCCATTGCTGCAGCAGCACCTGCACACCCGCCAATGTGGTCAGGGCCGCCACCACCCACGCCGAATCGCGCAAGCCGGGCAATTTGGCGGCCACCACCGGGTGCGCCCCCCAAGCCCACAACGCTCCGAAGGCCAGCGCCCCCACCAACACCGCGATCAGGCTGGCCCCACGCACCAGGGAGGCGGCGTCCCGGTCGCTCGCGGGCAGCACCACGGCCAGCTCGTAACGCCCGGCGGCCACCACACTGAAGAAACCGAATACCGTCATCACCGCGCCGTACACGGCGAACTGGCCCGGGGTGAACAGCCGCGCTATGAGCGGCGATGCGGCGAACGGCAAGGCCTGCGCCAGCACCTGGCCGCTGAAGAGCGAGAACACCGCCCGTCGCATGGATACCGGCAACCCGATCATACGCGTCCCCCGTCCCGATGAGTGATCATGATCGGTCCGTTCACGCGGCCAAGTTAACCGGGGCCGCTGAAGCCCGGTCCACCGGGGGCACCGCTTGGATCGGGCCTTCCCGCTTCACCAGGCCCTGCTTTTCGAGGCATACGCACAAGCGCTCGGGGCCTGTGGAAGGCGTCAAGGAGGCGGCCATTCCTCACGGGCGTTCATCCTCCCCCATCACCGTTCATCCGAGGTGTTTCGGTCTTTACGTTCCACACCACCTACTTTAGGCCTCGTAGAACCTTCGGAAATGGAATTCTTCCAATGGCACTGGTGGGCCGGTCTGGCGATCGTCCTCTTCATCCTCGAGATCTTCGTGCCGGGCTTCTTCCTGTTCTGCCTGGGCATCGGGTGCATCGGGGCCAGTATCACCGAGGCCCTTGGCGGGGGCATCCCCCTGCAACTGACGGCCTTCAGCGTGTTCTCCGTCGTCGCCATGCTCACCATCCGCCCGCTGCTGATGAGGCGGATGTGGAACACCCCCGAGGTGAAGACCAACGTGGACGCGCTCGTGGGCCAACGCGGACGGGTCACCCAGGACTTCGAGCCCGGTCTGCGCCTGGGCCGGGTGAGCTGCGCCGGTGACGATTGGCGCGCCGAATCGATCAGCGACAAGCCCCTGCGCGTGGGCGACCTGGTCGAAGTGGTGCGTGTGGAAAGCAACACCCTCATCGTGAAACCGCTGGGGACCGACGCGTGACCGACGGTCCAAGCCCTCCTCCTCGTAACCCCCAATCATCGAACCCATGTCAGCCGGATCCATCGTTCTTCTGCTCATAGCGCTCTTCGTGTTCTTCCTCATCGCCAAGGGCGTGCGCATCATCCAACAGAGCGAGGCCATGGTGATCGAACGCTTCGGGAAGTACCGCACCACCCTCACCGCGGGCTTCAACATCATCGTGCCTGTGTTCGACAAGCCGCGCGAGATCATCTACCGCTTCAGCCGCGAGCTGCCCGATGGCAACAAGTTCGTGCAGTTCACCAAGAAGGAACGGATCGACCTGCGCGAAACGGTGTACGACTTCCCCAAGCAGAACGTGATCACGAAGGACAACGTGATGACCGAGATAAACGCGCTGCTCTACTTCCAGGTGATGGACCCGGTGAAGGCGATCTACGAGATCGAGAACCTGCCCATGGCCATCGAGAAGCTCACGCAGACCACCCTGCGGAACGTGATCGGCGAGCTGGACCTGGACGAGTGCCTCACCAGCCGCGACACCATCAACGCCAAGCTGCGCCAGATCCTGGACGAGGCCAGCCACAAGTGGGGCGTGAAGGTGAACCGTGTGGAGCTGCAGGACATCAACCCGCCGCGCGACATCCGCGAGGCGATGGAGAAGCAGATGCGTGCCGAGCGTGACCGCCGCGCGCAGATCATCGATGCCGAGGGCCGCAAACGCGCCATGATCCTGGAGGCCGAGGGCGTGCAGCAGAAGCAGATCAACGAGGCCGAGGGGCAGAAGAACGCGCAGATCCTGGAGGCCGAGGGCGATGCCCAAGCGCGCATCCGTCGGGCACAAGGTGAGGCCGAGGCCATCCGCCTGGTGACCGAGGCCATCCAGGGCACCAACGCCGACCCCGCCAACTACCTGGTGGCCATGAAGTACCTGGAAACGCTGAAGGAGATGACCAGCGGCCAGGACAACAAAGTGATCTACATCCCCTACGAGGCTACCGGCGTGCTCAGCAGCGTGGGTGGCATCAAGGAGATGCTGGATATGAACAGGAGAGGCTGATCCTCCCCATGTCACACGAAGGCCCGGTGCGATCCACCGGGCCTTCGGCCTTTCTCCCGGCCCTACGCTGACCGGGGATGCGGGAGGTGACTATCGATCCTTGATCACCGGCAAGTGGATGCGCCCTCCGTCCACGGCGATCACTTCGAGCATGTGCATGCCTGCGGGCAGATGGCCCGGATGCAGCTGCACCGTGGTCGATGGCTCCGCACGCAACGAGGCCTCCAGCACCACCCTGCCCATGGCATCGAGCAGACGGGCCTCACGGATGGGCCTGTCGGCACGGACCGTGAGCACATCGGATACCGGGTTGGGGAACACGGCCACCTGCGGGGGTGTCAGTTCGGCCAAGCCGGTGCAGGCATCGACCGTGATCGCCGCGCTGTCCGAGGCCGTGCAGCCGTTCGCGTCGGTGTATGTGTACACCACCGTGTACGTGCCTGCACCCGCACCGGGATCGAAGGTGGTGGCCGAAGTACCGTTCACCGTGTACTCCCCACCTGCCGGACTTCCACCGCCAAGGGTGAAGGCATCGTGGTACACGCAAACAGGATCAAAGGCGGCCAGGGTCACCTCGGGAGCCGGGGAAACACTGACGGCGATATCGGCCGCAGGTCCGGCACCGCACGCATTGTTGGGCACCACGGTGATGGTCCCGCCGGAGGCTCCGGCGGTCGCCGTGATGCTGCCCGCATCGGAGGTGCCGCTCCAGCCGTTCGGCAGGGTCCAAACGTACCAGGCATCGCCCCCGCCACCACTGGTCGAATAGGCCACGGTGGCTCCTTCGCACACCGTGGCCTCGCCGGTGATCGGCGCTACCGAGGTGGGCAGCGGGTCCACCTGTATGTCGATCTCACTGGGCTCGCTGGGGCAACCACCTTCCGCGCTCACGGCAAGCGTACCGCTGGAGGCACCGGTCGTGAAGGAGACCTCCACTGAAGTACCGGACGGCTGCAACACGGCTCCGACGCCCGAATAGGTCCAAGTGTACCCGGTGGCACCGGGCACCGCATCGATCGAGTAGGCACCATCGCCCCCCTGGCACACCGTGAGGCTCCCGGCGATCGGGCCCGGGGTCGGCAGCGGAGTGCATTGTTCCACCTCCACGGTGATGTTGTCGAAGTTGGAGAAATAGCCGTGCGGGATCGGGTTGGTGCTGCTCGAAGAACCCGCGCCCACATAATCGCACACGCCGATGCAGCCCGCCTGGTTGTAGGCACCCTGGTAGTTCAAGGCCGTGTTCACATGCACGCCATCGATCCCCACCGCCGGGGTGGAGAAGCCCGTTCCGTTCAAGGGATCGGGATAGGGATTGGTGGAGCTGCCGCTCTGGTCGCTGCGGGTGGACAAGGTCCATTGATCGTTCGATGGGTCATAGGTCACGCGCACGGAACGCACGTTCGCCACGGCGATGTTCGGTGCCGTGGCGATCACGGTGTGGTCGGAGTTGTGCAGGCCCTGGTCGAACCGCACCAAGCGCGTGGGCTGCCCATTGCCCACGGTAACGGCATACCCCACCGCCGTCGCCGTGGGGGAGCAGGTGCTCGTGCTGCCCATCATCCCCGCAGGCGCGTTCGTCGCCAGCACGTATGCGGCGCCGGCCGTCACATTGTTCTGGTTGGCCGTACCCGAACAACTGAAGCCGCCGTTGCCGGCGGGCCCACGCTGGATATTGAAGCTCCAACGCACGATACCAGGGTTGTTCTTCAGCACGGGGTTGTACACGGCGTTGTCGAACGACGATCCCGGACCACCACAGATCACATAGGCCATGCCCTGGGCGTGCGCCGTGCTACTCCCGCGTTGCCCGGTGATCTGCAGCCGACCGGACACGATGCGCACACCATGCTGACCGGTGGTGTACGCGTACCACCGGCTTCCGTTCACCACCACGTCATTGCCAGCGACCCATCCGGCCGTGGCGCTCACACTACCACTGGCCGGGTTGTTCGTGGTGGTGCCATGGGTGAAGGTCTCCTGGAAAGCGGTGGTGAACACCTGCGCCCGGGAGGTCGTTCCCAGCGCCACAGCGAAAAGCAGCGATGCGAAGGGAAGCAAGGGGTCGGAGAGAGAACGAGACCTGAAGTGCATGTCGATGTGTTCTTTGATGGCAAAATACACCTTCCGGCCGATCGCTGGCCGACCTGTGGACACGTACGCCGGTGCCGCGCCGCGCTCCCCGCACTACCTTCACGCCATGCCTGCCTATTCCACCCTTTCCGAAGCCGTGAACGACCTGCAACGACGCGGCTACATCGACGACCTCACCGCCGGAGGCCATTGCCTGGTATGCAACGCACGCGGCATCAACCTGGACCCTTCCGAGTTCGAGATCGACGAGTTCCATCGCTTCGAGGGGATGACCGACCCCGAGGACCAGAGCATCGTGTACGCCATCAGTTCCAAGGACGGCACGATCAAGGGCATCCTGGTGAACGCCTACGGTCCCGACGCGTCGAGCTTCACGCAGGAGATGGTGAGGAAGCTGGCCACGCATTAGCAGCCGGCCCGCGAACGTGCGATCACCCGAGGTGCCGCACGCGACCGCCTCGCGGGCAAGGCCTACCTTCGCGCGCATCCCGCCCGGGCCGACAAGGCCGGGCCGCCATGCCGACCCCATGTCCAAGAACACATCCCTGCTGCTGATCCTATGGAACGCGGTATTGACCGCCCTGCTGGGCTGGACACTGCTGCGCAAGCCGACCGTGGCCGATGTCCACGCCGATGCGGCCCTCGAAACCTTCGCGCATGAGCGGCCCATGTACTTCGAGCCCGACACCGCTCCGCGTCCCGGTGCACGCATCGCCTATTTCTTGATGGACTCGGTACGGCAGGGCTTCGTGATGGTGAAGGAGCAGAGCGAACGGTTGAAGGGCGAAGGCCGAAGGCTGGAAAGTCAGCTGCAGAGCGAGATGGCGAAGGCACAGGCGCGCTATCAGGAACTGATGACCAAGGACCACACCTACAGCACCCAGGCCGAAAGGGAGAAGGACGAGCAGGAGCTGCAGGGCCTCGCCGCCAAGCTCCAGGCCCTGCAGGCCAGCAGCGAGGAACGGTTGGCGCGCATGGAGGTGGAGATCCTGGGCCGCATCGCCGGCGAGATCGAGGACTTCCTCACCGACTACAACGACACGGCGAAGTACGATTACATCTTCAGCGTGCAGGACGGCGGCCAGATCTGGACCGGCAATCCGGCGTTGGACATCACCGCCGATGTGGTGGGCGGCCTGAACGCAAGGCACAAGGCGAAGAACCAGGGCAAGTGACCATGGACCCGTTGGCACGCAAGAGACAGGAGAACATAGCGGGCTACATCATCAGCATGTGGCACCTGGAGGACCTGCTGCGGGCGAGCCGGTTCGACCTGAAGGTGATCGAGCAACACCTCATCGGCCCGATGGACGACGATCCCGAGGCCCAGGAGGAATTGCGCGAATGGTACCGTGACATGGTGACGCGCATGCACGAGGAAAGCGTGGAACGCCAGGGCCACCTGAGCGAGGTGGAAGAGGTGTTGGGCGAACTGGAAATGCTGCATCGCTCGCTGACCGAGACGCTCAACGACGAGGAGTACGTGGCGCTGTATGCCCAGGCCTCGCCGGGCATCACCACCCTGCAGCAACAGGCCGGCGACGACGCCCTGCCCCCGATCGAGACCTGCTTCACCGCCGTGTACGGTGTGATGGTGCTGCGTGCCCAGAACAAGGAAGTGGCCCCCGCCACCCTGGAGGCCGAACGCCACATGCGGCGCCTGCTCGAACGGCTGGCCGACCATTACCGCAACATGCACCGCCTGCCCGGCGTGTCCCTGAACTGATCGCGCCCCCATGGTACGCGCCTTGCATGCCCGATGCGCCATGGGACGATGCCTGATGCTGCTCGCCTTCTCCGCAGGCCTGACACTTGGGGCAACAGCGCAGAAGAACGCCAAGGGGGTGGAGATCCAGAACGCCGACACCTGGGAGTTCGATGGGCGGCGCGTACCCGGCGCCCAGATCCTGAAGGGGAACGTGCGCTTTCGTCACGCCTCGGCCACCATGAGCTGCGACAGCGCCTACCTGTACGAGGACCAGCGCGTGGACGCTTTCGGCAACGTGACGATCAACGAGGGCGACAGCCTCTTCGTGCATGGCGACCGCCTGCGCTACGACGCCCGCGAACGCATGGCCCGCGTGGAGGGGAACGTGCGGCTGCGCAACGCCGACATGGAACTCACCACCCCCTCGCTCGACTACGACCTGGGTGCCAGGCGCGGCATGTACAACGAGGGCGGCCGCATCGAGAGCCACACCGAGCAGAACGTGCTCACCAGCCGCACCGGCACCTACCTCGCCGATGAGCGCACCTTCATCTTCGGGCGCAACGTGCGGCTGGACCACCCCCACCGCACGATCACCGGCGACACCATGCACTATCTCACTCCCTCGGGGGTGGCCCTGTTCTTCGGCCCCACCCGGATCGTGCAGGACAGCACCGTGATCACCACCCTGCGCGGGCTGTACGATACCCGCGAGGAACGCGCGCGCTTCACCCGCCGCACCACCATCCTGTCACGCGGCCGCACTTTGGAGGGCGACAGCATCCACTACGAGCGTCGTAGCGGGATCGGGCTGGCCTGGGGCCATGTGACGGTGAGCGACACCTCGGGCGAGATGGTGGCCCGTGGCGACAAAGGCAGCTACGACGAGCGCAAGGACCGCTCGATGATCACCGGTCATGCCGAACTGGTCCTGCTCATGGACGGAGACAGTCTCTTCCTGCACAGCGACACACTTTTCGCCCGGCCCGACAGCAGCGGCCAAAAGCGACTGATCCAGGCACACCGCCATGTGCGCTTCTACAAGAGCGACCTGCAGGGAGCCTGCGACACCCTGATCCATTCCGAGGCCGACAGCACCATCCATATGTTCAACAAGCCCGTGCTCTGGAACGAGAACGACCAGATCACCGGCGATCGGATCCGCATCGCCATGCGCAACGGTCAGGCCCACCGCCTCTACGTGGATGGCAGCGCCTTCCTGATGGCCCAGGTGGACAGCGGCCGCTTCGACCAAGTGACCGGCACGCACATGACCGGCTCGTTCGCCGACAACACCCTGCGCCGGATCGACGCCGAAGGCAATGCCCGCACGGTGTACTTCGCCCAGGAAGAGAAGGACGGTGTGAAGGAAGTGATCGGCGTGAACCGGGCCGATTGCAGCCGCATCGGCGTGACGCTCGAAGATGGTCAAGTGAGCACCGTGACCTTCCTGGAACGGCCCACGGCCGTGCTGTACCCGATCGACAAGGCCCCGCCCGAGGAACTGCGCATGAAAGGCGCGCTTTGGCGTGGCGATGAGCGGCCCACCGAACGCGCCGATATCTTTCGCAGGCCCGACGAAACGACCGCGCGATGAACGAACTGAAGCAATTCTGGAAGCAGTACTCGCCCTACTTCGTGGATGTGTGGCAGTACCTGATCATCATCGTGATCTTCATCATCGCCGCGATCGTGGCGTTGTGAGGGGCCGACCTGGGGCCTTGCCTCCCACCCGGCGGGTAGCGCTCTCCACGATCCGCCAGACTCCCGTCAAGGATGATGGTGCGAGGTCCCGCGGCACGACGATCGCACGGCCCCCTCGCTACTTTTCGACCTGAGCCCGCACGCTGGAGCAGCACGCACATACCCCTGCACGCAGTCCTTGGTGGCGGCGCGGCCTTCGGCTGCTCGTCCACCTGGTGTGCTGGCCTATTGTGCTACTGGCCCTGGTGGCGGGGCTGCTCTACGTGCCGGCGGTGCAGCACATCGTTCGCGGCAAGGCGGTGACCTTCCTCCATGACAAGACCGGCGCCGAAGTGCAGTTGGAACGGCTCGCCCTTCGTTTTCCCGTCGGTCTTGCACTGAAAGGCCTGTACGTGGGCGATGCGCACGGCGACACCCTGCTCTATGCGGGCACCGTGCGCGCTCGGGTGGGGCTGCGGGCCCTGCTGCAACAGCGCATCCAGCTCAGCGGCGTGGAACTGTCCGATGTCCGTGCACGCGTGGTCCAGAACGCGGACAGCATCTTCAACTTCGACTTCATCGTGCAGGCCTTCGCCTCGGGTGACACCACCACTGCGAAGGCCGATACCTCCGGCGGCTGGGACTTCGCCATCAGCGATGTCACCCTGCGCAACATCGACCTGCACCTGGACCTGCGGCCTTCCGAGCTGGGCATGGACATGCGTCTGGGCGAGCTCGGCATCGCGCTGGACCACTTCTCGCTCGCCCCCCAGCAATACCATGTGCGGTCGCTCGCCCTGAAGGACACCCGGATAGACCTGCGCACGGCGAGCGGTCCACCCACGCCCGACACCTATCCAGACCTGACCAACCCGCTGGCCGATCTCGACATCCGCGTCGCCGAGCTGGGCTTGAGCGATGTGGGCTTCCGCATGCGCACCACCAACACGGGAGACAGCCTGTGGATGGCCCTGCGGCAGTTGACCGTGCTGACCGACAGCATGGACCTGACACGGCAACAGGTGGCCCTGGACCACCTGATGCTCGACGGCTTACGCTTCGGCACCTTGACCGTCGCGCGCGAAACCGTCGTGCGCGATACCACAGCACCGCCGTGGCTGGCCCTGCACGATGGCTTCAGGTACTTCACCCGCGGCTGGAAGGTGACGGCGAACACCGTGCGGATCCACGACAGCGGCCTAGCGCTGCACAACGGCACGGTACGCAGGCCGAACGAACTGCTGGACACCGATCATCTGGTACTGACCGACATCGGACTGGAACTGACCGGGCTGAAGGTGAACGACCGACGGATCGCCGCCCACATGGTGGACCTGAAGGTCGGCACCGGTCCCGACGCCATGCCTCTCGCCGCGAGCATGCGCGTGGATGCGCGTCCGGAGGCGATCACCGTGAACGATGGCATGATGCGCGTACAAGGCAATACGCTGCGGATGGACCTGCTGACCGACCAACGCGAGCTGGCCGCATTCTACCACGCACCAGGACAGGTGCCGGTACGCGCCCATCTGAGTAGTGACCTGGACACCGAACAGCTCCTGCCCCTGCTGAAGCAGCTTGGGTTCCAGGTGCCCGAGCAGATGGACCCAAAGGAAGTGCTCACCACCACGATCCACCTCAGCGGCAGCATGGAAAAGCTCGACACGCTGGCCGTGGACATGACCGGCGATCGGGGTAGCGTGGTGCGGCTCGCCGGGCATGCCACCGGGATCGTGGCATGGCCCAACACCACCTTCGGGCTGGAGGTGGAGCAAGTGACGATGGGTCCGGGCATGCGCCGGATGATGCACGCCTTCGCGCCGCCGGGCTCCGTACTTCCGCATGAGCTGGCCATGCACGCCGCGGCCACTGGCGACCCGCGCTATCTCACCATCTCGATCGATGCCCGCAGCGATCTGGGCTCATTGCGTGGCCATGGCAAGGCCGAAGGCTGGCGACAAGAACTTCCCGATGCGTTCTCGCTCGACCTGCTCGTGGACCGCCTGCGGCTGGACCGCTTCATCGGAGACACGGCCATCGGCGCATTGAGCGCACATATCACCGGTGAAGGGCGGCACATGAACACCCGCTCGCGCAGCGCATTGGTCACCGTGGAACCGCGTACGATCCACTACCACGGCAACAACTTGGACAGCCTGCATGTGGAAGTGCGGGCCGAAGGCGATTCGCTCTACGCCACGGTGTTGAGCGAGGAAAATGTGCTGGGCCTCGATCTCCGTGCTCGTGGCACCTGGCCCGAAGCAGGCGACAGCGTGCATGTGGCGATCACCATGGCGATGAACGAGGTGCGCCTGAAGTCGCTCGGCGTCGTGCCCCATCCGCTCAATGTGGCCGGCACGCTGGAGGGTGAGGTGGCCTTCACCACGAACGGTCATGGGCGTATGGCCCTTTGGAGCGAAGGGCTTCGACTGAACAACGGACAGCGCAGTTCCACCTTCCAGCACTTCAACGCATCGGCGATCAGCACCACCGATTCATTGGGCGTGGACCTGGACAGCGATGCACTGACCCTCGTGTACCACACGAACATCGCGGCCGACAGCCTGCTGCCGCGCACCAAGGAGAAGCTCGCGAGCCTCTTCAGCGGCGACACCACCTTCACCCCCACCGCAGGCCGTCACATGGACCTCGCCATCACCCTGCCGCGCACCGAATGGCTCACCGGATTGGTGGTGCCTGGGTTGCAGGAGATCCGGCTGGAAGAGCTCCGCGGACGCTACGACAGCGACAACGATGAACTGCATCTCGATCTGGTGTTGCCCACCCTGGTGTATGACAGCATCCAAGTGGACAGCCTGGCCGCCAGCATACATGCCGAAGGCAATGACCTGAACGCCTTGGTGCGTGTGGCCGCGGCGGCACGTGGGCAATTCGCCCTGCGCGGGCTGACCGTGGAGGCCAACAGCCGGAACGGCGCCCTGCACACGGAACTGCGCCAGCACGACGGCACGGCCGAGCGCTACCGCGTCGGCGTGACCACCGACTTTGTGGAAAGCGTGGGCACCCTGCGCATGGACGAGAACTTCCTCCTGGCCGGAACGGAATGGCGCAGCGATCCGAACAACCTGCTGCGCTTCCTCGACAACGGCATCGAGGCGCACGACTTCATCCTTACGGGCGGACGCGAACGCATGGAACTACGCACCTCGCGCACGCACCTGCTGGTGGTGCTGGAAAAGTTCGACCTGGGCAACCTCACCGACCTGGTCACCACCAACGATACGGTGGCCCTGGCCGATGGCTCCCTGGACGCCCTGATCGAACTACCCCGGGCCGCACATCGCTCCTTGTTGAAGGCCCGCCTCGGGATCACCGACCTGCACCTGATGGGCACCGAGCTGGGCGACCTGCTCGTGGAAGGCACGCAAACGACCCGGGACCGCTACCGCTTCAACTCGTCGCTCAAGCATACCGTCAACCGCTTCAACGCCTCGGCCGACATCGTCACCGGTGATCACGCCGACCTGCGCGCCAAGGCCGACCTGGCCTTCGGCGACCTCGGCTTCCTGCGTCCCTTCGTGGCCGACTTCGTTTCCGACCTGCACGGCGGAATGGACGGCGGGATCACCCTGCGGTCGATCGGCGACGACCTGCGCATGGACGGCAGGCTCCACTTCAACAATGCGGTGGCCACGCTGGTGCTCACCGGCGAGCCCTACACCCTGCGCGACGAGACCGTACGCTTCACCGGAACGGGCGCCCACTTCGATTCGTTCCTGCTGCGCGACGAGGCCGGCAACACCTTCCGGATCGATGGCGACATCGCCCTCACCGGCCCCGACGCGCCGGAGCTCGCGCTGCGCGTGCGCACCAGCGAATTCCGCATGATCGACAGCGAGGCCCGGGAGGACGCGCCCTTCCACGGCACCCTGCTGGCCGGCACCGACATGCGCATCACCGGTCCGGCCATTTCGCCCCTGCTCAAAGGCTCGGTCAGCATCCTGCCGGGCACGCGGTTCAGTGTGGTGCTTCCCGGCAGCAAGGTGGAGCTCGTGGACCATGCGGGCATCGTGGTCTTCACCGACGACCTGCACGGCACCGGTCCGGAGACCAGCGACGATGCCCAGGCCCTGCGCGACAGTCTGCGAGCGCGGTTGCCCGGCGTGGAGCTCGACCTCGCCATCCGCATCGACAAGGAGGCGGAGTTCGCCGTGGTGCTCGACCCCACCACCGGCGACCAGGCCACCTTCAGCGGTTCCGGCGACCTGGTGTTCCGCTATGCACCCGATGGCGAGATGTACCTGAACGGCCCGTTCACCGTGACCAAGGGCGGCTACACGCTGGAGTTCTACGGGCTGGTGAAGAAGCACTTCGACCTGGTGCCCGGCGGCACGGTGCATTGGAGCGGCGACCCCATGCGCGGCGCGATGGACATCAAGGCCCGCTACATCTCCCCAAGTGCGCCCTATCCCTTGCTGGCCGGCAGCGGCGGCGTGGCCGAGGCCGACTTCAACCGACTGCAGCAGCCCCTGCCCTTCGAGGTGATCATCGGCATCGGGAGTACCATGGACCGCCCCGACATCACCTTCGGGATCGACCTGCCCCGCGACCTGCGCAACAGCTTCCCGCAGGTGAGCAACAAGCTGGACCACCTGGCACAGCAAGGCAATGCCGACGAGCGCAACAAGCAGGTGTTCGGACTGCTGGTGATGAACAGCTTCATCCAGGACGAAGGCAACGGCGGTGCGCCCAGCAGCGGGATCGCCAGCACCGCCGCGCGCAACTCGGTGAACGGCCTGCTCACCGAACAGATGAACAAGCTCACCGGCAAATTGATCAAGGGCGTGGACATCAGCCTCGGCGTGCGCACCTACGACCAGGCCGACGGGCAGGAGACCTATCAGCGCACCTCGCTCGACTACAAGGTGAGCAAACGCATGCTCGACGACCGGCTGAGCTTCGAGGTGGGCGGCAGCGTGGGCGTGGACGAGAGCCAGGACCGCGTAAGCAACGTGAGCAACACACGCGCCGCGCAATACGCCATCCTGTACGACATCACACGTGACGGTCGCTTCCGCATACGCGGCTTCCACGAGAACGCCTTCGACCTGTACGACGGCGAGATCACCCACAGCGGCGTGGCGTTCATCTTCACCCGCGACTTCGAGGAGAACGATCGCGCACGGGCCAAGGCGCGCACCGAGGCCGAACGTCGCGAAGAGGAACAAAAGGCGCGCGAAGCCGGGGAGGAGGACGTACCGCGCACCCATCCCGACAACGAGCGATGAGAGGGCGCACACACATATCGGCCTGCGTGGTCTGGGGGGTGGGCATGATCCTGCTCAGCGGGTGCACCGGACTGAAGTACGCCACGGAGGAGACCCCCCTGTTCGTCGGCTTCGAGGTGGAGATGACCAACGACCCGGTGCAGGACATGGGCGCCATTCAAGCCGAGCTGGAGGATGTGATCACGCCGACGCCCAACAACAGCATCATCGGCATGCGGCCCACGGTGGCCCTGCACAACATGACGCGCGAGCCCAAACGCCCGGGAAAGGGGCTGCGCAACCTGCTGAAGTACAAGATCGGCTCGAAGCCCGTGTACCTCGCCGATGTGCCGCTGAACGATGTGGATGCCGCACTGGTGAACCGCCTGAACAACCGCGGCTACTTCGCAGCCGAGGCGCACCACACGGTGATCCCCGGCAAGCGCACGGCACACGTGGTGTTCACGGTGGTGCCAGGCCGACCGCACCTGTTGCGCCACATCGCCTTCGGCGACACCCTCCGGATGGACGACACGCTGATGCACCACCTGCAGCGTGCGGCCGCACGCACACCACTGAAGCCCGGCATGCCCTACAAGCTCGCCCTGTTGAACGAGGAACGTGCACGCCTGGTGAACACCCTGCGCAACAACGGCTACTACCAGCTGCACGAAAGCGATCTGATCTGGGCCGTGGACACCACCGTTGGCGGCATGCAGGCCGACGTGCTGTTGCGTCCTGCACCGCACACCACTGCCGACGAACTGCGGCGCTACACCATCGGCAACGTGTACGTGCACGGTGACCACGACCCACTGCTGCCACCATCGGACACCACGGCGATCGACAGCCTGCACTACGTGAACAACCTGTCCATGTACCGGCCGCGCACGATCTTGCGGGGCGTCTTCATCCGGCCGGGCCGTCCTTATTCGCAACGCACCACCGACCTCACGCGCCAATACCTGTCGAGCTACGGCGTGTTCACCAGCGTGAACGTGCAGTACCTCGAGGACAGCGTCCATCCCGGTCTGTTGCATGCCGATGTGCTGATCGGCCCGCAGAAGCGCTTCTCGTTGTTCACCGAGCTGAACGCCATCAGCAAGAGCAACAACTTCGCAGGCCCCGGGGTGAAGGTGGGCTTCAAGGACCGCGACCTGTTCCGCGGGGCCGAACTGCTCACGATCGACCTGAACAGCCGCTTCGAGACCCAGCTGGCCGGTGCGCAGAAAGGCACCAATGCCTATGAGATCGGCGCGAAGGCGGCGCTGAGCGTACCACGCATCCTGCTGTTCAAGTTCCTGCGGTCGGCCCGTGCGAGCGTGCCCACCACGCGGATCGAGCTGGGCTACGGCCTCTTCCGCCGGATCGGCCTGTACGGCCTGGAGTCGGCCAACCTGGCCTACAGCTATGTGTGGCGCAGCGACCAGCGGATGTGGCACGACATCCGCTTCCCCGACGTCAGCTACAACAACCTGTACTACACCAGTCCGGAGTTCGACCTCTTTCTCGGCGCCAACCCGACGATCCGGCGCAGCTTCGACGAGCAGTTCATCATCGGCGCGGGCTACACCTTCACCTGGAACACGCGGCGTATGCGCAGTTCCCGCTCGTGGGCCCTGATCAGCATCGGTGCCGATGAGGGCGGGGGGCTGACCTCATTGGCCTTCGCAGCGTCGGGCCAGCGCCCTGCGGAGGGCTACAACTTGTTCGGCGAGCGATATTCCCAATTCGTGCGGTTGCGCCCCGAAGTGCGCTGGTACCGGCAACTGGGGCGCAATGGCGCGCAGCTGGCCTTCCGCGTGCTGGCCTCGTCGGCCTGGGCCTACGGCAACAGCAGCACGGTGCCCTACGTGAAGCAGTTCTTCAGCGGAGGAACGAACAGTTTGCGGGCTTTCCGCGCGCGCAGCGTGGGGCCGGGCACCTATTCGCCCGACCACGACCTGGGCACCACCAACCTGCTGATCGACCAGGTGGGCGACATCAAGTTCGAGGCGAACCTCGAGTACCGCTTCCCCATCGCGGGTTTCATGAAAGGGGCGCTCTTCGCCGACGCCGGCAACGTGTGGCTGATGAACGACGATCCGGGACGCCCCGGCGGGAAGTTCGACAGGCGTACGGCGCTGGACGAACTGGCCGTGGGGGCCGGCTTCGGGATCCGTTTCGATCCGGAAGTGATCGTGGTGCGGCTCGACCTGGCCACGCCGCTGCGTCGTCCCGACCTGCCCCAAGGCGATCGCTGGACCTTCAACGATCAATACCCGCGGCTCACGGACAACTTCATCCTGAACATCGCGATCGGCTATCCGTTCTGATGGTCGTCGGTCGGGTGCTCCGTGGACACGGTTGCCATCGGGCGTGGAGATCCGACCACGTTGTGCGCGCCGTTCGTCCCATCGTGGTGCGTGATCGCTTCCCGGCACGATGATGGCTGTTCGGGGCGAAACGATGCACCATGTTACGCTGGACCCTCGTCTCCCTGATCGCCGCCATGGTCGCCGCCATCATCGGGTTCACGGGGATCGGCGGTGACATCGCATGGATCGCACAGATCCTCTTCGCCGTCGCCTTGTTGTTCGCGGTGCTGAGCCTGCTGTTCGGCGCGCTGATGAACAAGAAGGAACGATGACGCCGCCGACGATCACCTGGTCGAACGTGCCGACACGGCGTTCTGCACCACTTCCTGGATGCGGGTGCGGATGCCCATCGACGCGAGCAGGTTCTTCTCGGCATCGGGATAAACCCGGTTGCTCAGGAAGATGTACACCACCCTGCTTTCCGGATCCACCCAGGCCATGGTGCCGGTGAAGCCTGTATGCCCGAAGCTGGCATAGCTCACACACTCGCAGGTGGGACCGCCCTTGCCACGCACGGGCTTGTCCCAACCGAGCGCGCGCCGGTTGCCGCTGCCATCGGGCTTGCAGAACTGGCACTTGGTGAACTCCGCCACCACCGCCTCGCTCAGGTAGCGTTCACCACCATACGTTCCGCCGTTGGCCAGCATCTGCATCACGATCGCCAGATGCTCGGCGCTGCTGAACAGGCCCGCATGACCGGCGACTCCGCCTTTCAACGCCGCCCCCGGATCGTGCACATCGCCGCGTATCTGCCGCTTGCGGAACAATTTGTCGTTCTCGGTGGGCGCGATACGGTCCAGCGGGAAGCGCTCCCAGGGACGGTAGCCCAGCGTGGCGGCGCCCAGCGGACGGTAGAAGGTGGTGTTCAAATAATCCTGCAATGGCATGCCGGTGAGACGCTCCACCACTTCCTGCAACAGATAATAGCCCATGTCGCTGTACACGTACTGCCCCTTGGCACCAAGCGGCGTGCGCAACACCCAGGTGAGCAGGCTGTCCCGATAGGTGTCGTTCAGGTAGAGCCCTTCGGCCACGCGGATCGAATGGCCGGGCGCGGCCTTATCGTACATGACGCCGGGCCTGAACGTGCCATCCTGCTGCATCAGTCGGGTGTGGAAGGGTACGAAGGCCTTGAGCCCGGCCTGGTGTGTGAGGATGTCGCGCAGGTCCATGCGGGCGTGCGCCGGATGGTTGCCCTCCAGCTCGGTGAGGTAATGGCCGAGGGGCTTGTCCAGGTCGAGCTTGCCGTCGTCAACCAACTTCATCAACGCCAAGGTGGTGCCGGCCACCTTGCTCACGCTGGCCAGGTCGTAGATATCGTCGGTGCGCACGGGACGTCCGTCGCCGTAGGTCTGGCGTCCGTAGGCCTTGTCCAGCACCACGCGACCATCCACCGCCACGAGCACCTGGCAGCCGGGGAAGGCCTTGGCCTGCATCCCATCGTCCACGATGCCGTCGATGCCCTGCAGATCGCCGGAAGACATGCCCACCGCCTCGGGCAGGCCGAAGGGCATGCGGCCAATGGCGGGCAGCTGGCGCCCATCGCCCGCGCGGTACAGCGGCGAGGCCGATACGGGCAGGCGGCCGGTGGTGGGGATGGCGCCGAAGATCGCCTGGGCCACCAAGTCCTGGGTGTCGGCCGTCTCCTCGTAGGCCACCAGTACCGAGGCCTTGTGGAAGGCACCATCGGCACGTGCCAGGGCATAGGGGTTGGCGAAGAGCGCGAAGATCACGGGCTTTTTCGCGGCCACTTCGCGCACGATGTGCAGCGCGGAATTGGGCACGCCGAACTCGCGGTCCACCCGGTAGGTGGTGCCGTGCACCGACACGATCACACGGTCGTAGCCATCCAGTTCGCGCAGCAGGGCCTGCAGGCTGTCGGGCTTCAGGCTCTTGTCGCAGCGGAAGGTGGCCACATCGGCGTAGCGCTGCAGGGCACGCTGGAAGTCGTTGCCCACCTTGTCGCCGATCACCAGGGAAGCGATGCGCATGCCGGCCAGGTCGCGCAGGGGTAGCAGGCCTTGGTGGTCGGCGGCAATGGTGATGGCCTGTGCATAGAGGTCGCGTCGCAACTGCAGCGCTACCGACGGGTTCAGGTCCTTCTGCAGGTCGGCCATCACCACCGGCTTGGGCCGATGGGCCCCGGCCCACTCCTTGGCGCGCAGCACCTTCAGGCATTTCTCGTCGATCACGGCGCGGTCCACCAAGCCGCTGTCCACGGCCTGCTTGATCCGGTCGATGGCCTTCACGGGGTCCTGGGGGAAGAGCATGATGTCGTTGCCCGCCAGCAGTGCACGCAGCTCGATCTCGCCGGGTTTGTCGGCCTTGGCCACGCCCTTCATGTTGAGCGCATCGGTGAAGATCAGGCCCTGGAAGCCGATCTCCTTCTCCAACAGGTCGTGCACGATCGGTCGGCTCAAGGTGCTGGGCACACCCTTTACGCTGTCGAGCGCGGGCACTTCGAGGTGCGCGATCATCACGGCAGCGAGCCCTTCGCCCACGAGGCGGCGGAAGGGATAGAGCTCCAGGGAATCGAGACGTTGGCGACCGTGCGTGATCACGGGCAGGGAATAGTGCGAATCGGTGTCGGTGTCGCCGTGCCCGGGGAAGTGCTTGGCCGTGGCGATCACCCCGCCCTTCTGCAGGCCGCGCATGTAGGCGATACCCTTGCGCGCCACCAGTTCGCGGTCCTCGCCGAAACTGCGGTCGTTGATCACGGGGTTCGCCGGGTTGTTGTTCACGTCGACCACCGGGCTGAAGCTCACGTGCACCCCGAGACGGCGCATCTCACGGGCGATCTCCTCGCCCATGCGCTCGATCAAGGCATCGTCGTTCAGGGCGCCCAAGGCCATCTGGCGAGGGAAACGGATGGTGCTGTCCAGCCGCATGGCCAGCCCCCACTCCAGGTCCATCCCGATCAGCAGAGGCACACGGGCCGCCTGCTGGAAGCGGTTGGTGAGCCGCGCCTGCCGGGCGGGTCCGCCCTTGAAAAAGATGAGCCCCCCGATATGGCGGTCGCGCACCAGGGCCTCGATCTCGGCCTCGTGCTTCGCGTCCTTGTTGCTGTAGGCGGCCACCATCATCAGCTGGGCGATGCGCTGCTCCAGGGTCAGCGTGGTGAACACCGAATCGGCCCACGGCGTGTCGGTGGTGAGGAAGGGTGGCGGGACGGCCCGGCCGGGGACCTCCTCCTGCGGCAATGGCAGGGCACCGACCGGCGCGATGGCGTCCATGCCGGGCATGACGACGGCGGCAACAAGAAGGGCAACGGCTCGGAACGGACGCTTCATGGGGCAACAACGTGGATGCTGGGGCCTTCGGCATGCAAGTACCGCGCCCATCGCGGCCAAAGCTACCGGGGCCCTTGGCGGGCGGGCGGTCCAGCGCCGGACAGTTCTCAACATCGGGGATCGGGAAAGCGGGCAGGCGCATGGGGCTGACGCGATGAGCGCTCGGCGGGGGCGCGTACTTTTGCCGCACGGGGCGCTGTTCCCCGGTCCGCGACCGCGCCCATGCCCGACATCATCCGGCTCCTTCCCGACCACGTTGCCAACCAGATCGCCGCTGGCGAGGTGGTGCAGCGTCCGGCCAGCGTGGTGAAGGAACTGCTGGAGAACAGCGTGGACAGCGGCGCCACCCGCATCGTGCTGGTGGTGAAGGACGCCGGTCGCACCCTGGTCCAGGTGACCGACAACGGTCGCGGCATGGGCCCCACCGACGCGCGCCTCTGCTTCGAGCGCCACGCCACCAGCAAGATCGGCTCGGCCGACGACCTGCAGACCCTGACCACCAAGGGCTTCCGCGGCGAGGCACTGGCCAGCATCGCGGCCATCGCACAGGTGGAGCTGCGCACCCGCGAGCACGACAAGGAACTCGGCACCCGGGTGTTGATCGAGGGCGGCCGTGTGCGCGTGCAGGAGCCGGTGGCCGCCAGCCCCGGCACCACCGTGGCCGTGCGCAGCCTCTTCTACAACGTGCCGGCCCGCCGCCAATTCCTCAAGAGCGACGGCGTGGAGATGAAGCACGTGCTGGAGGAGTTCCAACGCGTGGCCCTGGCCCACCCCGAGATCGCCTTCCAGCTGATCAACAACGACTCGGAGGAGTTCAACCTGCCCGTGGGGAACGAGCGGCAGCGCATCGTGGGTCTTTTCGGCAGGAAGTACGACGAGCGGCTGGTGCCCGTGGAGGAGGCCACCGATGTGGTGAGCGTGACGGGCTTCGTGGGCAAACCGGAGTTCGCCAAGCGCTCACGCGGCGAGCAATACTTCTTCGTGAACCGCCGCTTCGTCCGCAGCAATTACCTGGAGCATGCGGTGCGCCGCGCCTACGAGGAGCTCGTCCCACGCGACGTCCATCCAAGCTGGTACCTCTTCATCCAACTGGACCCGGCGTGGATCGACATCAACATCCACCCGACCAAGACGGAGATCAAGTTCCGCGACGACCGCACGGTGTACGCGATCGTGCATGCGGCGGTGCGTCGTGCGCTGGGCCGGTTCAACATCACCCCCAGCCTCGATTTCGAGCCCGAACCGGCCTTGATCGCGGCCTCCGGGGCCTCCGCTCCCGATTGGCGCCCGCGTGATCTCGGTGCCTTCACCGCCCCGCCCCGGCCCAGCGCGGCGGGCTGGCAACAGTTGTTCGAGATGGGCCTGGCCACACCGGTGGAGGAAGGACCGGTGGGCACCCAGCAGCAACTCCTTCCTTCGCGCAGCAACGAGGAGGTGGCCGCCGACGGCCCGGTGTTCCAGCTGCATGGCCGTTACATCGTGGCCCAGCTGCGCAACGGATTCATGGTGGTGGACCAGCAACGCGCCCACGAACGGGTGCTGTACGAGCGCAACCTCCGACTGCTGGAACAAGGCGCCGGCCCGAGCCAGACGGAGCTCTTCCCGCGCCATGTGGAACTGACGGCGACCGGTCTCGCGTTGATCCAGGAAGTGATGCCTGAACTGCGCAACCTGGGCCTCGATCTGGAGCTGTTCGGTGGTCGCACCGTGCAGGTGAACGGCATGCCCGCCGAGGCCGCCGACGAGGACCCGCAGCGGCTGTTGGAGGAACTGCTGGAACAATTGCAGGCCCAGCGTGGCGGCCTCCGCAACGAGCGGCATCATGTGCTGGCCATGGGCATGGCGCGCAGCACGGCCATTCGCCACGGTCGCTCGCTCACGACCACCGAGATGCACGACCTGATCGACCGCCTCTTCGCCTGCGAAATGCCCCAACGCACACCCGGTGGCAAGCCCACCCTTGTCACCTTCGGGCTCGATGAGCTCGCGGACCGCTTCGACCGTTCATGAACTTCTCCAACCTCCCCACCGTCGTCAAGAACCTGTTGATCATCAACGGGATCTTCTTTCTCGTGAAGATCACCGGCCTGGGCGACTTCGGTGGCGTGCCCATGGACCATTGGCTGGGGCTCCATTTCTTCGCCTCGCCCTTGTTCAAGCCCTGGCAGCTCGTCACGCACATGTTCATGCATGGCGGGATCGTTCACCTCGCGTTGAACATGTTCGGCCTGTTCATGTTCGGGCCGCCCCTGGAATACCGTTGGGGCAGCAGGAAGTTCCTGGCCTTCTACATGCTCACCGGGATCGGTGCGGCGCTCTTCTATTCCGGGGTGCATGTGTTCGAGTACCGCCAGCTGCTGTCGTACATGGACCCAGCGGCCATTGAACTGGTGAAGCGGGAGGGCGCCGGGATCCTGATGGAACTGCAGAACTACACCGATCCCGACATGGGCCGGTTGAACGAACTGCTGAACATGCCGATGGTCGGTGCCTCGGGTGCGCTGTACGGTGTGCTCCTCGCGTTCGGCCTCACCTTCCCCGAGGTGCCCTTGATCATGTTCCCGCTGCCCATCCCGATCAAGGCCCGCTACTTCGTGTTCATCTTCGCCGGGCTCTCGGTCTTCAACGCGATCCAGAACAACCCGAACGACAACGTGGCCCACCTGGCCCACCTCGGCGGCATGCTGGTGGGATACGTCCTGCTGAAGCTGTGGGACCGGCGCAGGCCGATGGACTTCTGAGCCCGCCACGATCCGTCGCGCTCCGACGGAACGCGGATGCAACGACCTTTGCAAGGAAGGCCCTGACAACACCATTCGGAATGGCGGTACGTGATGAACTGAGGATGCAATGGAACACCGGCGGCATGGTGGTGCGGCTGCTGCTTATCAATGTGACCGTGTTCGTGGCGCTGGTGGCGGCCTACCTGCTGTTCCTGGTGCCGGCCGGTGGCGATGGTCAACTGGCGCGCCATCTCCGTGACGTGTACGTGGTGCAGTGGCTGCGCACCACGGCCGTGCCCGGTGAACTGCTGTACAAGCCGTGGACGGTGGTGACGTACATGTTCACCCACACCGATGTGGGCCACATCTTCTGGAACATGGTGCTGCTGTGGTTCGGCGGCCGGCTGTTCCAGGACCTGCTGGGTGGAAGGCGTCTGTTGGGGCACTACCTCCTGGGCGGGCTCAGCGGCTTCGTGCTGTTCGCCCTGGTGCATGGTCTTTCGGGATCGGGCGCCTCGATGCAGGGCGCCTCGGCCGCGGCCCTGAGCGTGCTGGTGGGGATCGCGGCATATAGGCCCACCATGGTGGTGAACCTGATCCTGTTCGGCCCGGTGAAATTGATGTACGTGGCCGGCGTCTTCATCCTGCTCGACCTGATGGGCATCGGCTCCGGCGATGGCGTGGCGCATGAAGCGCACATCGGCGGCATGTTGTACGGTTCCCTTGCCTCACGCCAACTGGCACAGGGGCGCGACTGGTCCTTGAACTTCGTGAACGCGCTGGACAAGGCGTGGAAGGCGATCACCGGCCGACGCGGCCCGCGCATGCGCACGGCACACCGCGCCACCACCGGCCGCACCACGAGCGACGAGCAGTACAACAGCCGCAAGCGGGCGCAGCAGGAACGGATCGACGCGATCCTGGACAAGATCTCGCGCAGTGGCTACGACAGCCTGAGCAAGGAAGAGAAGGAGATCTTGTTCAAGGCCGGTAAGGAGTGATGGACCATGGAAGCGCAGAGCAACGATAGCACGCCCCGCCGGAAGCGGCCATCGCTCTGGCATGCCCCCATGTGGTGGGCCAATGGTGCGTGCGTGCTCGTGCTGCTGCTCACCTACCTGGCGCCGCACGTGAACCCGACCACCTGGTGGTGGCCGGCGCTGCTGGCCTTCGTCTATCCATACCAACTGCTGCTCCATCTGGGATTCGTCGCATGGTGGCTGGTGTTCCGCAGGAAGCGGGCGCTGCTGTCGTTGCTGGCGATCGCGATCGGGTGGTCGCATATCGGCGACCATTTCCAGCTGTGGGGGAACAGCACTCCACCTGACGGGGTGCGGGGAGGCGTGAAGGTGATGTCGTACAACGTGCGGTTGTTCGACCTGTACAACTGGAGCGGCAACCGGGTGACGCACAAGGCGATCTTCGATCAGCTGGCGGCGTGCGATGCCGACATCCTGTGCCTGCAGGAGTTCTTCCACTCGCCCGACACGCGGTTCTTCCGCACCAAGGACAAGCTTGTCGGCGAGCTGGGCTACACGGCGGTGCACGACCAGTACACGCACGTGGCGCGCTTCCAGCAGCACTTCGGGATCGCGATCTTCAGCCGGCTGCCGATCGTGGCGCGCGGCACCATCCCCTTCCCCGACAGCTGGAACAACCAGTGCATCTGGGCCGATGTGGTGCTGCCCGACGACACCGTGCGTGTGTACAACGCCCACCTGGCTTCGTACCACTTCGGCAATGCGGACTACAAGTTCATCGAGAGTCTCGATGGCGATACCCAGAGCGACTCGCTGCGGTCGGGCGGCATGCGGATCCTGAAGCGGCTGCGCAAGGGGGTCAGGCAGCGGGCCGAGGAGGCGCGGATCCTGGCCGAGCACCTGCGCCAAAGCCCCCACCCGGTGATCTATTGCGGCGACATGAACGATGTGCCCATGAGCTACAGCTACCACCAGCTGCGGCGCCTGTTGTGCGACGCGTTCACCGAGAGCGGCAGCGGGGTCGGCGGCACGTACAACGGGCGCCTGCCCAGTTTGCGGATCGACCACATCATGCACGGCCCGGAGCTGGCCAGCTGGGCCTTCTTCACCCATCCCGAGCAGTTGAGCGACCACCGGGCGATCAGCTGCATGATCGGGCGGCGCAAGTAGCGGCGCTCATCGTGGCTGCACCGCCACTACACGCCAGCCTGCGGCGCGCAAGCCGTTGAGCACACCCGTGGTGCCCGGCAGATGGGCGGCCCCCACGGCGAAGAAGCACGCCTCGCCCTCACGCAGCAACGCGTCCATGCGCTGCACCATGCGCGCGTTGCGTTGATCGAGCAGGCTGCTCTCCAACTCCTCGGGCAATGCTCCGGGCGAGCGTCCCAGCTCCATCAGCTTCGGAAGATCCTGCGCCGCATAGGCCTCGTGCATGGCTTCGAGGTCCTTCAAGTGGGCATCGGGTCGGCGTGCATGTTGCAGGAGCAGGGCAGCCTGTCGCTTCAGCGGGAGCGCATCAAGGGCATCCACCTGTTCGGCAACGGTCTCCAAACCGCTGACCCGCTGGCCGTTCCCGGCGGCCAGGCTGAGCAGGTGATCATCGAGCACTTGTTCCCGTGTGCCGCTCATCTCCAGTTCGGTGAGCATGGCGAGGATGAACAACGGCTTGGTCCGGTGCATCATCGCGGCCATCGGTCCCAGCTTTTCCTCCATCAGGGCCGACACTTTCCTCCAGTCGCGCTTGGAATAGAGGTCCTGCAGATGTCCGCCATCCGGCAGTTGCATGCGCGACAGCAGGGCCAGGGAGGAAGCGGCCACTTGGGAAGGGTCCAGCTCACCGGCCACCACGGGGCAGCGGTACAACGCGGGAAGCAATGAATCGCCGAACTGGAAGGCCCGCTCGTCGCGGCTGTGGATGGTGCCGAACACGTAACCGGCCAAGGCCCCGTCGGTGCTTTCCACGCGCCAGAGCAACGCCCGGGCCAGGTCGTCCTGGGCGGTGAGCAGGAAGGGCCAGAGGAATGCGAGCGCGGTCCAGAGCGGCCCCAGGGGACCGCGACGCACACGCGCCCGATCGCTCACCATTCGAGGCGCGCCAGAACGAAGGATAGGAGCGCCAATGCACTGAATACCAAGATGCCCGACTTGATGATCGTTGAGCGATCGGCGTTGCGTGCTCTTTCCATGTTTCTCTCTCACACTAGTGTCGCAATGATGACGAAAAATGCGAAAAAGGGTTGCGCATGCCCCTCTTGATCTTGAACACTTCCCGTCCCGCTCCCACATGCCGCCTCGTTCAGGGGCCTTCCACCGCGCCCGTGGACCGGGCATGTCCCGGACGAGGACGGTGATAGGGCACGATGCTCCATATTCGCTTCCGCCACACCCGCCGGATGCGCTTCGACTCCCTCGACTTCGCCCTCTTCTTCCCGCTGGTGTTCGTGCTGTATTGGACCGTATCGCGGAGATCGGTGCACGTACAGAACAGCATGCTGCTGGGGGCCAGCTACTTCTTCTACGCATGCTGGGACTGGCGCTTCCTCTTCCTGCTCGGCTTCAGCACCGCGCTCGACTTCGTGAGCGGCCTGCTGATCCATGGGAGCCCGACGAAGGCCCGCAAGCGCACGTGGCTGCTGATCAGCGTGTGCGTGAACCTGGGCTTCCTCGGGTTGTTCAAGTACTACGACTTCTTCGCCGCGAGCTTCGCCGACCTGATGGCCGTGTTCGGCCTGGAGATGGACCCGGTGCTGCTCCACCTGGTGCTGCCGGTGGGCATCAGTTTCTACACCTTCCACGGGCTCAGCTACGTGTTCGACGTGTACAGCGAGCGTGTAACACCGATGCGCGACCCGGTGGTGTACGCCCTGTTCGTGAGCTTCTTCCCCCTGCTGGTGGCCGGGCCGATCGAGCGGGCCACCCACCTGCTCCCGCAATTGCAGCACCGCCGCGAATTCAAACGGTCGCAAGCCAACGACGGCCTGCGACAGGTGCTCTGGGGCCTGTTCAAGAAGATGGTGATCGCCGACCGCTGCGCCCCGATCGTGAATGACATCTTCGCTTCGGCCGATACCCAGCCCGCCTCGGCCCTGGTCATCGGTGCGGCTTTGTTCGCCTTCCAGATCTACGGCGACTTCAGCGGCTACTCCGACATCGCCCTTGGCACCGCGCGCCTGCTTGGGATCGAACTGCTGCAGAACTTCTCCTTCCCCTACTTCAGCCGCGACATCGCCGAGTTCTGGCGCCGCTGGCACATCTCGCTCAGTTCCTGGTTCCGCGATTATCTCTACATCCCGTTGGGCGGCAGCAGGGGCGGGACATGGATGAAGGTCCGGAACACCTTCATCATTTTCCTCGTGAGCGGTTTCTGGCACGGGGCGGAGTGGACCTTCATTGCATGGGGCGGCCTCAACGCCCTGTACTTCCTCCCGCTTCTACTGTCGAACCGCAACCGCATCAACATGGGGATCGTTGCCGAAGGTCGTCGGCTGCCCTCCTTGCCGGATGTGCTGCGCATGGGCATGACCTTCGCCCTCACCTGCATCGCCTGGGTGTTCTTCCGCGCGGAGAACATGGGGGCGGCATTGACCTACTTGAAGGGCATGGCCGACCCAACGCTCCTCTCCCCACCGGGGCTCCATCCGGGTCACCTGCCTTACCTGCTGCTCTTCTGCCTGCTGATCGAATGGTGCGGCAGGCACGGGCGGCACGCGCTGGATGGCCTGACCTTGCGTTCACCCCGGCCGGTGCGGTGGGGCATGTACGCCTTCATCGTGTCGTTGATCGGCATGTACATGAGCACCGACGAGATCCCGTTCCTCTACTTCCAGTTCTGATCCATGCGCCGCTTCCTCCTTGACCTGCTGCTGTTCTCCCTGGTCGCGCTGGCGGCGCACGCGGTGCTGGTGACGATCGCCGGGACCTGCTCACCCGCCGGCGGGGAGCTCAACCTGAGGTATCTGGTGGCGAACGATCAGATGCTGCTGAACCGGGTGCGCGAAGCGGCCGAGCTGCCGCCCACGAAGATACTGGTACTGGGCTCTTCGCACGCCTACCGCGGGATGGACCCGCGCGTGTTCGCCGCGCATGATCTGAGGATCTTCAACCTGGGCTCGGCAGGGCAGACACCGCTGCAAATGGAGGCGCTGCTCCGGCACCACCTAGCGGCCCGCGCACCCCGGCTCACGCTGATCGAGACATATCCGGAGGTCTTTACGCACCGCGGGATCGAATGCACCCTGGACCTGCTGGCCAACGAACGCCTGGGCGCCGATGTGGTGTGCGTGGCCCTCCGCACAATGGACATCACCGTGTGGAACACCCTGCTGTACACCAGCATCCGCGAGGCCTTCGGACCGCCCAAGCCCATGCCGGCACCCACGGTGGCAACGAACGGCGATCGGTACGTGAGCGGTGGCTTCGTGGAACACCACGAGTCGGGCTTCACCTCCAAGCGGAGCGAACCATTCCATGAGTGGAGGCCTCTGCCCGAACAACTGGAGACCCTTCGCCGGGTGGTGGGCACATTGCAGCAGGCAGGGTCGCGCGTCGTGCTGTTCCGTGCGCCGGTTCTGCCCGGCAATCGGTACGTGCCCGAGGTGGAAGCCCGCATCGACAGCACATTGAGCGCGATGCCCGGCGTACCCTACTACGACCTGAGCGAGCTTTTCGCCCCCACCGACACCGCACTGTTCTACGACGACCACCACCTGGACCAGCAGGGTGTGGAGCGCTTCAATGCCGAGCTGATCCGGCAGTTGCGGGAAGACGGCGTGCTGTAGGTCGATGCGCACGTCGGAGCGTCCGCCTCTCCCTCCCTGCACGACACCGCTCCTTCGGTACCTTTGCCGCCTTGCCCGAACGGGCAACTCCCATGCGCCACGCCGGCACCGTCGCCTTCCATACCCTGGGCTGCAAGCTGAACTTCAGCGAGAGCAGCACCCTGGCCCGTTCGCTGGAGGAGGCCGGCTACGCCCGCGTGCGCCTGGAGGACCGCCCCGACGTGTTCGTGCTGAACACGTGCAGCGTCACCGAGAACGCCGACCGGGAGTGCCGCCAATGGGTGCGCCGCTTCCAACGGATCAACCCCGACGCCTTCGTGGCCGTGGTGGGCTGCTACGCCCAGCTGAAGCCCGAGGAGATCGCCGCGATCCCCGGCGTTCACCTGGTGCTGGGCGCCAATGAGAAGTTCGACCTGGCCGCCCACATCGACCGGCGCCTCGCCCAAGCCAACGGCGACGGCCACGGCGAGCGCGGCGAAGCCATCCACTCCCCCATCAAGGAGGTGAAACGCTTCATCCCCTCCTACAACGCCAGCGACCGCACGCGCACCTTCCTCAAGGTGCAGGACGGCTGCGACTATTTCTGCTCGTTCTGCACCATCCCGCTGGCCCGCGGCCGCAGCCGCAGCGGAACCATCGCCGAGACGGTGGAGCAGGCCCGCCGCATCGCCGCCCAGGGTGTGCGCGAGATCGTGCTCACCGGCGTGAACACCGGCGATTTCGGCCGCGTGGCCGACCGCCCGGAAGGCGCACCGCCCGAGGACTTCCGCATGCTGATCGAAGCGCTGGACCAGGTGGAGGGCATTGACCGCTTCCGCATCAGCAGCATCGAACCCAACCTGTGCCACGACGGCATCATCGACTTCGTGGCGGAGAGCCGGCGCTTCGTGCCGCACTTCCACATGCCCCTGCAGAGCGGCAGCGACACCATCCTGCAACGCATGCGCCGCCGCTACGACACGGCCCGCTATGCCGACCGCGTGGCCCGTATCCGCGCGCGCATGCCCCACGCCTGCATCGGCGCCGACGTGATCACCGGCACGCCCGGCGAGACCGAGGCGGAATTCCGGAAGACCCACGAATTCCTGCGCGCCATCGGCGTGGACTACCTGCACGTGTTCACCTACAGTGAACGCGCCAACACCACGGCCGTGCGCCCCGCCAACGCCGCCGACAGCGTGCCCATGGAGGTGCGCCGCGAACGCACCAAACAGCTGCGCATCCTCAGCAACAAGCTGCACCGCGACTTCCTGCACCGCCACCTGGGCACCGTGCGCCACGTGCTCTTCGAGACCGAGCCGCACGACGGCCGGCTGCTGGGCTACACCGACAACTACGTGCGCGTGGCCGTGCCCTTCGACGCGGCCCTGGCCAATGCCATCGTGCCCGTGCGCCTGGATCGCATCGACGGCGATGGGCATGTGGTGGGTACGGTATTGTCGGCCCCACCCACCCCGGGGCGGGATGACCGGCCGGCCCCGGCGGGCATCGAGCGTACACCGGAGGGCGTCGAACGGGCGGTCCATTCGGTCGTCGCCACGGGGGCCGCGCAGGAACGCATGAACGCATAACCGGCCCATGTACCCCACCCTCTACCACGCCTTCCTGGACCTCTTCGGCTGGGACCTGCCGGGCCTGAAATTCCTGAACAGCTTCGGCTTCTTCGTGGCCCTGGCCTTCGTGCTCGCCAGCTGGACGTTGGGCATGGAGCTGCGCCGCCGCGAGGCCACCGGCCTGCTGCAGGCCTCCACCCGCAAGGTGACCGTGGGCCGGCCCGCCACGCCTGCTGAACTGATCTATGCCGCGCTGCTCGGCTTCTTGCTGGGCTGGAAGGGCCTGTACCTGGTGCTGCACTTCAAGGAGGCCACCGCCGACCCGCAGGGCTTCCTGCTCAGCGGCAAGGGCGTGTTCATTGGCGGTGTGGTGCTGGGCGGGGTGATGGCCTGGGCGAAGTGGCGCGAGAAGGACAAGGCCCGGCTGAAGGAGCCGCGCACCGAGGAGATCAAGGTGCTGCCCAGCGAACACGCCGGCAACATCACCATGACCGCCGCGCTGTGGGGGCTGATCGGCGCGAAGCTCTTCCACTGGCTGGAGAACCCCGCGGAGTTCGTCAACTTCATCGCACACCCTGGCAGCGACGCCATCTTCAGCGGCCTCACCATGTACGGCGGCCTCATCGTGGCCGGCGCGATGGTGATCCGCTACTTCGTCAAGCACGGCATCCCCGTGTGGCAGGGCGCCGACAGCGCCGCGCCCGGGGTGATGCTCGCCTACGGCGTGGGCCGCATCGGCTGCCAGGTGAGCGGCGACGGCGACTGGGGCATCGTGAACACCACCATCCTCGGGCCCGGTCCGCGGTGGCTGTGGCAGTACGACTACCCCAACAACGTGAACGGTGTGGGCGTGCCCATCCTCGACGGCCGCACCTGCTTCGACGGCTACTGCACCGTGCTGCCCGAGACCGTGTTCCCCACCCCGCTGTACGAGACCATCGTCTGCATCGGCTTCTTCTTCCTGCTGTGGGCGCTGCGCAGGAAGCTGCGTCCCGCCGGCAGCATCTTCTTCCTCTTCCTTTTCCTCAACGGCCTGGAGCGCTTCTTCATCGAGAAGATCCGCGTGAACGTGGAGGTGCTCCCGGGCATCACCCAGGCCGAGATCATCGCCACCATCCTGATGCTGGCCGGCGTGGCCGGACTGGCATGGCTGCGGCGCAAACCCGACCCTGCACATGGATCTTGAACGACTCACCCACCTGGTCGCCACCGTGGCGAGCGACATCGCCGAATTCATCCGCGCCGAGGCCGGCCGCCTCACCGAGGCCGGCGTGAGCACCAAGAGCGCCAACAACCTGGTGACGCACGTGGACCACACCGCCGAGGACCGCATCGTGGAGGCGCTGGAACGCTTCCTGCCGGGTGCGGGCTTCATCGCCGAGGAAGGCAGCGGCGAGAAAGGTGACGGCCTCAACTGGGTGATCGACCCGCTGGACGGCACCACCAACTTCGTGCACGGTGTACCCTGCTACTGCATCAGCATCGCGCTGCTCGATGGCACCGAACCCCTGCTGGGCGTGGTGCACGAGGTGACGCGCAACGAGCAGTTCATCGCGTGGAAGGGCGGCGGCGCCTGGCTCAACGGCCAGCCCATCCGCGTGTCGCAACGCAGGGAGCTGGTGGAAAGTCTGCTCGCCACGGGCTTCCCGTACGACGACTTCGGCTATGAGGCCGAGTACATGGACCTGCTGCGCGAGCTGATGCACCGCACGCGCGGCATCCGTCGTCTGGGTAGCGCGGCCGCCGATCTGGCCTACGTGGCCTGCGGACGCTTCGAGGCGTTCTACGAGTACGGCCTCAACAGCTGGGACGTGGCGGCCGGCGTGCTGCTGGTGCGTGAGGCGGGCGGCAAGGTGAGCGGCTTCGCCCCCAGCAAGGACCCCGTGTTCGACGAGGAGATCGTGGCCACCAACAGCGCCATCCATAACGAACTGCTGGAGGTGATCGAACGGAACTGGCAAAGGCAGGATTGAGGGGTCCATTTTCCCAAGGGGGTCACCCTGCTGGAGCTTATTGGTCAGGACGGCCTCCGAACCCCGATATTTGCAGGACGATGGGCACTTTGCAGGACATCCTCACCGCCCTGCGGCGTGAACGGCAACGCTTGTTCGCCCGGCATGCCCTCACCTCCATGGCGGTGTTCGGCTCCACCGCGCGAGGGGAGCAACGGCCCGACAGTGACGTGGACATCCTCGTGGAGTTCGATACCAGCAAGGACTATGACTTCCTTGAGCTTGCCGAAGAGCTTGAGCAGGTGCTTCAACGCAAGGTCGATCTCGTTTCGCGCAAAGGCGTACGGCCTTGGTACATGGAGCACATAGAGCGTGACCTTCGCTATGTCTGACCCCAAGGACCGCGCCTACCTGTTGGATATGCGGGAGTTCGCCACTCAGGTGCTCATGTATCTGCGGGACCGGACACACGACGATTTCATGACCGACCGCTTGTTGCGGGATGGCGTTGCGTACAATCTCCAAGTCGTGGGCGAGGCAGCCTATCAGGTGAGCGATGCGTTCAAGGCGACCCACCCGCAGATCGACTGGTTCAAGATCGCCGGACTGCGCCATCGCATCGTTCACGACTATCGCCGGGTGGATGATGAAACACTTTGGCGGATCACCCAGAAGTACGTGCCGCCATTGGTGGAGGAGCTGAACAGGCTGCTTGGTTAGGAGCTGTGGGCGGGTGTAGCCAGCAAGGACCCCGTGTTCGATGAGGAGATCGTGGCCAGCAACAGCGCCATCCATAACGAACTGCTGGAGGTGATCGAACGGAACTGGCAGCGGCAGGACTGAGAGAACCGGGCCGGTTCCCTCACCTCAAGCAGCGTTCATACTCTCCCTGCTGTCTTGGCTGAAGTCGTACCTTCATCCAAAGCGATCGCATGAAGCCCATTCTGATCCTGCTCACAAGCCTCGCGCCCATCGTTTCGCATGCGCAGGAATGGGACCTGTTCCCGCTGGGGCAACGCTCGTACTACCATCACACCGCCGGCTGGTACGGCCCCGCTGTCAGCCTGCACCTGATGGATTCCGTGAAGCAGACGCCCGATGGTGATGTATTGTATTTCCGTCGTGCCATGGGCATTCCAGGTGCAGGTGGATGCATGGATGAGATCCTGGCCGCCGAGATCTTCACTGAGGTCCCGGACCCCAACCCGATCGACTCCTTGGTAAGCCGCAATGACACGATCTTCTACCACCACCACGAAGTGAACGAGCCGTTCTACTTCCTGCCCAAGGCCGTGGTGGGCCAGAGCTGGATCATCACATCCTCCTACCCCGGCAACGGCTATGACCAGATCACCATCACCTGTACGGCTATTGCGGAGGAGACATTTCTGGGCATCACCGATAGTGTGAAGACATTCACAATGGAAGCCAGCGGCACCTTGGCGGGACAAACGCCCGTGAGCGACTTTCAGTTCCGGCTGAGCAAGCACCACGGCCTGCTGGAGTTGGTGCCGTTCAGGTCGTTCCTCATCCACCCGGCCAGCTTGGACTTTGTCGCCATGCCCCTGGTCGGCCTGGAGCGCGACGGCGAGGCGCACGGTTTCCGGCAGCCGAGGTTCCATGACTACTTCCACCTGAGCGTGGGCGACATCCTGGTGTGGCGGCGTGACTTCAATCCGGGTTCATGGCAGGATCCGGGGTGGACGCGCTACTACCGTGATTCGATCACCAGCGTGAGCATCACGGCCGATACCGTGCGCTACACCTTGGACCGGATCACCGAAATGGAGACCGGTGAGATAGTGTACAGCCTTGGTCAGCAACGCATATTCACGCATGCACACTACGGCACCGCCGTGGAGAACGCCACCTACTGGTTTGCCATCGGCATCATGGGGATAGAACCCTTTGAAGGGATGATCTGGAGCAATGGCCCCATGCTTCTCTCGCAGCACCCGGTCACCATGGACACGGTCGTACGCATGGCCTTCGCTGCCGGGAACCATGCGGTGTGGCTCGATGGATGTGAGGTGGCTGATGTCTTTGACCTCGGCGACCACTATGAACTGAACACCATCGCCGGCGTGGTCAAACGATGCCAGTACATGAGCCAGGATGTCGACTGCCAGGAGCTGATCGCCTGGCGGATCGATGGGATCACTTACAACGACATCTCCCTCAATACCGCTCGCCTCCCTGCGGCCCAGGACCGGCTTTTCGTTCACCCCAACCCGGTCAGGGATGTCCTGTATGTATCCGGTATGGAAGCCCTGTCGCCAGTCCCCTATCGCATCAGTGACACACTGGGAGCACGGGTAGCAGAGGGCGTGTTCAACGGTGGGCCGATCGATGTAGCCTCACTACCCCGGGGACTGTACCTGCTTCATCTGGGTGAAGGGAAACCGGTCCGGTTCATCAAAGAGTAGAGCGATCAGTTGCGTGCTGGTCGACCCAACATGGCCAGACCCACCATCGTCAGCCCCGCCACCACCAGCAGCACCTCGAAGCCCATCTTGTAGCCGAAGAGCAGGGTCTCTGAATTGGCGCGGATGAAGTAGGTGATCACCGGTGCGGCGATGCACACCCACGGCACCCAGCGCTCCTGCGGCCTGCCTTTGAAGAAGATGCCGTAGGCGAAGAGGCCCAGCAGCGGTCCGTAGGTGAAGCCGGCGATGTCGAACAGCGTCTTGATCACCGTGGGCGTGGCCAGCCAGTGGAAATAGAGGATGCAGGCCATGAAGAGCGCGGCCATGCCCAGGTGTACCCGCTGGCGCACGCGCTTCTGCGTGGCCTCGTCCCAGCCGCGGTCGCGGATGCCGATGAGGTCGATGCAGGTGCTGGCGGTGAGGGCGGTGAGCGCGCCATCGGCACTGGGGAAGAGCGCGCTGATGAGGCCGATGATGAAGAACAGGCCGAGCCATGCCGGGAAGTGCTGCAAAGCGAGCGTGGGGAACACATCATCGGAACGTTCGGGCAGGCCGATGCCCATCTGCCCCGCGTAGAGGAAGAGCAGCGCGCCCAGCAGCAGGAACAGCAGGTTGACGCCGAGCAGGATCACGCTGAACACGCGCATGTTCTTCTTGCTGCCCTCGACGGTGGCCACGCTGAGGTTCTTCTGCATCATCTCCTGATCGAGGCCCGTCATGGCGATGGTGATGAACATGCCCGCGAGGATCTGCTTCAGCAGGAAACTGTCGCTGCGCCAGTCGAGGTCGAGGATGCGCGTCATGCCGCTATCGGCCAGCATGGGGCGCCACTCGGCCATACCCGGGGCTTGCACGATGTAGATGATGGTGCCCACCAGTGCACCGAGCATGAAGAGGGTCTGCAGCGTGTCGGTCCACACGATGGTCTTCACCCCGCCTTTCAAGGTGTACAGCACGATCATGAGCATCACCACGGCGGCGGTGACCTCGAAGGGCACGCCCATGGCATCGAGCACGAAGAGCTGGAGGACGTTGAGCACCACGAAGATCCGGATGGTGGCCCCGGCCAGGCGGGAGAGGATGAAGAACGAGGCGCCGGTGCGGTAGCTGGTCATGCCGAAGCGCTCGCGCAGGTAGCCGTAGATGCTGGTGAGGCCCATGCGGTAGTAGAGCGGCAGCAGCACGCCGGCCACGATCCAATAGCCGATGGCGAAGCCCACCACCAGCTGGAAGTAGCTCCACGCCTTGGCCTGCACATAGCCCGGCACGCTGATGAAGGTGACGCCGCTGAGGCTGGTGCCGATCATGCCGAAGGCGACCACGTACCACAGGCTCTTGCGCTCGCCGCTGTAGAAGGCGTGCTCGCCGGCGCCGCGGCTGGTCCACCAGGCGATGCCCAGCAGCAGCAGGAAGTACCCGAAGACGATGGTGAGGAGGATGGTGGGGCTCATGGGGACGAAGGAAGGGGCGCAGCGGTCCGGTGGGACGGGCGTGGGGGGTGAGTTGTCTGTGGGTGGTTGTTAGTTGTCGGTGGCCTGGGACCCAAGTGGACACGGACGACACGGCCATCGCCCGGTAGCACCGTGTCCACCCCGGTGGGCACCTCCCTCCCAAGTGCCCCTGACAACTGACAACCATGCATTGCACCTCGCGTGA
>Ga0207868_1000231_pt1 | contig 70548 bp, 66 predicted proteins | sample Passage237B_FD_187370 | JGI IMG/M metagenome (GOLD analysis project Ga0207868, IMG submission 187370) | Cellulose adapted compost microbial communities from Newby Island Compost Facility, Milpitas, CA, USA - Passage2 37B (SPAdes) (version 3) ...
GGCCGTCCGTGAAGGTGCGGTTGGACTGGAGGTCGGGCGTGAACTTCACCGTGACCAGAATGCGCATGGAGGAAAGCCTACTGGCGGCGGCCGATGCCCGGGGCGGGCAGGCGGGAAGGTCGGAATTACCCCATTCCTGAGGGCTTGCCCCCCCTCGCGATTCTCGCTAGCGTCGCTGTTGAGGGTGCCACTCAGGCACCTTGATGAACGAGGAGGTGCGAAATGAACACCACGAAGATCTTCGCTGGTCTTGCGACGGTGGCACTCAGCGCATCGCTCGCGGTGGTCGCGGCTGTCCCGGCCTCGGCCGCTACGGCGAGTTGCAAGGCAACGAACGCCACGTCCAGTTTGTCACACACAGTCTCCGAGAACCCGTCGGACACGTGCTACAGGGTTCAGGCTCGCGCACAGCGCTACTATCCATCGGGCGCCAACGAGACAGTGTACGGGCCGGAGCACGCCAGCCACTCAACTGTCTACGCATCGCCGGGCGTGTCTATTGGTTCCTGGGCCGGACGGGCGCGCCCTGTGGCGGCACCAGGGCCCTGGGCCCTGTACCAGTCGTTTACAACGTCTTCGACCACGAAGACCTTCACCGTAAACTTCTGAGATGGATCGACGCATATCAGCGATGGCGGTGGGCGCGATTCTTTGCGGGCTCATCGTCACCGCATGCTCGAGTTCACCGGAAACGGCGCAGTCGACCGACTACCTCAGTGATGAGTGGGCACTAGCGCTCAAGACCGCGACGAGTGACTTCGAGCGACGCGCTCTCGAGGACGGCGTCGTCTCACGAGCCGAGTACGACGAGGCGCATCAATTGTGGCTTGAGTGCATGCAACAAGAGTTTCCTCCAGGGGGTCCAGTTCAGGTCAGCATTCGCGTTCGCGAGCAGGACGGTCTCTACGAATATGTCTTGTCATCCACTTCGACGGAGGACCAGGAGCGATTCGATCTGTGGAAAGACAGTTGCTCGATCGGTACAACCATTCACGTCGCTTTCCTCTACAACAGCGAGACCAGCAACCCCGAAGGGTTGCCCTTTGCCGCACTCGTCTTTCAGTGCCTTGACGAGTCTGGGCTCGTGCCCGAGGGGTACACGGTAGACGAGTTCATGCAGGATTTTGAGGCCTATGCGAACGGAAGTGATCGGGACGTACCATTTCCCAATGATGGGCGTCACGTGTTGGATTGCGCAGCGACGGTCTAGCCCGCTGGTCGCCGTGGCCGCGGTGTTGGTACTGATCGTCACGGCTTGCTCACCTAGCGGCGATGGCGAGACGACTGCGTCGCTGGAAGCCAGTTGGCGCCAGCGTGCCGAGGCCGCGCTGGGTCACTACCCAGACGCAAACGAGGCGCAACTAGAGGTCTTCGAGCGCTCGCTCGAGCGCGGCGAGGTCACCTACGAGGACTACCACGAACGGATGATGGCATTCGTGTCGTGCTTGGAGGGCTCGGTAACCACAAGGGTCGATGTCGACGACGGGTGGGAGAAGTACGGTCTGCCGTGGATTCAGGTGGGCTTCGAAACGTCCGACGATGCCGCAACCGAAGAGAGGAACTTGGCGCTGTTCGAGCGCTGCGCGGCAGTCGAGTCAGATCTCATAAGTGACCTCTACGAAAGCCAGCCCTCAGCAACTCGCTGGTACAACGCTCACCTCGCGAACTACGTTGACGAGATCACAGCGTGCCTTGCGGCGGAAGGCGAAACGCCCCCCAAAGGGGCAACGGCCGACGAAATCTTGCACATCGACAATGAACGCAACATCGATGCCCCACAGCGCACGCCCTGCGTCATCACCTCGGGATTCCTCGCAACGACCTTGATCCGCAGGGACTAGGCCGTTGCAGGCGACGCCACCGGTCCTCCTGAGACCTCAACGCTGTATCATCGCGCACATAACGGCGACGAAGCAGGGGGCCCGCAACAGATGACACGCACACGCAACACCGGCATCGCAATAGCCGTCGCGCTCACCCTCCTTGCGCCGCTCGTCGCGGGCACAGCCCTCGTGATCCGCGCCACCTCCCAATCCCCTCTCGAGTCCGCCGCCGACGTCGCCCCGCTCATCGCTACCGTCGAGCGCGCTGAGCGCTACCGCGAGGCACAGGTCGCCATCGCCGTGGAAACCGCCGACGACTTCTCCCCCGTCACCCAGGCATCGGGCGTCGTCACGACGTTGGCCATCGACGCCAGCACCGAAGTCACCACCGGCACCGTCGTCGCCACGGTCAACGACGCCAACGTCATCGCCTACGTCTCCGACTCGCCCCTTTTCCGCGACATCTCCCGTGGGCTCACGGGCCGCGACGTGGCCACGGCCCAGACCCTGCTCGCCACACTCGGCTTCTACTCCGGCCCCGCCGACGGCAAGGCGGGCCCCGCCACCGAGCGCGCCATCGTCGCGTACAACAAGGCCAACGGCTACGGCGACAAGAACACCGTGCTCTCCCTCGCGTCACTCACATGGGTGGGCCCCACGCCGGTCACGGTCGCGGAGCCGAGCGTCGCAGTCGGCGACACCGTCGCCCCCGGCGACGAGCTCTTCGCCACCACGACCTCGCTCGCCGCGATCAAGGTCACGGAGACCCCCAACGTGCCTCGCGACGCCGCCGTTGAACTCGTGGTGGGCGACGTCACCGCTCCCTACGACCCGGGCAGCGGTCGCGTCACTCAGCCCGATGCCGTGGCCGCCATCGCCGCGGCGCTCGGCACCGCGACGGAGGGCGTGGGCACGGTGCGCCTCGTGACGGCGCAACTCGTGGGGACCGTGCCGGCATCGGCCGTGGTCTCGGACCCGACCGGCGCGACGTGCCTCTTCCCCGACGTCACCGGCCGGGCCATCGCAGTCAACCCGCTCGGAGGCACGCTCGGCACGGTTGACCTCGATGTCTCTCTGGCGGGCCAGCCCGTGCTGGTCAACCCGCGCGACGTGCGCACCGACCTGACCTGCGGCGCCCCGGGGAGCTGACATGAGGCTCGTCGCCTCCGGCGTCACCTTCGCGTACTCGCGCGGGGACCACCAGGTCCTCGACGGGGTTGAGTTCGACATCCCGTCCGGCTCCGCAGCGGCGATCATCGGACCATCCGGCTCCGGCAAGACGACGCTCCTGTCGCTCATGGGTCGCCTCCTGCCGATGCAGGCCGGTTCGATCCAGGCAATCGACGCCGCGGGCACAGAGCGTCCCCTTGCGGAGACCGCGACGTGGGTGCTCCAGACGGTCTCGCTCCTGCCCGACCGCACAGCCCTGGACAACGTCGCCGTGGGCGCGTACTCGGACGGTGCAAGCCGCGCCGATGCCCGCGAGCGCGCCATCGAGTCCCTCGCCGCCGTGGGCCTTGCCGGACGCGAGCACGACCCTGCGCGCATCCTCTCGGGCGGCGAGGCCCAGCGCGTCGCGATCGCCCGGGCCCTCGCCTCGCGTCGGCCGATCATCCTCGCCGACGAGCCCACAGGTCAGCTCGACGCCCGCACCTCCGCGACGGTGCTCGACGCGATGGTCAGGGCGCACGGCGAGCGGACCGTCGTCATCGTCACCCACGATCCCGAGGTCGCCCAGCGGTGCGACATCGTCCTGGAACTGCGCGACGGCCGCATCCTGGAGAGGTCGCGCCCGTGAGCGCCCACCGCGTCTGGCCTGCCTCGCTCGCCGCGCGCGAGGGCCTTGCCACGGCCAGCACGGGCCGCTGGACCTCACTGCTCATCGTGATCGCGGTCGCATGGATCATCGCGGCGCCGGGAGCGGCCGATGCCGTCGCCGTCACCCGCCTCATCGAGGCCGAGCGCGCATGGATTGACGCGGGCGGGCACGTGTTCGTGGTCACGGGTGCGCGCTCCGACTCGGGGCAGAACCCCGTTCCGGCCGAGGTCTGCGACCGCCTCACCGGCATCGACGGCATCGGCGCCGCCTTCGCTCTCCGGCGCACCAACGCCAACGGAACCCTCGCGCACATCCCCGGTGGCCGCGCCTCCATCTACGAGGTCTCCGCCGGGGCGGCGACGTTCCTGGGTGTCGAGGCAGCGCCCGGCGGGATCGTCATCGCGACGGCAGGCTTCTCCGAGCGCACGGGAGTGCGCGACGGCGAGCTGGTCACCGTGGCGCGGCGCGCCGGTGTGGGCGCCGACGGGGTGGCGAGCGCGGCCGCGACCTCCGACCTGCTCACGGCACGGGTCGCCGACACGCACGCGATGGGCGAAGAGTTCGACGGCGCGCTGCTCATGCCCGCCGTTCTCACAGGCGACGCCGATGCCTGCTACGTCCGCACCGACGCAGCACACCTCGCCGCGGTCGAGGCCGCGCTGCCGTCCTACCTGGCCCACAACGGGATGCCGGCGATCCCCAACCCGCGCCTGTTCGAGTCCGAGTTCACGGTCGATTACACCCACGCATTCGAAGACCGGCCGCTTCGCTGGCTGTGGGTCCCCGCGGCCGCACTGCTGGGCCTGCTGTGGGCAATGCTGCAGTGGTTCCGCCGGTCCCACGTGGCGATCTACGCCACGTTCGGCATGCGCGCCGCGTCGCGGCTGGTCATGCAGGTGTCTGAGTGGGCCGTGCTCGCTGGCCTGGGCCTGCTGTGGGGCTGGTCGCTCGGGGTGGTAGGCGCCATGGCGCTGGGCGCGCGCTGGGAGCAGGCCGTAACGCTCGTGTCCGCGCACGCCGCGCTCACGGTGCTGGTGGCGTCAGGGCTGGTAGTGCTACTAGGCCTTCGCCCCACCGGAACGCTCCTCAACGCTCTCAAGGATCGCTAGAACATGGGTCAATCACTGTTTGTCACCGCATGCCGCAGGCCTCAATGGGAGGCGAGGGCAAGAACAGTGCCATGACAACTAGGCGCTGGAAGCAAGTTTGACCATCAGACTGTCGCACTCCTGGACGCCACCAAACTCAGGCTGAGAAAGTTCCGTCACGGCCATCCAGTACCACGTGCTGTCTGCTCCCGTTGGCGCCGTCACGCCATAGCGGGCGAGACATTCTGAGACATCATCGCGGACGTTATCGACGAACCACTGCTCCTGACGCAAGGCCACGGAAGGGAGCGTCTGATAGAGCATTTCGACGACGCCGCTGTTGCTCGCGACACACGCCTCGGCAAGCGCCAACCACGTTGGATCGTCATCCTCGTAACCTGGCGGCGCGCCGTAACTGTAGCTGAGCTGCTCGTGCCCCATGAACGTCGTGTGTTGTTGCGATGAGTGCCAGATCTTGTGCTCGTCGAAGCACGCGAACGTGTTGTCGATGGCCTCCCTCACGTCGCTCAGGGTCACTTCGCCCCGCGCACCGGCGCGCTCCAGTATTTCGAGTTGGGCGTCGGAGACACCGTACTCGCGCGCCTCGACCTGAGCCTGTTTGAGCTGAACAGAATCGGGCGTCTCTGGGGATGCCGGCCCCGAACACGCCGCCAACGTTAAGGCACACGACACCGCGACCAGGCGCGTGAGCCAGATGGCCCTATTACCAGGGCCCATTGCACGGCACGGCATAGCAACCTCTGTGTTCAGAACTTGAGATGTTGGGATTCGATGGGCTAATAGCCGTCGACACGCTGTACTGCCAGGAGGTCCATATACCCGGGCCTCCTGGGTAGTACAAGTGGCGCACCTTCACTGCCACACACGAAGAATTGATGCTCCTCGCGTTGTTGTCGGCGACGCTCAGAGAGTAACTGAAGGTGCAGCCTGCGGTGTTGGTGGCGAGGCCCGGATTTGCCGCTGTGCGTGTGGTAGTAGACGTGAGTGCCGCGTTGGCGGCGGTTGCCGTCAAACCGATGAACAAGATAGCCGCAATGGCGGCGACGCGAAATCTCCGAACGTGAGAACTCATTGCAACGACTCCTTGGGCTGTGATGACTGGCAGGCTTTCGGGTACGCGGCGACGGGTCGACTCAAACTCCCACGCTACTCCGCGTGTGTCTTCATGTCGCGGCGAACACAGGCGGCGTCATCGTCAATGTGGCCAGAGAATTTTCGAGTCCTATCCATTCGCCCTAAGGCCCGTGTCCGCCGCGGTGGAGGCCTCAATCTTTGACGTGTTGGCAGGAGCCTCGACGCTGCTGGTCGTCGCACCGTCGTCGGGTAGCAGTCACGGGCGACGCCGATGCCTCCTGCGTCCGCACTGACGCCGCACACCACGCGGCGGTGGAGGCCGCCCGGCGCCTGACCCGGTTTTCCGGACACCTGAGTTGAGGCGATGATCGTCTCGGAAGGAGTCCGTGTAATGCCTGCTGCTCACCCGCCGGAGTTTCGGCGTCGTGCCCTTGATCTTGTTGCGCAGGGAAACCCTGTCGGCCAGACGGCTCGTGATCTTGGGATCAGCGAGTCGTGTCTGCGGAACTGGATGAACCGTGACGCGGTCGACTCTGGCCGCAAGGCCGGCGTCACCACTGACGAGCACAAGGAGTTGGTCGAGTTGCGTCGCCGCAACCGCGTGCTGGAGATGGAGATCGAGATCCTCAAGCGTGCGTCGGCGTACTTCGCGCGGGAGAACGTGCTCCCAAAATAGGGTTCCGGCTGGTCCAGGATCTCGCCGCGGACGGGATCCCCGTCGCGGTGGCCTGCCGGTTCCTGAACGTCTCGACCTCCGGTTACTACGAGTGGGTGAACCGGCCACCGTCGCCGCGAGCGGTCGCGGATGCGGTGTTGACGACGACGATCCGACGCATCCACGCCGACTCCCGCGAGACTTATGGCGCTCCGCGCGTGCTCGCCGAGCTGCGCCTCGGGCTCGGCGTTCACGTCGGCCGCAAGCGCGTCGCCCGGTTGATGCGACTGGACGGTCTGGTCGGGGTCTCGCACCGTCGGAAGCGGCGCGGCTGGAAGCCTGACACGGCGACGCACGAAGATCTCGTGAAGCGGCAGTTCCGCGCAGACGCGCCGAACCGGCTCTGGTTCTGCGGCATCACGCAGCACCGCGCGAAGGACGGATGGGTCTACTGCGCCGCCGTCATTGACGCGTTCAGCCGCCGCGTCGTCGGCTGGTCGATCTCCGATCGGATCACCGCCGAGATCGTCGTCGACGCGCTTGAGATGGCCCGTTGGAGGCGACGCCCAGAGCCCGGAACCGTCGTGCATGCCGACCGCGGAGCGCAATACACCTCATGGCTCTTCGGCCACCGGCTCCGCCAAGCAGGGTTGCTCGGATCGATGGGGAGAGTCGCCTCCAGCGTCGATAACGCGCTCATCGAGTCGTTCTGGTCGACGATGCAACGCGAGCTGCTCGACCGCTCGACATGGGCATCGAGGGCCGAGCTGTCGTCGGCGATGTTCGAGTGGATCGAGGGCTTCTACAACCCCACCCGGCGACACACCGCGCTTGGCAACCTCGGCCCCGTGGAGTTCGAACGACGTCACATCCCCGCCGCGAAAGCGGCATGATCAACACACAAGAACAGTCCGGGAAACCGGGTCAGGCTCCCCCTGCTTGGCCTGCGGCCCACCGGAACGCTCCTCAACGCTCTCAAGGATCGCTAAGCCGCAAACTCAGTCTTTCCCGGGCTTGAGATTCGGCTTGCCCGCCTTGCGGCGCGCGGGCGCCTCGTCGATCTCCTCCGCGAGCTCGTCGAGGATGAGCGTGCTCTTGTCGAAGGACTCGGACCGGTACGTCGCACGCCCCACCATGTGCGCCGCGATGGGCTGCGTGAGCATCTGGAACAGCACCACGAGCGAGGCGAGCGCGAGGATCGGGAAGCTGGGCATGCGCAGCACGATCGCCGTGCAGATCGCGATGACGCCCAGCACCTGCGGCTTGGCACCTGCGTGCAGGCGGGTCAGGGTGTCGGGGAAGCGCATGAGACCGATGCCAGCGGCGAGCGACATGAGCCCGGCCACAAGGACGAGGGCCACGGCGAGGCCGTCGCCCACCTGCTCCGTGATCTGCGTCAGGCCGTCCATCAGTCGTCATTCCTCTGCGACATGAAGCGCGCCACGCTCACAGAGCCCACCACGGCGAACAGGGCCAACGCCAACAGCACGGGCATGAGCGTCGTGTCCTCCGTGACGATCATCCACACGCCCAGCAGGCAGACGATCGCCGCGGTCAGGACGTCGGCCGCGACGATGCGGTCGACGTGCGCGGGCCCGCGCACGATGCGGTAGATCGCGGCGACGACCGCGACGGCGAACATGAGCGCGGCGATCGCCAGGACGATGTTCATCATCGACGCCCCTTCCCCTTGGCCGACGCGTCGGCTCCTGCCGCCCCGTCCGGGCCCGCCGCATCGGCGTCCGATGCCGCAGCCACCGTGCGCGCGGCGCGCGCCTCGCGGATCATGCGCACCTCCTCCGGCGAGCCGATCGCGAGGATCGCCAGCTCCTCCGTGTGCAGCACGTCCTTGCGAGCCTTCTCCAGCTGCTCAGGCGAGCGCACGGAGAACACGTGCAGGTACAGGTCGCGCGACTCGCGGTCCACGTCGATCACGAGCGTGCCGGGCACGAGCGTCGAGGACTCGGCGACCACGGTGAGGATGATGTCCGACGTGGTGCGCAGACGCACCCCGATCACCGCGTTGTCCCTGGAATACCCGATCCCGAACGCCTGCCCGGCGACGATGAACGACGCCTTGACGATGTCGATGAACAGACGCAGGACGTACCACAGCACCCACCCCACGTGGATGCGCTCGCCGGCGCCCACGGGAGGCAGGTAGAACACCATGGGGATGATCGTCGCGATGACGAGTCCCATGAGGACCGACGACCAGCTCCACTCTCCCCACAGGAAGAACCACAGCAGACCGAGGCTCAGCTGGGTGGGGATGAGGGCGCGCAGCGCGAAGCGGCGGGCCCGACGCATCTGCTTGCGCTCAGCCATCGGCGCCTCCCGAGTGCAGCACCGCCGTGATGACCGCATCACGATCCGCGATCTCCGTGGCCGTCCTGTCGCCCAGCGCGAAGAGCGGGCCCGCGAGCGCGGTGAGGGCGAGGGTCACGATGACCATGCCCGTCGTCGCCGCGACCATGAGCCGGGGCGTCGAGGCGCCGGTGCGCACCTCTCCCTCGTCGTCGGGGCTCTCCACGAGCGTGTTGATGTAGGTCGAGCGGTAGCCCGCCTCGACCTCCGCGCGCGAGCGCCAGAACGCCATGTTCCACACGCGCATGAGCGCGTACAGCGTGAGCAGCGAGGTCAGCACCGAGCCGACGATGAGCACCCACACGACCCAGCCGCCCTGCTGGGCGCCGGCGATGAGCAGGCCCGCCTTGCCCAGGAATCCCGAGAACGGCGGGATGCCGCCCAGGTTGAGCGCGGGGATGAAGAACAGCACCGCGATGAGCGGAGCCCGCTTGAGCAGGCCGGACAGGCGCGAGATCGACGTGGTGCCGCCGATGCGCTCCACGAGTCCCACGGCGAGGAACAGCGTGGTCTGCACGGTGATGTGGTGGACCACGTAGTACACGGTCGCGTTGAGTCCCAGCGGCGAGCTGAGCGCCACGCCGAAGATCATGTAGCCGATGTGGCTGACCAGGGTGAAGGACAGCAGACGCTTGATGTCCGCCTGCACGGCAGCGCCCAGGATGCCCACGACCATCGTGAGCAAGGCGACCCACATCATCGGCACCCGGAAGTGGCCGCCCGGTCCGTCATCGGGGAACAGCAGCGTCTCGGTGCGGATGATCGCGTAGACGCCCACCTTGGTCAGCAGGCCCGCGAACACGGCAGTGACGGGCGCGGGCGCCGTGGGGTACGAGTCCGGCAGCCAGAAGGACATGGGGAACAGCGCGGCCTTGATGGAGAAGCCCAGCAGGAGCATGACGTGCAGCAGCGTCGCGGTGGTGTCAGGCAGGTCGCCGATGCGCTCGGCCACCTGCGCCATGTTCACGGTGCCCGTGGCGGCATAGACCATCGCGATGGCCGCGAGGAAGAACGCCGACGACACGAGCGAGGTGACGATGTAGGTCGTGCCGGCGCGGATGCGCGCGCCCGTGCCTGCGAGGGTCAGCAGCACGTAGCTCGAGCCCAGCAGGATCTCGAAGCCCACGTACAGGTTGAACAGGTCGCCGGTGATGAAGGCGACGTAGATTCCCGCCGCCAGCATGAGGTAGGTGGGGTGGAAGATCGTGACCGGCGTCTCGCGGTTGCCGTCCGCGATGCCCTGCCCGACGGCGTAGACGAGAACGCTCAGCAGCACCACGGACGAGACGAGCAGCATGATCGCGCTGAAGCGGTCGACCACGAGCACGATGCCCCACGGCGCAGGCCAGTCGCCCACCTCGATGACCGTCGCGCCGTCGCGGTCGGCCTGGAACAGGAGGATCGCGGAGATCGCGGTGGTCACCGACAGTCCGCCGGTGCTGATCGCCACCTGGGCGCGCGGATACGGACCTGTGATGAGCGCCGCGGCGGCGCCCAGCAGCGGGACGAGGACCATGAGGGGGACGAGGGCGCTCACGACGCGCCTCCCTTCCCCGGCGGCGAGCCGAGCGGCTCGTCGTCCTCGCCGTCGCGCTCGGCGCCGCGCCCGGCACGCGCATCGGCGACGGCGGCCTCGGCAGCGCCCTCCTCCTCCATGTGCGCGGCCTCGTCACTGGCGTCGAGGGCCTCGTCACTGGCGTCGAGGGCCTCGTTGAGGGCGTCGTCGTCCTCGGAGGCGCTGGAGAAGACCTCCTCGGACAGCGACTTGTCCTCCTCGTGCTCGAGGACCAGCTGGTCGCCCTGGTCGCCCAGGCGAGCCAGCCACCAGGAGCGGTAGATGAGGGCGAGCAGGAACGCCGTGACCCCGAAGTTGATGACGATCGCCGTGAGGATGAGCGCCTGCGGCAGCGGGTCGGCGAACTCCTCGGGCGTCCATCCCCTGTCCCAGATGGGCGCTCGGCCGGCGCGCCCCGAGGTCAGCAGGATGAGCAGGTTGGTCGCGTTGCCGATGAGCAGGAAGCCGATGAGCACGCGCGTGAGCGAGCGCTCGAGCAGGACGTACACGCCCGAGGCGTACATGACCGCCATGACGACGATGAGGACCAGGGACGTGCTCATGCCCTGCCTCCCCTGCTCGCCTTGCGCGCGCTCTCCTCATGCCGGTCCACCTGCGCGCCCAGGCTGCGCAGGATGTCGAGCACCACGCCCAGCACCGCGAGGTACACGCCGATGTCGAACAGCGTCGACGTGCCGGCGCTGAAGTGGAATGGTCCCAGGTCGTACTCGAACCACGTCGACTCGAACACGGCCATGCCGAACAGCAGCGACGATGCGGCGGTCCCGGCCGCGAGCGCGATGCCGCCGCCGAGGAGCTTGCCCGCGTCGATGGGCGCCGCTTCGCCCAGTTCGTAGCGCCCTCCCGCGAGATAGCGCGCCACGAGCGCGAGGCCCGCAAGCAGGCCCCCGGCGAAGCCGCCGCCGGGGGCGTTGTGGCCCACGAACAGCAGGTAGACGGACACGACCATCGCCGGGTGGAACAAGGCGCGGACCAGCACCTCGAGCAGGATCGAACGGTTCTCCGGCGTGAGCGTGCGCCCGGCCAGGAGGTACGAGCGGCGGGTGGGGGCGGCGTCGGCATCGCTCAGGCTGACGGGCGGCTCATCGCCGAACAGGTCGAACGAGGACTCCCCGATCTCCGTCACGACCTGGGCCGCGACGGGCTCCTGCACCGAGCGGGCCGCCCGCGCGCGCTGTGCGGAGCGTCGGCCCCGACGCTGCAGGCGCGGAAGCGCTCCCTCGCGTCCCGTGACGAACAGCAGGCTCGCCACGCCGGTCGCGACCGCGACGAGCAGCGAGATCTCGCCGAGCGTGTCCCACGCGCGGATGTCCACGAGCACCACGTTGACGACGTTCTGGCCGTGGCCTCCTTCGAGAGCCATCTCGGGCCATTGCTCGGCGATGCTCGGCTCGGTGCGCGAGCCCATCGCGATGACCGCGACCACGGCCATCATGACGCCCACGGAGATGCCGGCCAGCGCCCGCAGGCCCCGATGCGTCGGCTTGTTGCGCTGCGCGATCTTGACGGGCAGGCGGCGCAGCACCAGGACGAAGACCACGAGCGTCACGGTCTCCACGAGCGCCTGCGTGAGGGCCAGGTCGGGAGCGCCGTGGAAGCCGAACAGCGCCACCATGCCGTAGCCCGTCATGCCCGCGAGCAGGACAGCCGTGAAGCGCTGGCCCACCACGGCGGCCAGCACCGCCGCCGCGCACATCAGGGCGCCGATGACCGCCTGCAGCGGGTAGTCCCACGCCACCACGCTTCCCGGCAGCGCGCCCAGCCTCGCCAGCACCGTCACGCCCGTGGCGCCGACGAACACGACGAGGATCATCGCCAGGTAGCCAGGCAGGCCCCGGCGCTGAAGCACGCGCGTGGTGAACAGGCCCGCGAGGTCCACGCTGCGGATGACGCCCCAGTAGCCGCGGGAGGCATCGGGAAGGCGCGGCGCCCGCGCCTGGAAGCGCAGGATGGGCGCGCGGAGCCAGAACATGACCAGGCCCGCCGTCACGACGAGCACCGTGATGCCGAGCGCAGGCTCGACCCCGTGCCACAGCGCCAGGTGATACCTCGGGTGCGCGCCGAGCGTGTTCGCGTACGGCGTCAGGTAGCGCTCGAGGAGCGCGGGAGCCACGCCGGTGACGAGGCCGAAGACCGCCAGCAGCGCGGGCGCGACCAGGATCGCGGGCGAGGAGCGGTGCACCCGCGTCGCACCTGCCTCGGGCTTGGTCGCGAAGGCGCCCCACACGAAGCGCGCGCTGTACGCCACCGTGAGGATCGAGCCGACCACCGCGCCGGCGAGCGCGACCCACGCCCAGCCGCCCGCAGCATCGGCCGCATCGAGCATCGTGCTGAGGACGGCCTCCTTGGCGACGAAGCCCAACATGGGAGGCAGGCCCGCCATGGACGCCGCGGCGACGATCGCCACCCCTGCGAGGACGGGCCGCTGCCGACCGACCCCCGACAGCTCGCGCACGTCGCGCGTGCCGGTGTCGTGGTCGATGATGCCCACGACGAGGAACAGGGTCGCCTTGAACGCCGCGTGTCCCACCAAGAGCGCGAGGCCCGCGAGCGCGACGTCAGGGTCGCCCATGGCCAGCACGAGCGTGAGGAAGCCCAGCTGGCTCACCGTGCCGTACGCGAGGAGCAGCTTGAGGTCGTATTGACGCAGGGATCGCCAACCGGAGACGACCATCGTCACCGCGCCCAGGCAGATGAGCGTCGCGGTCCAGCCGGGCGTCTCGGCGAAGCCCGGCGCAAAGCGGGCGACGATGTACACGCCCGCCTTCACCATCGCGGCCGCGTGCAGATAGGCGCTCACGGGAGTGGGCGCGGCCATGGCGGACGGCAGCCAGAAGTGGAACGGCACCAGGGCGCTCTTGGACACCGCGCCCACGAGCACGAGGATCACGGCGCTGACGATGAGCGGATCCGTGAGCGTCAGCCCCGCGGCGAGGATACCCGCGATGGATGTCGTGCCCGCCTGGGCGATGAGGATGACGATGCCGACGAACATCGCCAGTCCGCCGAAGGTCGTGACGAGCAGCGCCTGGAGCGCGGCACCACGGCTCTCGCGCCTGCCCGTGTAGTGGCCGATGAGCAGGTAGGACAGGACGGACGTGGCCTCCCAGAAGATGAACATCATCACGATGTCGTCGGAGGTGACGAGGCCGAACATCACGCCGGCGAAGCTCAGCAGCAGCGCGGCGAAGCGACCGAGCCCTTTCTCGTCGTCCGAGAAGTACCAGGTGCAGTAGGTCAGGACCAGCGCGCCCACGACGGTGACGAGCATCGCCATGACCCACGCGAGGCCGTCGAGGCGGAAGGACAGCGCGATGCCGAGCTCGGGGATCCACTCGAGGCGCTCCACGACGGGCTCTCCCGCGAGCACCACAGGCGCCTGCAGCGCGACCCACACGCCCGCGGCAGCGGGGACGGCCGCGAGAGGGAGGAAGACCCAGCGGCCGAGCCACCGCGTCACGAGGGGCGCCAGCAGACCTGCCACTCCGAAGAGGAGCAACAGGACTAGCATCGCGCTCCTTCGGATCGGGAGGTGGTCAGGTAGGACGTCGTGCTGGCCGCCCGCGCGCCCCGTCCGAAGGTGCAGATGACGCACGGAGGAGTCCACGCGGCGGTGTGCACATCATACCGGCCGACCAGGCGCGAGAAAGGGGTGGGGCCGGCGCTCGCCGACCGGACACGACACAGGGCGGGGCCGGCACCCGCCGACCCCGCCCCGTTGCGTCGATGGACGCGGCGGCTCTTAGAACACCACCTGCATGGCGACGGAGACCGCCGAGAGCACGCCCAGCGCGAGCCAGACCGGCACGTTGTCGGCCGTCTTCTTGCGGAAGACGAAGCCGAGCACGGCGATCACGACCGCGATGAGCGTGAGGATGATGGCCTTCACGTCGAACGAGGCGCCCTGCGTGAGCCCGTAGACGAGGATGATCGCGAACGCGATCAGCTGGATCACCGAGCCCAGGAACATCCCGTTGGTGACGTTCTTGTTCTTCTCCTTGAGCTGGTGGAAGAACCCGCCGAACACCGCGGCGAGGCCCAGCAGCTCGATGAGCAGAACCACCTTCATGACAACGTCCATGTCGTTCTCCTTTGAACCACATTTCGTCAGCGCACTCTTGCGCTACCACGGACCATAGTCCCTGCTGAGCGTGCGAGTGCAAGCCCGCGTTGCGTGTCGCTTACGGTCTCGTTGCCGTCTGATTGCGCCACGCCGTCCGCTTAACGGCCCGCACGTGAATGGGTCTACATTGCCGGATGTGAACGCCGCAACGCCCCCCGTCGCCCCCCGTGAGTACACCGTCGAGGGCTTCACCCGCGAGTTCCTGCGCGAGGTGAACTTCGGCCTGGGCGTGGACCTGGACCGCGCATCGGCGAACGACAAGCACCTCGCGCTGGCACGCACCGTCCGCCACTACCTCATGGGCCGCTGGCTCGAGGCGCTGCGCACCCAGCATCGGGAGCAGAAGAAGACCGTCGCCTACCTCTCCGCCGAATTCCTGCTGGGCCCGCAGCTGGAGAACAACCTCCTGGCCGCCGGGCTCGACGACATCGCGCGCGAGGCGCTCGCCGGGCTCGACATCGACATCGACGAGCTGCGCGCCTACGAGGTCGAGCCGGGCCTGGGCAACGGCGGCCTGGGCCGTCTCGCCGCCTGCTTCATCGACTCCCTCGCGACGCTCGACGTCCCCAGCGTGGGCTACGGCATCCGCTACGAGTACGGCATCTTCCGCCAGACCTTTGTGGACGGGCGCCAGGTGGAGCAGCCCGATGCCTGGCTCGCCCTGGGCAGCCCTTGGGAGATCCCGCATCCCGAGAACGCGGTGACCGTCTCCTTCGGCGGCCACACCGAGCCCGCCCGCGGGGGCGCGCCCGAAGGCGCGCGCACGTGGGTGCCCGGCTGGCAGGTGCAGGGAATCCCCTACAACTACATGGTCCCCGGCTACCGCAACGGTCGCGTGAACACCCTGCGCCTGTGGAGCGCCAAGGCGACCCAGGCCTTCGACCTCCAGATCTTCAACTCCGGCGACTACGAGGAGGCGGTGCGCGCCCAGACCTTCGCGGAGAACATCTCCAAGGTGCTCTACCCCGAGGACTCCACCCCGCAGGGCAAGGAGCTGCGCCTGCAGCAGCAGTACTTCTTCGTCGCGTGCTCGCTGCGCGACTTCCTCGAGACCGTGCTGCCGCCGGACTACCCGCTCGAGAAGCTGCCCGAGCGCATCACCTGGCAGCTCAACGACACCCACCCCGTCATCGCGATCCCGGAGCTCATGCGCCTCCTCGTGGACGAGCGCGGCTGGGCCTGGGACAAGGCGTGGGACGTCACGCAGCGCGTCTTCGCCTACACCTGCCACACGCTCCTGCCCGAGGCGCTCGAGGTGTGGCCCGTCGAGCTCCTGGGCAGGCTGCTGCCCCGCCACCTCGAGATCATCTATCGCATCAACGAGGAGTTCCTCAGGAAGGTCGAGTCCGCATACCCCGGCGACATCCTGCGCCTCCAGCGCATGTCGATCATCCAGGAGCAGCCGGAGCGCGCGGTGCGCATGGCCCACCTGGCGACGGTCGCCGCCTTCCGCGTGAACGGGGTCGCGGAGCTGCACTCCCAGCTGCTGCGCGACAAGGTGCTCGTCGACTTCGCCGAGCTGTGGCCGGAGAGGTTCACCAACGTCACCAACGGCGTGACGCCGCGCCGCTTCATCCGCCTGGCCAACCCCAAGCTCTCCGAGCTCATCACCGAGGCCATCGGCGACGGCTGGATCACCGACCTGGGCCGCCTGCGGGAGCTCGAGCCCTTCGCCGACGACCCCTCGTTCCGTGAGCGCTTCCGCGCGGTCAAGTCCGCGAACCGCGAGCGCTTCGCCGCCGTGCTGCGCGCGCGGGACGGGCTCGAGCTGGTGCCCGGCTCCATGGTGGACGCGATGGTCAAGCGCCTCCACGAGTACAAGCGTCAGAGCCTCAAGCTCCTGCACATCGTGTCCCTCTACGAGGGCATCACGTCCGGCCGCGTGCCGCTCGAGTCCGTCACGCCCCGCACGTTCGTATTCGGCGCGAAGGCGGCGCCGGGCTACGTGCGCGCCAAGGAGACCATCGAGCTCATCAACGCCGTGGGCGCGACGATCAACGCCGACGCCTCGCTCGAGGGCCGCCTGCGCGTCGCCTTCCCCGCGAACTACAACGTGACGCTCGCGGAGGTGCTCATCCCCGCGGCCGACCTGTCGGAGCAGATCTCGCTCGCCGGCAAGGAGGCATCGGGCACCGGGAACATGAAGTTCGCGCTCAACGGCGCCCTCACCATCGGCACCGATGACGGCGCCAACGTGGAGATCCGCCGCCTCGTGGGCGACGAGAACTTCTTCCTGTTCGGCATGACCGAGCCGGAGGCCGCCGAGCTGCAGGCCAAGGGCTACCGGCCGGGCGAGTTCTACGAGTCCGACCCCGAGCTCAAGGCCGCGCTCGACCTCATCGCGTCGGGCGCCTTCACGGGCGGCGAGCGCGGCGGGGCGGTGGCATCCCTGTTCGCGTCCTGGACCGAGCGCGACCGCTTCATGGCGCTCGCCGACTTCCGCTCCTACGTCGACGCGCAGCAGCGCGTCGAGGCCGCGTGGGCGGACCAGGATGCGTGGAGCCGTTCCGCGATCCTCAACATCGCGCGCTGCGGCTTCTTCTCCTCGGACCGCTCCATCCGCGACTACCTCGAGCGCATCTGGAGGGCGTAGGCGCGCACGTCGGACGGCATCGCCCGCGCAACCGCCGAAACCCGGCGGACACACGCCCCAGGCACAATGAGGGCATGGCCAAGCGCGAGCACGTCGAGATCGGCCCCTCCCCCCACCCGCAGCGGCTGGGAGTCCACCTCGTGCCGGGCGGCGCCACGGTCGCGGTGTTCGCGTCGCACGCCACGAGCGTGGACCTGTGCCTGTTCGACGACGCCGGCACGGAGACGCGCGTGCCGCTTCTGGGACCCGTCAACGGCATCTGGCATGCCTTTGTGCCCGGCATCACGGCGGGCCAGCGCTACGGCTTCCGCGCGGCGGGGCCGTGGCAGCCCAAGCACGGCCACCGCTACAACGCGAACAAGCTCCTGCTCGACCCGTACGGGCGCGGCCTGGCGGGCCGCCTCGCGGCCTCGACCGAGCCCGGGGCATCGGCGCTGCTGTCCACCCGCGACGGCGTGGACTCCGCGCCGTTCATCCCTCGCTCCGTGGTGACGGAGGTCCATCGTGAGCCGCTTCCCACGCCCAGGCCCAACATCCCCTGGACCGACACCGTCATCTACGAGGTCCACGTCAAGGGCTTCACCCAGCTCATGCCCGACGTCCCGGAGGAGCTGCGCGGAACCTACGCGGGGCTCGCGCACCCCGCCGCCATCAAGCACCTCACGGACCTGGGCGTCACCGCCGTGGAGCTCCTGCCCGTCCACGCGTTCGCCTCGGAGCCCCACCTGGACGGCCTGGGGCTGACGAACTACTGGGGCTACTCGACCATGTCGTACTTCACACCCCACCCCGGGTACGCCACCCAGGCGGCACAGGAGGCAGGCGCGCAGGCCGTGCAGGACGAGTTCCGCGGCATGGTGGAGCTGCTCCATGCAGCCGGACTCGAGGTGATCCTCGACGTGGTCTACAACCACACGGCCGAGTGCAGCTGGGGCGATCGCGTCCTGAGCTGGAGGGGCCTGGACAACCTCGTCTACTACCGCCACCAGCCCATGAACCCCCAGCAGTACGACGACGTGACGGGCACCGGCAACACGCTCGACTTCGCGCAGCCCGTCGTGGTGAAGATGACGCTCGACTCCCTGCGCTACTGGGCGACGGAGATGGGCGTGGACGGCTTCCGCTTCGACCTCGCGGCGACCCTGGGCCGCACCGGGCAGGGCTTCTCCACCGACCACCCCTTCCTGGTCGCGCTCACGACGGACCCGGTGCTGAGCGAGCTCAAGCTCATCGCCGAGCCGTGGGACCTGGGGCTGGGCGGATGGCAGGTGGGCAACTTCCCGCAGCCCATGGCCGAGTGGAACGACCGCTTCCGCGACTACGTGCGCAGCTTCTGGCTCGAGTCGGGCGCGGCGAAGGTGGGCCATCGCGAGCACGCCACCGCCCCCGAGCTCGCGACGCGCCTTGCCGGCTCCGCCGACCTCTTCGCGCACACCGACCCGTACGGCATGCGCGGCCCCATCGCGTCCATCAACTTCGTCACCGCCCACGACGGCTTCACCACGCACGACCTCACCGCCTACAACGGCAAGCACAACGAGGCCAACGGCGAGGACAACCGCGACGGCACGGACAACAACCGCTCGTTCAACCACGGCGAGGAGGGCCCCAGCGGGGACGAGGCGCTGCTGCGCGCCCGCCGCCGCTCCATGCGCAACCTGCTGGGCACCCTGCTCCTGTCCGCAGGAACGCCGATGCTCCTGGGCGGCGACGAGTTCGGCCGCACGCAGCGCGGCAACAACAACGCGTACTGTCAGGACAACGAGATCTCCTGGTTCGACTGGAACTGGGAGCCGTGGCAGCACGAGCTGCGCGACACCGTCGCCCACCTCATCGCGCTGCGTCGCGCCCATCCCGTGCTGCGTCCGGCGACGTTCTACGACGGCGTGGAGCCCGTCGCGGACGACACCCGCTTCCGCAAGGACTCCGCCTGGTTCAAGGCCAGCGGCGAGCCCGAGGACGAGGACTGGTGGGACGACCCGGCCACGCGCGTGGTGCAGTTCATGCGCTCGCTGCCCGACCCGTCGGCGTCCGACGCGCTGCTCATCGTCAACGGCTCCCGCGAGGCGGCCCAGGTCACCATCCCGTCCGACGGCGGCGCCCTCTGGTCGCTCGCGTGGGACAGCGCGTGGGAGCATCCGCGCGAGGCGACCGACGAGCTCTTCCCGCCCGGCTCGCTCACCGAGATGCGGCCGATGACGCTGCGGCTGTACCTGAGCGCCGCTGAGTGAGGGCGCCACGGTGAGCGACCCGGCAGACGTGCGCGCTCACTGCTCGACACCGGGTAACGTCAAGCCATGACCGGGCGCGCAGAGGCCAGCATCGGACGCATTCCCGTCGTTGACGTGCAACCCGTTCTGGAGCAGGGACGATGGCCCGCCAAGGCCGTCGTGGGCGAGGCGGTCACCATCAGCGCCACCGTGTTCCGCGAGGGGCACGATGCCGAGGGCGCGACGGCAGTCGTCACCACGCCTTCCGGGGCGACGATCTCCCTGCCCATGGAGTGCGTCAACCGCGGGCTCGCCATCTGGGAGGCGACGTTCATCCCCGAGGTCGAGGGAAGGCACACCTTCCGCGTCGAGGGCTGGTCCGACCCCGTGGGCACGTGGAGGCACGCCGCCGAGGCGAAGATCCCGGCGGGCTCGGACGTGCAGCTCATGCTCGACGAAGGGGTCCAGGTGCTCACCCGCGCCAAGGACGAGGTCAAGCGCCCAGCTGCGGCCCAGGCGGTCATCGCATCGGCCATCGCGGCGCTGGGCGACGGCAGCCTCACGCCCGAGCAGCGCCTCGCGCCGTCGCTGTCGCCGGAGCTCGCCGTCGTCCTGCGCGAGCACCCGCTGCGCGACTGGGTGAGCCCTTCTCCCGACTTCCCGCTCGTGGTGCAGCGCGAGCGTGCGCTCGTGAGCGCGTGGTACGAGATCTTTCCCCGCTCGGAGGGCGCCCACAAGGCGCGCGGCAGCGATCAGTGGGTCTCCGGGACGTTCACCACGGCAGCCAAGCGCCTGCCCGCGATCGCGCAGATGGGCTTCGACGTCGTGTACCTCACGCCGATCCACCCCATCGGCGTGACGCACCGCAAGGGACGCAACAACGCGCTCACGGCGGAGCCGGGCGACCCCGGCAGCCCCTACGCCATCGGCAGCGCCGACGGCGGACACGATGCGATCCACCCGGACCTGGGCACGATGCGGCAGTTCAAGACCTTCGTGGCCAAGGCACGGGACCTGGGGCTCGAGGTGGCGCTCGACCTCGCGCTCCAGTGCTCGCCCGATCACCCCTGGGTCACCGAGCACCCCGAGTGGTTCTCCACCCGCCTGGACGGCACCATCGCCTACGCGGAGAACCCGCCCAAGAAGTATCAGGACATCTACCCGCTCAACTTCGACAACGACCCTGAGGGCCTGTACCAGGCGATCCGCGACGTGCTCCAGGTGTGGATCGACGCGGGTGTGACCCTGTTCCGCGTCGACAACCCCCACACGAAGCCGCTGACCTTCTGGGAGCGCCTGCTCGACGACGTCGCCCAGAGCCACCCCGAGGTCATCTTCCTGTCGGAGGCGTTCACCCGGCCGCCCATGATGCACACTCTCGCCAAGATCGGCTTCCACCAGAGCTACACGTACTTCACCTGGCGCCAGAGCGCGCAGGAGATGGGCGAGTACCTCACGGAGGTCACGGGCCCGGCGTCGTACTACATGCGCCCCAACTTCTGGCCCACGACGCATGACATCCTCACGCCCGACATGCAGCGCGGCGGACCGCCGCTGTGGCGGATGCGCGCCGCGCTCGCCGCGACCGGCTCCCCCTCCTACGGCATCTACACAGGCTACGAGTTCGTCGAGGACGTCCCTCGCCCCGGCGTCGAGGAGCAGATCGACAACGAGAAGTACGAGTACAAGCCGCGCAACTGGGCGCAGGCCGACGAGCACGGCATCGTCACCCTCCTGACGACGCTCAACGACCTGCGCCGCCGCCACGTCGCCCTGCGCCGCCTGCGCGGCCTGACGGTCCACTGGTCGGACAACCCGAGCGTGCTGTGCTTCTCCCGTCACGTGAGCGCCGCGGAGTCGCCCACCGGCACCGCCGACACGATCATCGTGGTCGCCTCGTTCGACCCCCACGCGGTGCAGTCGGCGACGATTACGCTGGACATGAGCGCCATCGGCCGCGCCGACGGCGAGCCCCTCGAGGTCCGGGACGCCATCACGTCCCAGAGCTACACGTGGGGACGGCAGTTCCGGGTGTGGCTCGACCCGGCGAACACTCTCGTCCACGTAGCGGAGGTGAGCTGATGGCTCGCGTGATCGATCAGGCCGTCCTCGCCGACATCGCGGCCGGCACGCACCATGAGCCTCACGCCATCCTGGGCCCCCACATCGAGCCGGGCGGCGTGACCGTCCGCGTGCTGCGCCCGCTCGCCACGACCGTCGAGATCATCACGACCGAGGGCGAGTTCCCCGCCCAGCACCTCTACGAGGGCATCTGGCAGGCGGAGCTCCCCTGCGACGAGGTCCCCGACTACCGGGTCCGCGTCGCCTATGACGGCGACCCGCTCGTCGAGGACGACCCGTACCGCTTCCTGCCGACCCTGGGCGAGTTCGACCTGCACCTCATCCGCGAGGGGCGCCATGAGCGGCTGTGGGAGGTGCTCGGCGCCAATGTGCGCACCTTCCCGTCCGTTCTGGGCGAGGTGCGGGGCACGTCGTTCGCCGTGTGGGCTCCCAACGCCCGCGCCGTGCGGGTCGTGGGCGACTTCAATTTCTGGCGCGGCACGCCGCACGCGATGCGCTCGCTGGGCGCCTCCGGCGTGTGGGAGCTGTTCATCCCCGGCGTCGTCGAAGGGACCAAGTACAAGTTCGAGATCCTCTCGCGCGACGGCCACTGGAAGCAGCAGGCCGACCCGATGGCTCGCCACACCGAGGTGCCGCCGCAGACCGCGTCCGTCGTGACGTCGTCGGCGTACGCATGGGGCGACCACGAGTGGATGGAGCGCCGCGCCTCGCTCGAGGCCCACAAGGCCCCCATGAGCGTCTACGAGGTGCACCTGGGGTCGTGGCGCCAAGGGCTGGGCTACCGCGAGCTCGCGACCGAGCTCGTCGACTACGTCAAGGACATGGGCTTCACGCACGTGGAGTTCCTGCCCGTCATGGAGCACCCGTTCGGCGGCTCGTGGGGCTACCAGGTCACGTCGTACTACGCTCCGACCTCGCGCTTCGGCTCCCCCGACGACTTCCGCCACCTGGTCGACACGCTCCATCGCCACGGCATCGGCGTCATCCTCGACTGGGTGCCCGGCCACTTCCCCAAGGACGAGTGGGCGCTGGGCCGCTTCGACGGCACCCCGCTGTACGAGCACCCTGACCCGCTGCGGGGAGAGCAGCCCGACTGGGGCACCTTCGTGTTCGACTTCGGACGCCCCGAGGTGCGCAACTTCCTCGTGGCCAACGCGCTGTACTGGCTGAGCGAGTTCCACGCGGACGGCCTGCGCGTCGACGCGGTCGCCTCGATGCTCTACCTCGACTACTCGCGCGGCGCCGGCCAGTGGCGCCCCAACATCCACGGCGGGCGCGAGAACCTCGATGCGATCGCCTTCCTGCAGGAGACCAACGCGGCGGCCTACCGGACTCAGCCGGGCATCGTCATGATCGCCGAGGAGTCGACGGCATGGCCCGGCGTCACGGCGCCGACGAACGGCGGCGGCCTGGGCTTCGGCCTCAAGTGGAACATGGGCTGGATGAACGACACCCTCCGCTACATGTCGGAGGAGCCGATCAACCGCTCGTACCACCACCACACCGTGACGTTCTCGCTCATGTACGCCTTCTCCGAGAACTTCATGCTCCCCCTGTCCCACGACGAGGTGGTCCACGGCAAGGGCTCGCTCTACGGCCGCATGCCCGGCGACCACTGGCAGAAGATCGCGGGACTGCGCGCGCTCTTCGCCTACCAGTGGACGCACCCGGGCAAGAAGCTCATCTTCATGGGCGACGAGCTGGGCCAGGAGGCCGAGTGGTCCGAGGGCCGGTCCGTCGACTGGTGGCACCTGGACGACCCGCTTCACGCGGGCCTGTCGCGGCTCATCCGCGACCTCAACCGCGTCTACCGCGAGACGCCCGCCCTGTGGGAGCGCGACAGCGAGCCGGGCGGCTTCCAGTGGATCGACGCCGACGACTCGGCGCGCAACGTCCTCTCCTACCTGCGCTTCGACGCGAGCGGCGAGCCGGTCGCGGTCGTCGTGAACTTCGCGGGCGTCCCGCACGAGGACTTCCGCCTGGGACTGCCGCGGGCGGGCGCGTGGCGCGAGGTGCTCAACACCGATGCCGAGATCTACGGCGGCTCGGGCGTGGGCAACCTGGGTCAGGTCGTGGCAGATGACACCCCGACGGGAGGCTGGCCGCACTCTGCGCCCCTGCGCGTCCCGCCGCTGGGCGCGGTGATCCTGCGGCCCGCGCCGTGACGGGCAGCCCGCTCTCGCGGGCTCAGTTGAGCGCCGAGGCGAGGTCCTTGCGCGCCTGGATCACGCGCGGGTCCGTGCCGCCCACGATCTCGAACAGCTCGATGAGGCGCACGCGCACGGGATCGCGCTCCGCCGCCGGGAGCGAGCGGATGAGGTCGAGCAGGCGGGAGAACGCCGCCTCTATCTGCGCGCTGAGGATCTCGACGTCCGCCGCGGCGAGCTGCGCCTCGACGTCCTGCGGGCGCTCCACCGCGGCCGTCAGCACCGCCCGCGGGTCCGCGTTCTCCGTGCGCTGCAGCAGGCCGACCTGTGCCCGGCCGGCACGCGCGTCGGCGTCCTTGGGGTTCTCCTTGAGAGCCTTGTCGTACGCCGCGATGGCCGCTGCGTAGTCGCCGCGCTCGATCGCGTCATACGCCTCCTGGTGCAGCGGGGGCAGCGGCTGAGGCTCGGGCTCAGGCGCCGGACCGCCCGATGCGTCGGGGCCACGGCCCACACCCGCCTCCGCGGCGACCTGCAGCACCTGGGTGAAGACGCCGCGCAGCTGATCGTCCTCGGGGCTGCCCTGGAACAGGGGCAGCGGGCGTCCGCCCACGATCGCGAGCATCGCCGGCACCGCGTTGACCTGGAAGGCCTGGGCGATGCCCGGCTGGGCGTCCACGTCCGCCACGCCGAGCACGAGCCGGCCCGCGAACTCGCGCGCGATCCGCTCCACCCGCGTGCGCAGCTCCGCGCACTGCGGCGCGAGGCGCGAGCACAGGAGCAGGAACACGGGCAGCTCGAGCGAGCGCTCCGCGAAGGACTGGAACGAGAACTCGGTGACCTCGACGACCTCGAAGGGCGCATCGGGGCTCGCCTGGCCCGTGCCGGGGTGAGCCTGGCCGGGCTGCACAGAGCCGGGCTGCACGGAGCCGGGCGGGGCGCCCGCCGCGGCGGCGTCGGCCGACGCGGGGGCGCCGTGCTGCTGCGCCGCGGCACGTGCCGCGAGCGACGAGAGGTCGATGCCGCCGCGAACGCCGGGCGGCACGTGTGCGTGCTCAGTCATGGATCAGGGGGTGACCTTGATGAGGTGGTGGTCTGCGGCCACGACCGCGGGCAGTCCGCCCGTGCCGGGACCGGGGATGTACAGGACGATGAGGTCGCGGTAGTGGTGCGTGACCGTCGCGTCGAGCGTGCCCTCGACGAGCGCCTGGTCCGCCGCGGGCACGGAGACCTTGGCGTTCGAGACGGAGAACGCGGACGCCACCGTCAACGGAGCGAACACGAGCGCCCCGCCGTCGGCCGTGGCCATCACGTACGCGTTCTCGAGGTCGGCCTCGATCGTGTCGGAGTACGCGCCGCCCGCTCCCGATGCCGCCGTGGACAGCACGTCGCGGCCCGCGAAGAGGCGCTCGGCGTAGGTGTCCGGGGCGAAGGCGGCGGCGAGCTCGCTGCCCTTGCCGGCGCGGAGGTACTCGACGTACTGCTCGATCGCCTCCTGCGGCGTGGGCGCCACGGAGCTCTCGGTGACGGAGAGCTGAGCCGCGCCCGTGACGTCGGAGGCCATGGACGGCATGGACGCGCCCGGGATCATGTGGGCCCATGCGCGCAGCGAGTACGGGCTCGCGATGTCGTCCTGGACCCACAGCGACACCACGGGCGTGAGGTTGTCGCCCGGCTGGGCGGACACGCCCGCGAGCACGCGCGGCCACGAGCTCTCCGCGGAGACGTAGAGGGCCTGCATCTCCGAGGGCAGGACCTCGGGCTTGGCGTCGGAGACGGAGCGCGCGACCTTGTACTGCGCGGTGCGCACGGTCAGCGCATCGCCTGCCACCCGGTCGCCGAGGAGGCTCGCGTCGAGGGCGGCATCCGCCTCGGTGAGGCGGGCGAACGTGTCGGCCGCGACGGCCGCGGCCTGGGTGTCCAGGAGCGCGGCCTCACGCGCCATCTGGGGAGCAGGACCGGGCGAGGGCGGGGGCGCGACACAGCCGGAGGCGACGAGCGCGATGCCGATGCCGAGCGCGACGAGTGCGGGCTTGCGGTTCACTTCTCGCCTCCCTTCTGGTCGGCCTGGGGGATCTGGTCGGTCGTCGCCGGGGCCGCCGTCGCGGGGTCTGCCGGGACCGCATCCGCCGGCGCCGGGTCGAGCGGCACCTCGGGCAGCTGCGCGCCCGCGAGGCGCCGGGCACGACGCGAGCCCTCCTTGGGCTCGCCCTTGGCGGAGCGGCGGCTCAGCCACTCCTCGCCCTTGCGCTGCCACGGGCGCAGGTCGATGAGGGTGTACAGCAGGCCCACGACGCCCACGATCAGCAGGATCGCGCCCCACACGATGAGCGGGGTGATCCACGCGTCGTTGGGATCGCGCTCCGCATAGAGCTCGAGGGTGCCGAGCGGACCGCCGTTGACGGTGTGGATGACGAAGGTCTCGCCTGCGGGGATCGCGGAGGCGAACACCGCGAGACGGCCCTGGCCGTGCCAGGTGGTGCGCCAGTGGTCGGTCGAGGAGGTGTCGACGGGCTCCTCAGGCTCGCCCTCGGCCTCGGGCGACGGGCTGGGGCTCGGCGCGGGCGACGGCTCGGGAGAGGCCGAGGGCGACGGGCTGGGCGAGGGCTCCACGGCGGGCGCGGGCGCCACGTACGCGCGCACGCCGACCTCCTCCCACGTCACGAGGCCCGTGATCTCCGTGGCCTCGCGCGTCGCGAGCCACGCCTCGGCATCGGCCGTGCGCGCGGTGTGCGCGACGATCTCCCCGTCGCCCTCCACCGCGATGCGGCGCAGCGGCTCGTAGCCCACGATCTCCGGGGCCAGGACCGCCACCGGAGTGTCGATGCGGTGGGACGCCACCACGTCGGCGTCGGGCCTGCGCGAGTCGGCGATGAGCCCGACTACCAGCAGCACGAGGCCGAGCACCCCTGCTACCAGTGCACTTGTGCGTAGCGTCACGTCTGTCTTCCTCCAAAGTCGGCGTCCAGTCTAGGAGACAACGCACGAGGGCCGCTGGTTGTCACTTTGTTTGGGCAGATGGGCGGAAGTAGTCTTGACACGCGCCCAGCGCCCTGACGAGGAGAACCGATGGCCGAAGAGAACCTGCCCTTCCCTGTCGCGATGCGCGGCTTCGACCGTGAGGCCGTGACTGCCCACATCGCACGGCTCGAGGAATCGGTCGCGGAGGCCACCCGCGCCGCCGAGGAGGCGCGCCGCGAGGCCGCCCAGCTGCAGAGCGCTCTGGACGAGGCCAACAAGGCCCTGCGCGAGGCCGAGCAGCCGACGTACCGCGGCCTCGGCGCCCGCATGGAGCAGCTCCTGCGCTCGGCGGAGGAGCAGTCGGCCGATGTCGTGGCCCGCGCCAACACGCACGCCCAGGACACGATCGCCCGCGCCAACGTCGCGGCCCAGCAGCTGCGCGCCCGCGCCGACAACGAGGTCTCGGAGATCCTCGCCCAGGCCCGTCGCGAGGCGGAGGAGATCCGCATCGCCGCCGAGAGCGAGGCCCAGGGCACCCGCGAGGCCGCCGACCGCTACGCGGCGGAGGTCATGGAGCGCGCCAACCGTGATGCCGAGCGCAAGCTCTCCGCCGTCGAGGCCGACATCACCGAGCGTCGCAGCGCCATCGAGCGCGAGATCCACGCCCTGCGCGCCACCACCGAGCGCGAGGTCACCGAGCTCACCGTCTCCTCGCAGCGCGAGGCGGCCGAGCTCGTCGAGAGCGCCCGTGGCGAGGCCGCAGAGATCCTCGAGACGGCCCAAGCCGAGGCCCAGCGCCTGCAGACCGAGGCCGAGCAGACCCTCGCAGCGGCGCGCGAGGAGGCCCAGCAGACCCTGACGTCGGCCCGCGACGAGGCCGAGGAGACCCTCACTTCCGCCCGCGACGAGGCCCGCGAGACGCTCACGTCCGCCCGCACGGAGGCCGAGGAGACGCTCCGCTCCGCTCGTGCCGAGGCCGAGCAGACCCTGTCGTCGGCCCGCGCCGAGGCGGAGCAGACGCTCACGTCCGCCCGTGACGAGGCCCACCAGACCGTCACGTCCGCCCGCGCCGAGGCCGAGCAGACCCTCACCTCCGCCCGCGCCGAGGCCGAGCAGACCCTCCGCTCCGCTCGCGAGGAGGCCGACCGCGTCGCCGCTGAGATGGCGCAGCTGCGCCAGGAGGCCCAGGCGGACGTCGACGCCGCCCGCGACGAGGCGCGCCGCACGCGCGAGGACCTCATGCTCGAGGTGGCCCAGCGCCGCGAGGCCGCGGAGCAGGAGCTCGCCCAGCGCCACGCGGAGGCCAAGGCGGAGACCGATGCCCTGGTGGCCGACGCCCACGCCCGCGCCGACGAGGCCGAGTCTCGCCTCAGCGCCGCACTCGAGCGCGCTGAGGTCACGCGCCGCGAGGCCGAGGCCCACGCCCGCACACTCCTGAGCAACGCCCGCAACAACGCCGACGAGATCGTCTCCGAGGCGCGCGAGCACGCCGAGAAGATCATCTCCGAGGCCGTCACCGACGCCGAGCGCGAGCGCTCTCTCGCGATGCGTGAGGTCGAGGAGCTCAACCGCCAGCGCGAGTCGATCACCTCGTACCTGGACGACCTTCGCGCGATCCTGTCGCAGGACCCGGTCATGGGCCTCGCGGCCGCGACGCAGCGCCAGGCCCAGCAGGAGGCCGCGGAGGCGGCGGCGCAGGCCGCTCCCGCCGAGGGCGAGCCGAGCCGCACCGAGGTCTGAGCGGGCCGATGTCGACCGACCCGAAGACCGACGCCGCCTTGGAGATGGCGGCGCGGCTCGGGCGGCGCCAGGCGGCCGAGAGCGCCCAGGCCAAGCGGCTCGTGGAGCAGTTCGCCCGCGACGCGCTCGCCGCAGGGATCGCTCCCACGCGCCTCACCGCCCGCTCCTACAGCGGAGAGGGCCGGTACCGCACCAACGTCGTGGGCTGGTACCTCAAGCGCGACAGGTCCATCGGCGTGGGCACGGACGGCAGCTTCTACGTCCTCCACTGCCCCGGCGGGCTCGCGGCGCGACTGAAGGGCGTCACGCTCACGCCCACGGATCCCCCGCTCGAGCTGGGCAGGGGGGCGCGCGACGGCGAGTCGATGCCCATCGCGGACGCGCTTGCCAAGCGGCTCGCCGGCGGCAGCTCCTGGGGCTCCTAGCCCCGCGCCCTGCGCTCCTCGGCTTCGGCCAGCACCCCGACCACGGCATCGGCCACCGCCTGCGGCGCCTCGAACGCCGTGAGGTGGCCAACGCCGGGAACCGTCACGACCTCCACGTCGAGGGCCTTGGCCATCGCCTGTGCCTCCGCATCTCCCGCGACGCCGTCCTCGGCGCCCCGGATCACGGCGGCGGGGACGTCGAGGCCCGCGAGCACGGCGAGGCGGTCGGGGCGACCGGCCATGGCGCGCTGGCCCCACGCGATCCCGTAGCCGGAGTGGCGCGCGATGTTGCGTGCGACCGCATCCACGAGCGCCGCCCGCGCCGGTCCCTGGGTGCCGATGAGCGGCTCCGCCATGGCCTGGGGGTCCGGGGCGCCGGGCTTGCCGTCGAGCGAGCCGGCGAGGCTCAGGCGCCTGTCGCGAGCCTCGGGCGCATCCGCGCTCGCCTTGGTGCCGATGAGCACGATCCCCGCGACGGCCTCGGGGTGGCGCTCTGCGACCGCCATGGCCACGTAGCCGCCCATGGAGCAGCCGATCCACACCGCCGCCGGTTCGCCGGTGACGTCGATCATCGCGGTGGTCGCGGCGTCGGCGATGAGCTCGAGCGACGGCTCCTCCTCGGGCAGCGGCATGTCGCCGATGCCCGGCATGTCGAAGGTGATGACGTCCCCGTGCGGCAGGCGTCGTGCGGCGAGCTCCTCCAGCAAGGGCTCCCACTGGGCGCGGTCCACCGGGAACGCGTTGAGGAGCACCACGGGCACTCCGTTGGGGACGAGCCTCATGTCCACCTCCTCGTCACGTCAGTGTCGCACGCCGCCCGTCGGCGCGTCCGTCATGCCGATACGATCGAGACGACGCTCGCGGGCACCTCCACGGGCAGCGGCGCACGCTCGGGTGCGACCGTCGCGACGATGTGGTCGAGCACGATCCTCACGTACTTCTCCCCCACCCACAGGTGCTTGGCACCCGGGACGCCGATGAGCTCGGCCTGCGTGAGCGGGGCGAAGCGCTGCGCGGCCTCGGCGGGCTGGAGGAAGTCGTCGTGCTCGGGGACGAGGATCTTCACGGGCTTGCCGGTCGCCGCCCAGCGCTGCAGGTCTTCCGGCAGGGCCCGATGCAGCGGCGGAGAAAGCAGGACGGCGCCCTCGACGTCGAGCTGGAAGCCGTGCATGAGCGCGAGCTCCGTGCCGAAGCTCCAGCCCACGAGCCAGCGGTGAGGCAGGCCTCGGGCGACGGCGAAGTCCACGGCGGCACGCACATCGGCCGCCTCCCCCACGCCCTCCTCGAAGGAGCCCTCCGACGTGCCGCGGGGCGAGGAGGTGCCGCGGGTGTTGAATCGCAGCACCGCGACGTCCGCAAGGTGAGGCAGGCGCCACGCGGCCTTGCGCAGGACGTGCGAGTCCATGAAGCCGCCGTGCGTGGGCAGCGGGTGCAGCGTGACGAGCGTCGCGGCGATGCGGCCCGATGCGGGCAGCGCGAGCTCGCCCACGAGTGTGAGGCCGTCCTCGGTGCGGAGCTCGATCTCCTCCCGCACGGCGGGCAGAACCGTCATAGAGCCGATCTCCACGGCGTCGCCGGGAGCGGCGTGGGGCGCGTCAGCCACGAGAGCGTCCGAAGGTCTTCCAGCAGCGGGTGTGCCAGTGCCGACGCTCGGCCGCGGCCGCCTCCGCCCCGAAGAGCCCGTCGGCAGCCCAGGCGACGATGTGCGTCGTGGCGCCGTCGATCTCCTGGTGGCAGCCCGGGCAGATGTAGGTCTTCTCGCTCGGGCGAGGCGTGGCGACGAAGTACTCCTCGCCGCGCGGTCCGATCTCGCGTCGGGCGGCGCCGCCGAGCACCCGGTCCACGTCCAGCTCGGGATGCGGCTGGCCGTAGGGGCGCTTGGTGGATCGGCGACCGCTTGGCATGGGGACAAGTCTAGGTCGTGGACGGGAGCGTCCTCCCGAGGGCAGAGACAGCGCCGCCGCCGCGCCTGGCGAGGGGGGCTGGCCAGGCGCAGCGGCGGACGTCTTCAGTAGGAGCGCGGAGGCGTCTCGACGAGCTCCTCGATCTTCTCGAGTGGCGTGACGGTTCGGGTCCGAATCGTCTCGCGGTACCAGTATGCCGAATCCTTCCACGTTCGAGCGAGCGTGTCGTAATCGACGCGCATCATGCCGAATCGCTTCGAATAGCCCCAACCCCACTCGAAGTTGTCCATCAGGCTCCAGGCCATGTAACCGCGGATGTCCGCGCCCTCGGAGCGGGCGCGCAGCAGCGCGCTGAGGTGGTCGTGGTAGTAGCGGTAGCGGTCCTCGTCGCGGATGCGACCGTCCTCGTCCACCTCATCGGGCCACGAGGCGCCGTTCTCCGTGACGATGATCGGCACGTCGAAGTCGTTCGCGATGCGCATGAGGTGCGCGTGGAAGCCCGAGGGGTCCACGTTCCATCCCATCGTCGTGCGCTTGCCCACGAGCGGCATGAACTCGACGTCGTCCGCGCCCGGCCAGCAGCTGAAGCGCGTGGTCTTGTGGCCGTCCTCGCCGGTGTCGACGCGCGGGCCCTCGTGGTGGCGCACCGAGTGCGAGGAGTAGTAGTTGACGCCGATGACGTCCACCGTGTCCTTGACCGCGTCCAGGTCGCCGTCGTGGACGAACGACCAGTCGGTGATGTCCTGGGTGAACTCCAGCAGGTCTGCCGGGTAGGAGCCCTTGGTCAGCGGGTCGATGAAGATGCGGTTGGCGAGCGCGTCGATCTTGTGCGCGGCCTCGACGTCCTTGGGGTTGGCGATGTTCCACGGGCGCGGCAGGTGCGAGTTGAGCACGATGCTCACGGTGGCGTCCGGGTGGACCTCCTTGATGGCCGCGTAGGCGAGGCCGTGCGCCAGGTTGAGGTGATGCGCCGCGGCCAGGGACTCGGGGTGGCTCGAGCGGCCCGGAGCGTGCGCGCCCGAGCCGTAGCCCAGGAACGCCGTGCACCACGGCTCGTTGAACGTCGTCCAGTAGACGGCGCGGTCCTTGAACTCCTCGGCCGTGCGGCGCGCGTACTCGACGAAGCGCTCCACGGTGGCGCGCTCTGGCCAGCCACCGGCGTCCTCCAGGGCCTGCGGCAGGTCCCAGTGGTAGAGCGTCACGAGCGGGGTGATGCCGTGCTTCTCGAGCTCGTCGAAGATACGGTGGTAGAAATCGAAGCCCTCCTGATTGAACGCGCCCGAGCCGAAGGGCTGGATGCGCGGCCAGGCCAGGGAGAAGCGGTACGCAGTGAGGCCGATCTCGGCCATGGCGGCCACGTCGTCGGCGAAGCGGTGGTAGTGGTCGCAGGCCACCTCGCCCGTGTCGCCGTTGAGCACGCGGCCCGGCGTGGCGGAGAAGGTGTCCCAGATCGACGGGGCCCGGCCTCCCTCGGTGACGCCACCCTCGATCTGGTACGAGGCGGTGGCGGCGCCGAACAGGAAGTCTGCAGGGAATGTGAGAGCGTCAGACATGCGCGCGAGTCTATACGAAACGTTTCGAGCGCCGGAACCGCCGGGAGCGCTCAGGATCGCCCCGAGCGCCGGCGCACCGAGCCGCGTGCCCCTGCGAGCCGATTTCGGGTGGCGCTACATGCGCTCGAAGTCGTTCTTGTCGCGCTTGCCCTCGACGAACTCGAAGACGTCCTTGAGCGGCTCGCGCTCGATCCACACGTGCCAGTGGACGTAGTTGCGCAGCACGAAGCGCCCGATGAGCGAGCCCAGCGCACCCACGAGCGGCGCCGCCCAGAGCATGAGGCTCCACGACTGGTGCTCGGTGGGGTCGGTGTGCCCCGCGAGGAGCGTCGCCGCCGTGAGGACGCCCAGCGCCACGGCGAGCAGGATCACCGCGCCGGCGACCGTCCACGCGGCGTAGTGCGCCAGGACGCTGCGGTTGAAGCGCAGCAGATGCAGGAGCAGGTAGGACATGCCCGCCCAGCCCGTCGCGAAGATCCCCACGACCGTGGGCGCGATCGTGTACCCGCCCATCGCGATGGACTGGATCGCGTCGCCGAGCGGCTGGGCCGTGAAGTAGATGACGGCGAAGGGGATGAGCGACGCCGCTCCGGCCCGCCAGTGCTTGCCGAAGGAGGCATACAGGTGCGCGCCCGGCTCCCACGCGTTCACCGGCATGCGGAGGCTGCGGGGCGACGACGACGTCTTGCGGGCCATGCGCTCAGGGTAGACCTCTAGAACAGGCGTGACGACAGGTCCTCGGCGCCCTTCATCGATTCGTAATCAAGCACCAGGCAGCGGATGCCGCGGTCCTCGGCCAGCACACGGGCCTGCGGCTTGATCTCCTGCGCCGCGAAGACGCCCTGCACGGGAGCCAGCAGCGGGTCGCGGTTGAGGAGCTCGAGGTAGCGCGTCAGCTGCTCCACGCCGTCGATGTCGCCCCGGCGCTTGACCTCCACCGCCACCGCCCGGCCGATGCTGTCGCGGGCGAGGATGTCCACGGGACCGATCGCCGTGGGGTACTCGCGCCGCACCAGGGTGTGCCCCTCCCCGAGGAGCGTGATCTGCTCCGCGAGCAGCTCCTGCAGGTGCGCCTCGACGCCGTCCTTGATGAGGCCGGGGTCGACGCCCAGCTCGTGCTCGGTGTCCGCGATGACCTCGTGGATCTCGATCTCGAGGCGGTCATCCGTCTTGGCGTGCTGCACGACCCACAGCTGCCGTGCTCCCCCGGCCGCGGCATCGGCGTCCGGATCGGTGATGCGCAAGGTGCACGGCGGGCTCATCCAGTTGAGCGGCTTGTACGAGCCGCCGTCGGAATGGAGCAGGACCGAGCCGTCGGCCTTGACCATGATCGCGCGCGTCGCGAGCGGGAGCGTCGCGCTGAGGCGACCCGTGTAGCGGGCGGCGCAGCGGGCGATGACGACTCTCACGGGGACACGCTACCCAAGGCCGTTGCGGTTGACAGGCCACCATGCCGGGCGAAGGATCGAGTGATGGCCGTCTTCATCTCCTTCCCCGTCGCCGACGTCGAGCGCTCCGCGGCGTTCTACTCCGCGCTCGGCTGGCGTCTCGACGAGCAGCACTCCACCGAGGGCGGCGTGTGCTTCGAGATCGACGAGCACGTCTCGATCATGGCGCTGTCACGCGAGCTGTACGCGAGCGTGGGCGGCACGGAGGACGTCGTGGGCGCACCGGGCACGCCCTCGCCCGTGACGGTGTCCTTCGCGCTCGCCAGCCAGGACGCCGTGGACCAGCTGTGCGTCGACGCCGTCGCCGCGGGCGGCCAGGCCGGCGCCATCGACGACTACGGCTTCATGTACCAGCGCGAGTTCGACGACCCCGACGGGTATCACTACTCGCCGTTCTGGCAGCGCCCGGAAGGCGCCGAGCCCGCAGACCCCGCGTAGGCAGGACTCAGCCGAGCTCGACCTCGCGCGGCTCCGCGACGATCGTCACGACGTCGTGGTCGAAGGAGATGAACCCCCCGCCGACCTCGACGAGCCGGTCCTCGCCCCCCACCTGGGTCACCTTGACGGTGCCCGGCGCGAGCACGGACAGGACGGGCTCGTGGCCCGGGAGGAGGCCGATCGACCCCTCCACGGACTGCGCCGAGATGAACGTCGCCTGACCCGACCACAGCACGCGGTCGGGTCCGACGATGTCGACGGTGAGGGCCATCGCTTAGCCGATCTCCTTCTGGATGCGAGCCCAGTTGCGCTCGAGGTCCTCGATGCCGCCGATGTTGAAGAACGCCTGCTCAGCGACGTGGTCGTAGTCGCCCTCGCAGATGCCCTTGAACGCGGCCACGGTCTCGTCGAGCGGGACCGTCGAGCCGGGGACGCCGGTGAACTGGGTCGCCATGTACGTGTTCTGCGAGAGGAACTGCTGGATCTTGCGCGCACGCGCGACGATGATCTTGTCCTCTTCGGAGAGCTCGTCCACACCGAGGATGGCGATGATGTCCTGGAGCTCCTTGTTGCGCTGCAGGATCGCCTTGACGTGGGTCGCGACCTCGTAGTGCTCCTGGCCCACGTAGCGCGGGTCGAGGATGCGCGACGTCGAGGTCAGCGGGTCCACGGCCGGGTACAGACCGCGCGAGGCGATCTCACGGCTGAGCTCGGTGGTCGCGTCGAGGTGGGCGAACGTCGTGGCCGGGGCCGGGTCGGTGTAGTCGTCCGCAGGCACGTAGATCGCCTGGAGCGACGTGATGGAGTGACCGCGCGTCGAGGTGATGCGCTCCTGGAGCTGGCCCATCTCGTCGGCGAGGTTGGGCTGGTAGCCCACCGCGGAGGGCATGCGGCCCAGCAGCGTCGACACCTCGGAGCCCGCCTGCGTGAAGCGGAAGATGTTGTCGATGAACAGGAGCACGTCCTGGTTCTGGACGTCGCGGAAGTACTCCGCCATCGTCAGCGCGGACAGCGCGACGCGAAGACGCGTGCCCGGCGGCTCGTCCATCTGGCCGAACACGAGCGCGGTCTGCTTGATGACGCCCGACTCGGTCATCTCCTGGATGAGGTCGTTGCCCTCACGCGTGCGCTCTCCCACGCCGGCGAACACGGACACGCCGTTGTGGTTGTTGGCGACGCGGTAGATCATCTCCTGGATGAGAACGGTCTTGCCGACGCCCGCACCGCCGAACAGACCGATCTTGCCGCCCTGCACGTAGGGGGTCAGGAGGTCGATGACCTTGATGCCCGTCTCGAACATCTGCGTCTTCGACTCGAGCTGGTCGAACGTCGGAGGCTTGCGGTGGATCGGCCAGCGCTCGGTGATCTCGATCTTCTCGCCCGGCTCGGCGTTGAGGACCTCACCGGTCACGTTGAACACGTGGCCCTTGGTGACGTCGCCGACCGGAACGGAGATCGGGGCGCCGGTGTCGGTCACGATCGCGCCGCGGACCAGGCCGTCGGTGGGCTTCAGGGCGATCGCGCGCACCATGTTGTCGCCGAGGTGCTGCGCGACCTCGAGCGTCATGGACAGCACGCCCTGGCCCTGCGACGTCAGGTCGATGTCGACCGTGAGCGCGTTGTAGATGTCAGGGATGGCGTCGGCCGGGAACTCGATGTCGACCACGGGGCCGATGACGCGGGCGACGCGGCCCGTCACGGTTCCGGGCGCAGCGGCCTTGGAGGCCGCAGGCTTCTTTGCTGCGGTCGCCTTCTTGGCGGCCGGGGCCTTGGCGGTCTTGGCAGTGGGAGTCATCAGTCTCTCGTTTCCGGTCACGATGCCGCCGCGAGCGCGTCGGCGCCCGAGACAATCTCGCTGATTTCCTGGGTGATCTCGGCCTGGCGCGCCGAGTTGGCGAGCCTGGTGTAGTTGCGGATGATGTCCTCGGCGTTGGACACGGCCGTGTTCATCGCGCGCTGGCGGTTCGCCAGCTCGGAGGCCGCGGCCTGGAGGAGGCAGCTGTAGATGCGCGCCTCGACGTAGCGCGGCAGCAGCGCGTCGAGGACGGCCTCAGCCGAAGGCTCGAAGTCGTACAGCGGGGCCACGCCCTCGCCGGGCTCCGCCACGCCCTCGACGATCTCGAGCGGGAGCAGGCGGATGACACGCGGCTCCTGGCTCACCATCGAGGAGAAGTGCGTGTACACGATGTGGAGCTCGGACACGCCGCCCTCGTCCACCGGAGCGGTGAAGCGGGCGAGGAGGGCCTGGGCGATCTCGCGCGCCACCTCGTGGTTGGGGCTGTCGGAGCCGCCCGTCCACTGCCCCGCGAGCTCGCGGCGGCGGAAGGTGTAGTACGAGACGCCGCGCCGACCCGAGGCGAACTGCACGATCTCGTGCCCCGCCTCCGTGAGGCGCTCGCGCAGGCGCTCCGCCTCACGGATGACGTTCGCGGAGTACGCGCCCGCCATGCCGCGGTCCGCCGTGATGACGAGCATCGCGACGCGCTTGGTGTCCGTGCGCTCGCTCGTCAGCGGGTGGTCCACCGACGAGTGGGTCGCGACGGCGCTGATGGCCCGCGTGATGGCTTGCGCGTACGGCGCGGCCTGCTCGACCCTGCCGCGAGCCTTCCCGATGCGCGAGGCAGCGATGAGCTCCATCGCGCGGAAGATCTTCTTCAGCGACTGGGTCGACCGGATCCGCTGCCGGTAGACGCGCTGCTGTCCGCCCATGAGTCCTTACTTCTTCTTCTTCGCGACGATCTGCTCCTGCTCGACGTCGACGTCGCCGCCGCCCGCGATGGAGGAGTCCGTGTGGAGCTCGGTGCCCTCAGAGCGCAGGAACGTCGAGACGAAGTCGTCGACGGTCTTCTCGAGCTGAGCCTCGACCTCGTCGGACAGCTGGCCGCTGGAGGCGATGTCCGTGAGGATCGAGGTGTTGCGACGCACGTGGTCGAGGAGCTCGCGCTCGAAGCGCAGCACGTCGGCCACGGGGATCTTGTCGAGCTTGCCCTTGGTGCCGGCCCAGATGGACACGACCTGCTCCTCCACCGGGTACGGCGAGTACTGCGGCTGCTTGAGGAGCTCCATGAGGCGCGCACCACGGGTCAGCTGAGCACGCGAGGCCGCGTCGAGGTCGGACGCGAACATCGCGAACGCCTCGAGCGAGCGGTACTGCGCGAGGTCGATCTTCAGCGTTCCGGAGACCTTGCGCATCGCCTTGACCTGCGCGGAGCCGCCGACGCGCGACACGGAGATGCCGACGTCGACCGCGGGACGCTGGTTGGCGTTGAACAGATCAGACTGGAGGAAGATCTGGCCGTCCGTGATGGAGATGACGTTCGTCGGAATGTAGGCAGAGACGTCGTTCGCCTTGGTCTCGATGACCGGCAGGCCCGTCATGGAGCCGGCGCCCATGTCGTCGGACAGCTTGGCGCAGCGCTCCAGGAGGCGGCTGTGCAGGTAGAAGACGTCACCCGGGTACGCCTCGCGGCCCGGCGGGCGGCGCAGGAGCAGGGAGACGGCACGGTAGGCCTCGGCCTGCTTCGACAGGTCGTCGAAGATGATGAGGACGTGCTTGCCGGAGTACATCCAGTGCTGGCCGATGGCCGAGCCGGTGTACGGGGCGAGGTACTTGAAGCCCGCGGGGTCCGATGCGGGGGCCGCGACGATCGTCGTGTACTCGAGCGCGCCGGCCTCCTCGAGGGCGCCGCGCACGGCCGCGATGGTCGAGCCCTTCTGGCCGATGGCGACGTAGATGCAGCGCACCTGCTTGGTCGGATCGCCGGACTCCCAGTTGGCCTTCTGGTTGATGATCGTGTCGATCGCGATGGCCGTCTTGCCCGTCTGACGGTCGCCGATGATGAGCTGACGCTGGCCGCGACCGATCGGGATCATGGCGTCGATCGCCTTGAGGCCGGTCTGCAGCGGCTCGTGGACCGACTTGCGCTGCATGACGCCGGGGGCCTGGAGCTCGAGGGCGCGGCGGCCCTCGGTCTTGATCTCGCCGAGGCCGTCGATCGGGTTGCCGAGCGGGTCGACGACGCGGCCGAGGTAGCCGTCGCCCACCGCGACCGAGAGGACGTCGCCCGTGCGGCGCACGGTCTGGCCCTCCTCGATGCCGGTGAACTCACCGAGCACGACGACACCGATCTCGCGGACGTCAAGGTTGAGGGCGAGGCCCAGCGTGCCGTCCTCGAACTCAAGCAGCTCATTGGCCATGCAGCCCGGCAGGCCCTCGACCTGCGCGATGCCGTCGGCAGCGAGCGTCACGGTGCCGACTTCCTCGGTCACCGCGCCCTTGGGCTCGTACGACTTGACGTACGAGTCCAGCGCAGCCCGGATCTCGTCGGGGCTGATCGTCAACTCGGCCATGTCACTTCTCTCCTTGTTCCGCGCGTAGCGGGTCTAGCGTCGGCGCCTAGCCGACAAGTCGTCGTCGTGCGTCGTCGAGTCGGGCCAGGACGGTGCCGTCCACGACCTCCGAACCGACCTGAACCTTGATGCCGCCCAACACCTGCGGGTCGACGGCCACGTTGAGCTGGATCTCGCGGCCGTAGGCGGCCTTGAGGATCCCAGCGAGGCGCTTGCGCTGCGCGGCGCTCAGCTCGACGGCCGCCGTCACGCGCGCGACCCCACGGCCGCGACGCTCAGCGGCCATCACCACGAGGTGCCTGATCGTGGTGATGAGGCGCCGGCCGCGCGGAGCGGCGACGGCGCGCTCGAGCAGCGCCGTGGTGACGGCCTCGAGCTTGCCCGTGAGCACGCCGTTGAGCAGCTTCACGCGAGCCTCGCGCGGCGCGGAGCGGTCGCTCAGCGCCACGAGAAGGTCACGCTCAGCGGTGAGCGTGCGCTCCACGCGGAACAGCTGCTCCTCGACGGCCTCGAGCTTGCCCGTGGCCTCCGCCGATGCGAGGAGGGCCGTGAAGCCGGCCTCCGTGATCGAGTCGGCGAGGTCGCCCTCCTCCGACCAGCGCTGGGAGACGAACGCGCGCACCACGTCGCGGACGCGGCTGTCGGCACCCGTGAAAAGGGTGTCGACCAGGTCGCCCTTGTCCTTGCCGGGTCGCGCGGGGTCCGTCAGGGCGCGACGCAGCGAGCCGGACGCGTCGAGCGCGTCCACCACGGCGAACAGCTGCGCGGCAAGCGCGACGCCGTCCTTGCCCGCGGCGAGCGCCACGGGGTCGAAGCCCCGCAGGACCTCGTCCCGCGACTCCTGGCTCGTGCCTCGCATCGCCTATCCCTTCGCCTTGACCGAAGCCTCGAACTCGTCGAGGAACGCGTCGATGACTCGCTGCTGACGCGCATCGTCCGCGAGGGACTCGCCCACGATGCGGGAGGCGAGCTCGATCGCGAGCTCGCCGACCTCGCCGCGCAGCGCCACGACGGCCTGCTGGCGCTCGGCCTCGATCTGCTTCGCCGCGGTCTCCGTGATGCGCTGCGCCTCGGCGTGCGCGCGCTCGCGCAGCTCGGCGACGATCTGCGCACCCTCGGCGCGCGCGTCCTCGCGGATGCGGGCGGCCTCCGCGCGGGCAGCCGTCAGCTGAGCCGTGTACTCCTCGAGCGCGGCCTGAGCCTCTGCCTGAGCGACCTCGGCCTGCTTGATGCTGCCCTCGATCTTCTCGGCGCGCTCGTCGAGCACCTTGTTGATCTTCGGGAGCACGAACCACATGAACGCGCCGAAGATCAGCGCGAGCACCACGAAGGACCAGAAGATCTCGAAGGTCTCCGGGAACAGCGGGTTGTGGCTCTCGCCGTCGCCAGCGGCGACGACGAAGCTGTTCAGCGCGATCATTACGGCAGGAAGAAGGGCGTCGCGATGCCGATGAGGGCCAGAACCTCGATAAGACCGATGCCGATCCACATGAGGGTCTGGAGGCGGCCGGCCATCTCGGGCTGGCGAGCGGTGCCCTCGACGACCTTGCCGATGAGGATGCCCAGGCCGATGGCCGGGCCGATCGCGGCGAGGCCGTAGCCCACCGTGTTGATGTTGCCGCTCAGCTCAGCGAGGGTCTGAACGTCTGCCATGGTCTTTCCTTTCGTGTCCAGGCACCTGGACGGTTAGTGGTCTTCCGAGACGGCCATGTTGATGTACACCGCCGAAAGCATGACGAAGATGAACGCCTGCAGGATCGCGACGAACGCCTCGAGCACCGTCATGAACAGGATGCCCAGGAAGGTGATGACGCCGTACGCGATGTTGAAGTTCGAGGGGGCCTGCATCCAGAAGTAGGTGGTGGCCGAGTAGCACAGCACCAGGAGCAGGTGGCCGACGATCATGTTGATCGTCAGTCGCAGGGCGAGGGTGGCGGGACGCAGCACCACGACCTGCAGCGCGTCGATGGCCGCGATGAGCGGCTTGAGCGCGATCGGCACGCCCGGCGGGAAGAGCGAGTGCTTCACGTAGCCGAAGGCGCCGTGCTTGCGCAGACCCGACGTGAGGTACACGACCCACACGATGATCGCGAGGATGATCGGCAGGCCGATGAGGCCGGTCGAGGCGATGTTCAGGCCCGGGAGCACGCCGGTGATGTTGAACGCGAAGATCGCGAAGAACATCGTGAGAAGGAGCTTCTCGTACTTCTTGCCGTTGTGCTCGCCCAGGGTTCCGACGACGACGTTCTCACGCACGTAGCCGATGACGAGCTCGAACACGCTCTGCGCGCGGCTGGGGACCACGCGAGCGCGCGAGGCGATCACGGCGACGATGGCGACGAGGACGACCGCGGCGATCACGCGGACCAGCAGGACGCGGTTGAACTCGTAGAAGGTGCCGTCGCCGAAGAGGGCAGCCGGCCAGAAGTCGTTGATAGAAGGGCTGTAGAAGTCCTCGGAGCCCTGGACCAGCAGTCGTGGCGTCATCGCGGCGATCAGAGGTCACTCTCCGGAGTTCGGGGCCGCGCACAGTGGCAGCGGGCCAAGGGGGCTGGACGGGGTCCTAGCGTACCTCATCGTCGGGGCCGCTTGCGTCCCGTCGTTCGGGAACGACATACGGAATGCGGGCCCGCTGCACGGCGACGATGTCGATGACGACGCCGGCGACGGCGCCGCCGAGCATCATGAGCCCGAACAGGGGCCGCACGAGCCAGTCGAGCTGCAGCGCGACGACGCCGACGATGACGATGACGAGGAACTTGGCGACGGACGTCACGCTCACCGCGGCGACGAATCCCATCGCTCCCTTGCGGGCTCCCTGGATGGCTGCCACCTGCGTGGACAGGGTGAAGACGGCGGCCGCCGAGCAGCCCAGGACGGCGCTCCACAGCCCCGACTGTCCTGCCTGGTGCCAGCCCACGACGCCGCCCACGACGAGCAGCACCACGAGCATGACCGCGCTCGCCCGCGCCGCCGCCCGGTACGCCTTGATGTTCTCCGCGAAGCGGGGGTCCTGGGCGCTCACTGCTCCTCCTCGACGGGCTCGGACTCGACGACTCCCACCTCGACGGCGGCGGTCGCCGACGGCTCCTGCCTGATGGGCTCGAAGCCCAGCCTCTTCATGACGCGACCCGCCAGGCGCCTGAAGCCCGGGGAGAACGTCAGGGCCGCCACGGCGACCAGACCAAGGGCCATGATGAGCACCGCGTACCTCAGGCGCATGAACACGAGCGAGACCGTGCCGAAGGACAGCACGAGCGTCCACATCCACAGCACCGCCACGGCCCACCGGTGCGAGTGCCCGTGGGCGAGGAGCCGGTGATGGATGTGGTGGGCATCGGGCTTGAACGGCGACTGGCCGCGCCCCAGGCGGCGCACGAACGCGAGGCTCGTGTCGATGAGCGGCACCGCGAGCACCATGATCGGCAGGATGATCGGCAGGAACGCGGGTATCGACGCGCGCTGGTTCACGACTGTGGGGTCGATCTGGCCGGTGACGATGATGGAGCCGGCCGCGATGGTGAGGCCCAGCACCATGGAGCCCGAGTCGCCCATGAAGATGCGCGCCGGGTGGACGTTGTGCGGCAGGAAGCCCACGCACGCGCCCACGAGCACGGCGAGCACCACCGTCGCGAGCGAGGAGTAGTCGCCGGGCGACGCGTCGCGCGCGAGCACGTACGTGTACGTCATGAACGCCAGCCCGCCCACGGCGACCACGCCGGCCGCAAGGCCGTCCAGGCCGTCGATGAAGTTCACGGCGTTCATCGCGACCACGACGACGAACACGGTCGCCAGGAGCGACAGGTACGACGAGCCGATGGTCAGGCCGCCCACGGGCAGCGCGACGAGTTGCACGCCTCCCCACGCCATCGCGAGCGCGCCGAGCACCTGCCCCGCGAGCTTGGCCATCCAGTCGAGGTCCCAGATGTCGTCGGCGACGCCCAGGAGGCACACGATCGCCGCTCCCGCCACGACGGCCCAGGCGGCGTTGGATCCCGTGAACACGCCCGAGAGGAACGGGATGCCCGACGCCACGACGAGTCCCGCGGCGATGCCCAGGAAGATCGCCACGCCTCCCAGCCGGGGCGTCGGCGTCGCGTGGACGTCGCGCGCGCGCACCGCGGTCACCGCACCCCACCGGAAGGCGAGGCGGCGCATCACCGGCGTCGCGACGAACGTCACGAGCGCGGAGACCACGAGGATCGTGAGGTAGACCTTCACGCGCCGGCCTCCGGCGCCGCGAACGCCTCCTCCCCCACGACCTCCACGAGCTGCTCGTGGCTCACCCCGCCGTCTCGCACGATGCGCAGGGCAGGTCCGGTGGCGTCGACAATGGTCGAGGCGACGCCCAGCGGCGAGTCGCCGGCGTCGAGGAAGATCGAGACCGCGTCCCCCAGCTGATCCCGCGCGTCCTCCGCGGTGGTCGCGGCGGGCTGACCCGTCCGGTTGGCGCTCGTCACCGCGAGCGGCCCGGTGCGCGTCAGGAGCGCGAGAGCGGCGGCATGGTCGGGAACCCTCAAGGCGACCGTGCCGTTCGTGTCTCCCAGGTCCCAGGCGAGGCTCAGCTGCGCCCACACGATGACGGTGAGCGGTCCCGGCCAGAAGGCCTTCATGAGCGCCATGGCGGGCTCGGGCACGTCTCGCGCGAGGCCGGCGACGGTGGCGACGGACGGGATGAGCACGGGCGGCGGCATCTGCCGCCCTCGGCCCTTCGCCGCGAGGACCCGGGCCACCGCATCGGGCTGGAAGGCGTCCGCGCCCACGCCGTAGACGGTGTCCGTGGGGAGCACGATGACCTCGCCGCGCGCGACGGCGTGGACGGCGGCGTCGATCGAGGGTCCCCAGGTGCCGGGGTCGTAGCACGGCAGGATCACGTCGGCCAGTCTCCCACAGGCATCGGGCGACGCCGATGCCGGGCAGGGCGCGTGCCGAGCGCGGCGCCAGGACATGGACGGCCGCCCGTCAGCGCACGCAGCCGCCGCTCTCAGAGCCGGGTGGCCGTCACGTAGCGATCCCAGCCCGCGAGGTCCTGGTGCGACGCGATGTCCGCGAACGCGCCCGTGGCGGCGAGGATGTCGCGGACCTGGGCCGCCTGCGGCGCACCGTGCTCCATGACGAAGAAGCCCCCGGAGCGCAGCAGCCGCGCCGCAGCGTCGACGATGCCACGCGGCACCTCGAGTCCGTCGGGCCCCAGGCCGTAGAGCGCGATCTGCGGATCGAAGCGCTCGACCTCCGGCTCCTTGGGACGCATGTCGCCCGGGATGTAGGGCGGGTTGGCCGCGATGACGTCGAAGGTTCCGTCGAGCTCGCGCAGACGAGTCCTCGCGTCGCCCTGGACGATCGTCACGCGCGCGGCGACGTCCGCAGGCAGGGCGCCGCGGTTGCGCTCGAGGTACGGGACGGCCAGGCGATCGAGCTCCACGGCCCACACGTGTGCATCGGTCTCGCTCGCGAGGGACAGGGCGATGGCGCCCGAGCCGGCGCACAGGTCCGCCGCGCGACCAGCTCCCAGGCGGCGGATCGCGTCGATAGCCTCCCCCGCGATGAGCTCGGTCTCCGGGCGGGGCACGAAGACGCCGGGGCCCACCTCGAGGTCGAGCGTGCGGAACGGTGCTCGGCCCGTGATGTGCTGCAGCGGCTCGCGCTCGAGCCGCCTCGCGAGCGCGGCGTCCAGCGCCGCCAGGACGTCAGGGGGCGGAGCGGCGTCTCCGCGCGCGGCGGCGGTGCGGATCTGGCTGGGCGTGAGGCCCGATGCGTGGGCGAGGAGCGCCACGGCGTCGTGCTCGGGACTGGGGACCCCGGCATCGGCGAGCCGCGCGCTGACGGCGCGGACCACGTCGGCGAGCGAGGCGGGCCGACCCGCCTGCGAGGACGTCATTCCATCCCGGCGAGGCGAGCGGCCTCGTCGGCGTCGATCGCCGACTGGATGACCGGGCCCAGGTCTCCCGCGAGGACCTGGTCGAGGTTGTACGCCTTGTAGCCGGTGCGGTGGTCGGCGATGCGGTTCTCAGGGAAGTTGTACGTGCGGATCCGCTCCGAGCGGTCCACGGTGCGGATCTGCGACTTGCGGGCCTCGGCGGCCTCGGCCTCGGCCTGCTCGCGCTGGAGCGCGAGGAGGCGGGCGCGCAGGATGCGGAAGGCGCTCTCCTTGTTCTGGAGCTGGCTCTTCTCGTTCTGGCAGCTCACGACGATGCCCGTGGGGATGTGGGTGAGGCGCACCGCGGAGTCGGTGGTGTTCACGGACTGGCCGCCCGGACCGGAGGAGCGGAACACGTCCACGCGCACGTCGCTGGGATCGATCTCGATCTCCGAGACCTCCTCCACCTCGGGGAACACGAGCACCCCGGCCGCGGAGGTGTGGATGCGGCCCTGCGACTCGGTGGCGGGCACCCGCTGGACGCGATGGACCCCGCCCTCGTACTTGAGGTGAGCCCACACGCCGTCCTCCGGCTGGACCGCGCCGGGGGCCTTGATGGCGACCGAGACGTCCTTGTACCCGCCCATGTCGGTCTGGTTCGCCTCGAGGATCTCGGTCTTCCAGCCCTGCGACTCCGCGTACTTGAGGTACATCTTGAGCAGGTCGCCGGCGAACAGCGCCGACTCCTCCCCGCCCTCGCCGGACTTGATCTCGAGGATCACGTCGCGGGCGTCGTCGGGGTCGCGCGGGATGAGGATGCGGCGCAGCGCGGCCGTGGCGTCCTCGACCGCCTGCTCGAGCGCGGGGACCTCGGCCGCCAGCTCGGGATCGGCATCGGCCATCTCCCGGGCGGCCTCGAGGTCGTCGACTGCGGCCTTCCAGGCGTGGTACGCGGCGACGACGCGGCCGAGCTCGGCAAAGCGACGCCCGAGCGTGCGCGCGCGACCCGCGTCGCCGTGGACGGCAGGGTCGGCGAGCTCACGCTCGATGGAGGCGTACTCGTCCAGCAGGGGCTGGACGGCTGCGAAGGTCTCGGCCACGTCGTCGCGCGGACGTCACTGCTTCTTGCCGTAGCGCTGCTCGAAGCGCGCGACGCGACCGCCGCTGTCCATGATCTTCTGCTTGCCCGTGTAGAACGGGTGGCAGGCCGAGCAGACCTCGACGTTGATCTGGCCGCTCGTGACCGTCGAACGGGTCTCGAACGAGTTGCCGCAGGTGCACGTGACAGTGGTGGCCACGTACTCGGGGTGGATGTCCTTCTTCATGATCTCCCTTTGGTTGCCGCCGGGTCCGAGCACAGATCTTGTGACGGTGAACCGGGGGCGCAGGGTCCGACGCTTGGCGGACCAGCGTTCTATTGTGCCAGATGGGGCAGTGGCGAGGCCAGCCGCCGTTCCGGTGGCAGCGCGCGCTGGGCACGCCGAGCGAGAGGGCTCGGGCGATCGATCGCCCGAGCCCTCTCGTCGCGCAGGTGGCTACTTCTCGCCGTCGTCGTCGCCGCCCGGGGTGGTCTTGGCCACCTGGAGCAGGAACTCGGCGTTGGTCTTGTTCTCCTTGAGCTTGCCCAGGAGCAGCTCTGCGGCGGCCTGGGTCTCGAGACCCGTGAGCACGCGACGCAGCTTCCACATGATCTTGAGCTCCTCGTTGCTGACGAGGATCTCCTCGCGGCGCGTGCCGGACGCGTTGACGTCCACGGCCGGGAAGATGCGGCGGTCGGCCAGCTGGCGGGAGAGCTTGAGCTCCATGTTTCCGGTGCCCTTGAACTCCTCGAAGATGACCTCGTCCATCTTGGAGCCGGTCTCGACCAGCGCGGTCGCGAGGATGGTCAGAGAGCCGCCGTGCTCGATGTTGCGCGCGGCGCCGAAGAACTTCTTGGGCGGGTACAGCGCGGAGCTGTCCACACCGCCGGACAGGATGCGACCCGATGCCGGGGCGGCGAGGTTGTATGCACGGCCCAGGCGAGTGATGCCGTCGAGGAGGACGACCACGTCCTGACCCATCTCCACGAGGCGCTTGGCACGCTCGATGGCGAGCTCGGCCACGATGGTGTGGTCCGCTGCCGGACGGTCGAACGTCGAGGCGATGACCTCGCCCTTGACGGAGCGCTGGAAGTCGGTGACCTCCTCGGGGCGCTCGTCGACGAGGACGATCATGAGGTGGACCTCAGGGTTGTTCTGCGTGATCGCGTTGGCGATCGACTGCATCACGAGGGTCTTGCCCGCCTTGGGCGGCGACACGATGAGGCCGCGCTGCCCCTTGCCGATGGGGGCCACGAGGTCGATCACGCGGTTCGTGAGATTGCGCGGGTCCGTCTCGAGGCGCAGGCGCTCCTGCGGGTACAGCGGCGTGAGATCGCCGAAGACGGGGCGCTCCTTGGCCGCCTCGGGCGTGAGGCCGTTGACGGTCTCGATCGTGGCGAGCGCCGAGAACTTCTGACGCTGGCCGCGCTCGCCAGGGCGCGGGGCGCGAGCCTGGCCCGTGACCGCGTCGCCGCGGCGAAGGCCGTACTTGCGGAGCTGGTTCTGAGAGACGTAGACGTCGGACTTGCCGGGCAGGTAGCCGGTGGTGCGGATGAACGCGTAGTTGTCGAGCACGTCGACGATGCCGCCGACCGGGGTCAGCTCCTCGTCCTCACGCACCTCGTCCTCGTCCACGCTGTCGGCCGAGCCTTGGCCCTGACCCTGACCGCCGCCGCGGTTGCGACCGCGACCACGGCCGCGACGGCGTCGGCCGCCGCGCTCCTCGTCGTCCTCGCGCTGGCCGCCTTGCGAGCGGCCGGACGAGAGGTCGACCTCGCCGGCAGCGGCCGCGGCGACAGCCTCGGCGGCGCGACGGGCGCGGTCGGCGTCGGAGTTGTCCGCCGCGGGAGCGGCGCTGTCCGAGGCGGGGGCGGAGCTGTCCGATGCCGGGGCATCGGCTGCGGGAGCGGAGACCAGGGCTTCGGAAGCTGCGGACTGCGGCTCGGGCGAGCTGGTGGCGGGAGCGGCGTCAGCGACGACCCCGCCGTTCTTGATGGCGTCCACGAGATCACTCTTCTTCATCTTGGAAGCGCCGGGCACTCCGAGCTCCGCGGCGAGAGCCTGGAGTTGGGGGAGCTTCATGGCGCTGAGGGCCGCGCTGCTGTCGGCGGCCACGCTGGTGTCAGTCAACTTTGTCCTTCCCTCGCACAGGGCCCGGGTGGCCTGTTACGTGGTGCGAGTGATTCCACCGGCGCCAGCGTGCGACAACATGGCTGGCGATCTCTCGGTGGGTTGCGATCCGCCGGGGCGATCGGCGCCGTCCGGGGGTGCACTGCAAGAGTAGCACGGATGGGCTCCGACGCGCCTCCCGTAGCGCGGGCGGTGCGCGCCTCGCGAGCGCGAGCCGCCCCTCATCCCTACCGCCGAGGGCTTATGACGGCTATCATGCAAAAGTTGACAGCTCTTGCACGCTATGGCGAAATCCGAGCGTGCCCACACGATAGGATCGGCGCATGCTCGATGCCCGCGGCCAAGAGGCCCTCACGGGTGCCGCGCAATCCGAGATCTTCCAGATCCTGCGTGACGGCAAGCCTCGAACGCGGTCCGAACTGGCCTCTCTGACAGGACTCGCCCGCTCCACGGTGGCGGCGCGAGTCGACGCCTTGCTGCGCGTCAAGCTCATCTCCCCTGTCGCCGATGCCGCGTCCACCGGCGGCCGACCCTCGCGCCAGTTCGCCTTCGACGGAACCCATCACGCGGTCCTCGGCGTCGACATCGGCGCGAGCCACGTGCACATCGCCGTCACCGATCTCCACGGCACCATGCTCGCGGACGTCCAAGAGCCCCTCGCGGTGTCCGAAGGCCCCGATCGCATCCTCGGCTGGGTGATCGAGCAGGGCACCAGGCTCTTCGAGCCGTTCGCGGACCGCATGACCCTGCGCGCCGTCGGCGTCGGCCTGCCCGGCCCCGTGGAGCACGCGACGGGCCGTCCCGTCGACCCTCCGATCATGCCCGGCTGGGACCGCTACGACGTCCCGGGCGCCTTGTCCGGCGAGTTCGGCGTCCCAGCCCTGGTCGACAACGACGTCAACGTCATGGCCCTGGGCGAGCACCACGGATTCTGGCCAGACGTCGAGGACCTCCTCTTCGTCAAGGTCGCCACAGGCATCGGCGCCGGCGTCATCGTCGGCGGACGCGTCCACCGCGGCGCCCAGGGCATCGCGGGCGACCTCGGCCACATCTGGGTTCCCGAGGCCGAAGGAGTCGAGTGCCGCTGCGGCTCGATCGGCTGCCTCGAGGCCGTCGCCGCCGGCCCGGCCATCGCCGCCCGGCTGCGCGCCCGCGGCCACGACGTCCACACGACCGCCGATGTCACGGCATCGGTCCTGCGCGGGGACGTCGACGCTGTGCGCGAAGTGCGCGAGGCGGGCCGCATCATCGGCCGCGTGCTGACCACGTGCGTGAGCCTCATCAACCCCGCCGTCATCGCGCTCGGCGGCTCGATCGCCAACGCGGGAGACCACCTCCTCGCCGGCGCGCGCGAGGTCATCTACACCCGCGCCACTCCCCTGGCGGCCTCCAACCTGCAGATCGTCCGTTCGCGCGGCAGCTCCGATGCGGCCGTCGCCGGCGCGGCCGCGATGGCCATCCAGCACGTGCTGTCGGTGGACTCGGTCGAGGCGCTCCTGCGCGAGGACGTCTTCCCCTGGATGCAGGTCTAGCTGGAGCGACGCACGGCGCAGCCGCGCGCAGAACGGCCGCCGGGGATCTCAGGCGGCAGGGCTCAGCTCGCGGCCCACAGCAGCCCGCGCTCCACGATGGAGCGCACCTGCGGCATCTCCAGCACGTCGACCGTGTGGCCCAGCGTCGTCACGAAGATCTTCCCCTGACCCCAGGTGCGCGTCCACGCCACCGGCATCGTCACGGGGCGAGCCCACTCGTCGCCGTCGCCCGGGACCAGGCTGCAGTCCGCGAGCACCTCGAGCAGGCCGTCGGCGAGCACCCAGTACTGCTCCGTGTGGACGTCGAAGTCCTCGATGCCCTGGGTGATGGGGTGGGTCTTGCCCTGCTCTGTCATGCGCACCGTGTAGCGACGGTAGGCCTCGATGTCGAGGCGGCCGCGGTCGGCCGGCGCGTGAGGATGGGCGGCGAACTGGGCGCCCACGAGCTGGAGGTAGTCGGAGGAGGCGCGGAAGGAGTCGATGATGCCGCCGTGCCAGCCGGCGAAGCCCGCTCCGGCGGCGACGGCGTCGCGCAGGCCCTGGACCTCGTCGACCGTGGCGCTGCCCAGCGTCAGGCACTGGACGATGAGGTTGTAGCGGCTCATGGCCGCGGAGTCGGAGTAGATCTCCGGGCTGTCCTCGACGTCGACGTTGAACCCTGCCGCCTCAAGCGTCGGGATGAAGAGGTCAGTCGCACGGATGGGGTCGTGCCCCGCCCAGCCGCCTCGGACAATCAACGCCTGCTTGCGCATCCACTGCTCCTTCGCAGAAACCGCCGGTACGCGCCACTATAGACGAGCCGCGGCCCCGCCAGCCCAGAGAGGACAGCTGGCGGGGCCGCAGTGGTGTCGAGCCGTTACTCCTTGCTCGCGAAGGCGGCGTCGAAGGCCGCATCGGGGGCGTCGAAGGCCAGACGGCGGACGAACTCGAGGGCCTCAGGGGCGCCCACGAGACGGTCCATGCCGGCGTCCTCCCACTCCACGGAGATCGGTCCGGTGTACCCGATGTGATTGAGCATGCGGAACGCGTCCTCCCACGGCACGTCGCCGTGACCCGTGGAGATGAAGTCCCAGCCGCGACGCGGGTCGGCCCACGGCAGGTGCGAGCCGAGGCGGCCGTTGCGACCGTTGCTCATCCGCTTGCGGGTGTCCTTGCAGTCCACGTGGTAGATGCGGTCCTTGAAGTCGAGCAGGAAGGCCACCGGGTCCAGGTCCTGCCACACCATGTGGCTCGGGTCCCAGTTGAGGCCGAAGGCCTCGCGGTGGCCGATCGCCTCGAGCGTGCGGACGGTGGTCCAGTAGTCGTAGGCGATCTCGCTGGGGTGCACCTCGTGGGCGAACTTCACCCCGACCTCGTCGAACACGTCGAGGATGGGGTTCCAGCGGTCGGCGAAGTCCTGGTATCCGGCGTCGATGGCCTCCTGGCTCACCGGCGGGAACATCGCCACGTACTTCCAGATCGACGAGCCGGTGAAGCCGATGACCACGTCCACGCCGAGCTTGCGGGCCAGGCGGGCCGTGTTCTTCATCTCCTCCGCGGCGCGCTGACGCACGCCCTCAGGATCGCCGTCGCCCCAGACCGTGGGGCCGACGATCGCCTGGTGACGGTGGTCGATCGGGTCGTCGCAGACGGCCTGGCCCTTGAGGTGGTTCGAGATGGCGTAGACCTTGAGGCCGTACTTGTCGAGCAGCTCCAGCTTGCTCTCCGCGTAGCCGGGCTCGTCCCAGCGCCACGGGTCGAGGTGGTCGCCCCAGCAGGCGAGCTCGAGGCCGTCGTAGCCCCACTCGGACGCCAGGCGTGCGACCTCCTCGAGAGGCAGGTCGGCCCACTGGCCGGTGAACAAAGTGATCGGTCGCGTCATTGCTCCGTTCCTCTCGTGTCAGGCGGTGGTGGTCTCAGTCCAGGCGCTGCCCGCCGCAGAGCTGCGCTCCACGGCGTCGAGCACGCACTGGACCTGGTATCCGTCCTCGAACGACGGCGTGGGCTGCTCGCCCTTCGCAATCGCCTCGGTGAAGTCGACCACCTGGTGGGAGAACCCGTGCTCGTAGCCGAGCATGTGGCCCGCGGGCCACCACGCCTTGAGGTACGGGTGATCGGCTTCCGTGACCAGGATGCGGCGGAAGCCCTGCTCCGTGCTGGGCGCCGTCGCGTCGTAGTACTGGATCGCGTTGAGGTCCTCGAGGTCGAAGAGGATCGCTCCCTTGTCTCCCGAGATCTCCACGCGCAGGCCGTTCTTGTGGCCCATGGCGAAGCGCGTGGCCTCGAACAGGCCCATCGCTCCGCCGTCGAAGCGGGCGTGGAAGGCCGCGTAGTCGTCGACCGTCACGGGGCCGCGACCAGAGCCGGCGGTGCCGGACAGGCCGATGCCCTCGCCCATCGTCGGGCGCTCCTTGACGAAGGTCTCGAGCACGCCCGAGACGCTCGTCAGCTTCTGGCCCGTGATGAACTGCGACAGGTCGATCGCATGGGCGCCGATGTCGCCGAGCGAGCCGGAGCCCGCGCGGGACTTGTCGAGACGCCACGTGAGCGGAGCCTCCGGGTCGGACAGCCAGTCCTGGAGGTACTGGCCGCGGACCTGGCGGATCTCGCCGACCGCCCCGCGACGCACGAGCTCGCGGGCGAAGGTCGCCGCAGGGACGCGGCGGTAGGTGAAGCCGACCATGGCGAAGACGCCCCTGGAGGCAGCCGCCGCGGCGGCGTCCGCCATGCGGCGGGCCTCCTCGACGGTGTTGGCCAGGGGCTTCTCGCACAGGACGTGCTTGCCGGCCTCGAGGGCTGCGATGGCGATGTCGCAGTGCGAATCGCCGGGGGTCACGATGTCGACGACGTCGATGTCGTCGCGCTCGAGGACCGCGTTCAGATCAGTGGATGCTTCGCTCCAGCCCCACTTGGCGGCTGCAGCTTCGGTCTTCGCCGCATCGCGACCGACGACGACGGTCATCTGCGGCTGGCGGGCGAGGTCGAAGAAGCGGGGGGCGACTCGCCAGCCCTGGGAGTGTGCGGCGCCCATGAAGCCGGTTCCGACCATGGCGACGCGCAGAGGCGCGGACATTGTGGTTCTCGCTTTCTGTGGTGAGGGCCAGCGGAGGCTGGGCGGCCGCCGGATCGCGGCGACCGCCCAGCCTCCGACTTACTCAGGACTCGAAGCCGAAGTGGATGTACTCGTCGACGTTGTCCTTGGTCACCACAGGGGCGTCCAGCACGATGCGGCGCGGGATGCCGGCCGACACGATGTCGCCAAGGCTCTTGCCCTGCGCGAGCAGGCGGGCCAGGGCGATGCCGTCAGCGGCCTGGGTCGCGGGGTAGATGACCGTGGCCTTGAGCACCGTGTTGTCCGCCTTGATGGCGTTCATCGCGTTGAGCGAGCCGGCGCCGCCGACCATGAAGAACTCGGAGCGGCCGGCCTCCTCGATCGCCGCCAGGACACCGATGCCCTGGTCGTCGTCGTGGTTCCAGATCGCGTCGATCTTCGGGTTGGCGGAGAGCAGCTGCTCGGTGACGGCCTGGCCGCCGGCGATCGTGAAGTCAGCGGCGACACGGGCCGAGACCTTCAGGCCGCACTCGCTCAGCGCCTCGTTGAAGCCGCGGGTGCGGTCCTGCGTGAGCGGCAGGGAGTCGATGCCCGCGATCTCGGCGACGATGGCGTCGGACTTGCCGCCGAGCTGCTCGCAGATGAAGCGACCAGCGGCGACGCCCATGCCGTAGTTGTCACCGAGGACGGTCACGCGAGCGGCGTCGGGCGACGAGAACTCGCGGTCGACGTTGATGACCGGCACGCCGGCGCGCATCGCCTTGAGAGCGGCCTCGGTCAGAGCGGCACCGTCCGTGGGCAGCAGGACGATGACGTCCACGCCCTCGTTGACGAAGGTCTCGACCTGGCTGATCTGCAGGTTGGCGTCGTTCGTGCCCTCCGCGATGCGGAGCTCGACGTCGCTGTACTTGCCGGCCTCGGCGATGGCCGCCGAGTTGATGGCGCCGAGCCAGCCGTGGTCAGCCGCGGGGCCGGACCAGCCGATGACGACCTTCTCGCCAGCCTCGGCGTTGTTGCCGCCGGTGTTGGTCTCGGTGGTGCCACCGCTGGTGTTGTCCGAGCTGCAGCCTGCGACCATCAGGCTCACTGCGAGCGCCGCGGCGCCGGCCTGAAGCAGGCGCTTGCGCTTGGAACCTGCTGCGTTCATGAGTTCCTCCTACGTGATTTCACTGTCGTCATTGCCAATGAAGTCCGGTTGCCCAGGGCTGCTCCGAGCGGGCAGTTCATGAGCCGTGTCCACACTGACTCGGCCAACGTAACAGAGAACGGCGGACCTTGCGCAACTTTTGCCTGTCTCTCGACATAACGATTCGGCAACGGAATCGTGCTTGGAGAGGGGGTGCATATAAGAGGTGCGGGCCGTGTGAGGAAGCCGACACGGGGTCAGTTCGCCACGGTTCCGACGACAGGCGACCTATGTTATGTTCGCCTCGTGATCGAAGACGACCACCCGATGGCATTACTCGAGGTTCGGGGCCTCACCAAGCGATTCGGCAGCGCGCAAGCCCTTGCCGGCGTCGACCTGGAGGTCCGCGCCGGTGAAGTCCATTGCGTCCTTGGGCAGAACGGTGCCGGCAAGTCGACTCTCATCAAGACCCTGTCTGGCGCCCACCAGCCCGACTCCGGCGAGATCCGCTGGCTCGGCGAGACGGTGGAGATCGCCAATCCCGTCGCCGCCCTCCAGATGGGCATCGCGACGATGTACCAGGAGCTCGACGTCGTAGACGGGCTCACCATCGCCGAGAACATCTTCCTTGGCCACGAGATCTCCCGCGGCGGAGTCCTCAAGGTGGGAGAGGCTCACGAGCGCACCCACGAGCTCATGCGCCGCCTGGGTCACCCTGACCTCTCGCCCAGCCGCGAGGTCGGCACCCTCTCCCCCGCCAACAAGCAGATCGTGTCCATGGCGCGCGCCCTCTCGCACGACATCCGGCTCATGATCATGGACGAGCCCAGCGCCGTGCTCGACTCGGGTGAGGTCGACAACCTCTTCCGCGTCGTGGGCGAGCTCACGTCTCAGGGCATCGCGGTCATCTACATCTCCCACCGCCTGGAGGAGATCGACCGCATCGGCGACCGCATCACGGTGCTCAAGGACGGGCGCTCCACCGCATCCAACCTGCCCGTGAAGCGCACGCCCACCCGCGAGCTCATCGCGCTCATGACGGGCGCGGACGTGGACCAGGTGTTCCCGCCGGCGAACCCCGTCCCGGCCGACGCCAAGGTCGTGCTCGAGGTCAAGGACCTCTCGCTCGGCACGGTGTTCCAGGACGTGAGCTTCGAGGTGCGCGCGGGCGAGATCGTGGGCCTCGCGGGCCTGGTCGGCTCGGGCCGTTCCGAGATCCTCGAGACCGTCTACGGCCACCGCAAGGCGACGAGCGGCACGGTCACGGTCAACGGCAGGCTCCTCAAGCCCGGCTCGGTGACCGATGCCGTGGAGGCCAACATGGGCCTGTCGCCGGAGGAGCGCAAGAGCCAGGGCCTGGTCCTCGAGGAGCCGATCTACCGCAACGCGACGCTGTCGACGTTCACGCGCTTCGCCAAGAGCGGCCTGCTCAACGAGCGCGCGGAGCGCGGAGCGACCATGACGCAGCTCAAGGAGCTCGATCTGCGTCCCGCGGACCCGGACAAGATCACCCGCACCCTCTCGGGCGGCAACCAGCAGAAGGTCATGCTCGCCCGTTGGCTCATCCACGGCACGGACGTGCTGCTGCTGGACGAGCCCACCCGTGGCGTCGACGTCGGCGCCCGCATGGAGCTGTACCGCCTCATCCGCGACGTCGCCGCGTCCGGTACGGCCGTGGTCATCGTCTCGAGCGAGATCGAGGAGGTTCTCGGCCTGGCCGACCGCGTCCTCGTCGTCGCGGACGGCCGCGTCCTGGCGGAGAAGAAGGCTAAGGAACTCACCGAGCACGACGTGCTCGACCTCGTGATGAAAGGGAGTGCCGCGTGAGCGAGCAGACCACGGCTGCCAGCAGCCACAACGTTGACTCCGGCGGTCTGGGCCGCCGTCTGTTCTCCGGCGCGGCCGGTCGCAACATCGGCCTGGTCATCGCCCTGCTCATCCTCGTGGGCGTGGGCTGGATCACCGCCGGCGGCAACTTCATGAACCCGGACAACTTCCTGGTCATCCTGCGCCTGGCCTCGGTCATCGGCGTGGTCGCGATCGGCGTGACCTTCGTGATCACCGCCGGCGGCATCGACCTGTCGGTGGGCTCCGTGCTCGGCCTCGCCTCGGTCATCGCGAGCATCGCGTGGCTGCAGGACGCCGCGACCGGCTTCTGGCCTCTCATGGTCGTCGCCGCGATCGCCGTCGGCATCGTCGCGGGCCTTGTCAACGGCGTGATCATCGCCTACGGCAAGGTTGTCGCGTTCATGGCCACCCTCGCGATGCTCGTCGCGGCCCGCGGTCTCGCGGAGCTCATCTCGCAGCGCCAGACCCAGGTCGTGGACAACCAGGGCTTCCTGAACTTCTTCCGCAGCGACCTGCTGGGCGTGTCCTGGGTGGTGTGGATCTTCGTCATCGTCGCCGTCGCGGCATGGTTCGTGCTCAATCGCACCACGTTCGGCCGTCGCACCGTCGCCATCGGCGGCAACGCGACCGCCGCTCGCCTCGCCGGCATCAACGTCAAGCGCCACACCGTGTACCTGTACATGCTGGCGGGCGGCGCCGCGGGCCTCGCCGCGGTGATGCTCCTGTCGCGCACCACGGCAGGCACGTCGACGCACGGCCAGCTCTACGAGCTCGACGCCATCGCGGCGGTCGTCGTGGGCGGCACGCTCCTCATCGGCGGCCGTGGCACCATCGGCGGCACCGTCCTGGGCGTCCTGCTGTTCGCGACCCTGACGAACGTCTTCACGCAGAACAACCTGTCGACGTCCGTGCAGCTCGTGGCGAAGGGCATCATCATCGTCGCGGCCGTGATGCTGCAGCAGCGCTTCGCCAACCGCGAGGCCAAGGCTGCGGCCCCCGACACGGCGCCCGCAGCGTCCTGACCCCGAACACAGAGGGCTCCCCCGCTCAGGCGGGGGAGCCCTCTGTCGTCTGTCAGCGCCGTCTGTCGGCGCTCAAGCCGCGTCGATCGGGGCGGCGAACTGCGCCTCGTAGAGCCGCGCGTACGCGCCCTGCTTGGCGAGCAGCTCGTCATGGCTGCCCTGCTCGACGATCCTGCCGTGCTCCATGACGAGGATGAGGTCCGCATCGCGGATGGTCGACAGGCGGTGCGCGATGACGAACGCCGTGCGGTCCTTGCGCAGCTGCGCCATGGCCCGCTGGACCAGCAGCTCCGTGCGCGTGTCGACGGAGCTCGTCGCCTCATCGAGGATGAGCACCTGGGGCTGCGCCACGAACGCGCGGGCGATCGTGATGAGCTGCCTCTCGCCCGTGGAGATGTTCGTCGCATCGTCGTCCAGGACGGTGTCGTAGCCGTCGGGAAGCGCGTGGACGAAGCGGTCCACGTAGGCCGCCTGGGCCGCCGCGACGATCTCCTCCTCGGTCGCGCCGGGGCGACCGTAGGCGATGTTGTCACGGATCGTCCCGCCGAACAGCCACGTGTCCTGCAGCACCATGCCGGTGCGCGAGCGCAGGTCAGCCCGCGTCATCTCCTTGATGTCCACGCCGTCGAGCGTGATGCGGCCGCCGTCGAGCTCGTAGAACCGCATGATGAGGTTCACGAGCGTGGTCTTGCCCGCGCCCGTCGGACCCACGATCGCGACCGTGCGCCCTGGCTCCACCGTGAGGTTGAGGTTCTCGATGAGCGGCGCGTCCTTCGTGTAGCTGAAGGTCACGTCCTCGAACACCAGGCGGCCCTTGCCCTCGCTGGGGCTCTTGGCGGGCTCGGCATCGGGCGTCTGCTCCTCGGCGTCGAGCAGGCCGAAGACGCGCTCGGCCGACGCGACGCCGGACTGCAGCAGGTTCGCCATGGAGCCGAGCTGGCTCAGCGGCTGCTGGAACTGGCGCGTGTACTGGATGAACGCCTGGATGTCGCCCAGCGGCAGGCTGCCGCCCGCGACCATGATCCCGCCGACCACGGCGATCGCGACGTACACGAGGTTCCCCACGAACATCGTCGCCGGCATGATGACGCCGGAGATGAACTGGGCGCCGAAGGACGCCTGGTACAGCTCCTCGTTCTTGCGCGCGAAGCTCTCCTTGACCTCGCCCTGGCGGCCGAAGACCTTGATGAGCGCGTGGCCCGTGTAGCCCTCCTCGACCTGCGAGTTGAGCTCGCCGGTGTGCTTCCACTGCGCCACGAAGAGCTTCTGCGACCGGCCCGCCACCTGGGCGACGATCAGGATCGTCAGCGGCACGGAGACGATCGCGATGAGCGCGAGGATCCACGAGATGGAGAACATCATCACGAGGATGCCCACGACGGTCAGCACGGAGATGAAAAGCTGGCTGAGCGTCTGCTGAAGGACCATCGAGACGTTGTCGATGTCGTTGGTGACGCGGCTCAGCAGGTCGCCGCGCTGGTGCTTGTCGAAGTAGCTCAGGGGCAGGCGGTTGAGCTTGGCCTCGACGCGCGCGCGAAGGCGGTAGATGGTGCGCTGCGTCACCGCGTTGAGCACGAGGCCCTGGACGAGGCTCAGCAGCATCGAGCCGGCGTAGATCGCCGCGACTGTCAGCAGGATGCGGTGCAGGCGATCGAAGTCGACTCCCGTGCCCATCATGAAGCCCTCGAACACCACGGTGGTCGCGTTGCCGAGCACCTTGGGGCCGATGACGGCGAGCACGACCGAAGCGGCGCCCAGGACGATCACGAGGTAGACCCACCACTTCTCGGGCGCGAGCATGCCCGCGAGGCGGCGCACCGTGCCCTTGAAGTCCTGCGGCTTCTCCGCTGGCATCTGGCCCATCATCGGGCCGTGACCGCGCCCCACCGGGGGCCGCGGCATCGGGCGCTCTTTGGTCTCTTCGGCGCTCATGCCGCCTCCTCGACTCGAAGCTGGGTGCTGACGATCTCCTGATACGTCGGCGACGTCTGGAGCAGCTCGCTGTGCGTGCCGCGGTCGATGATGCGACCGTCCTCGATGACGAGGATCTGGTCGGCGTCGACGATGCTCGAGACGCGCTGGGCGACGACGATCATCGTCGTGTCCGTGATGCGCCTGGCGAGCTCCGCGCGCAGGCGCTGGTCTGTCGCCGTGTCGAGCGCGCTGAACGAGTCGTCGAAGATGAGCACCTCCGGACGTCGCACCAGCGCGCGGGCGATCGACAGGCGCTGACGCTGACCGCCGGAGACGGTCGTGCCGCCCTGGCCGATCTCCGTGTCTAGCCCGTCGGGCATCTCGCGCACGAAGTCCGCCGCCTGGGCGATCTCGAGCGCCTCCCACAGCTCCTCGTCCGTCGCGTCCGGGCTGCCGAAGCGCAGGTTGCTCGCGACAGTGCCGGCGAACAGGTAGGGACGCTGCGGCACCATGCCGACGCGCTTCCACAGCGACTCGAGGTCTGCCGTGCGCACATCCGTGCCGCTCACGCGGATCACGCCCTCCGTCGCGTCGTACAGGCGCGGGACGAGCTGGACGAGCGTCGTCTTGCCGGAGCCCGTGGCGCCGATGATCGCCGTCACCGTGCCGGGCTTGGCCGTGAACGAGATGTCGTGGAGGACCGGGGCCTCCGCACCGGGGTACGAGAAGCCCACATGCTCGAAGACCACCTCGCCGGGACGCGGGAACTCCGCCACGCCATCGGCCGGGTTGGCCACCGAGGTGGACGTCTCGAGCACCTCGCCGATGCGGCCCGCCGACACGGCGGCGCGCGGCACCAGGACGAACAGGAACGTCGCCATGAGCACCGAGAACAGGATCTGGATCAGGTAGGACAGGAACGCCGTGAGCGAGCCGACCTCCATCTGGCCGGCGTCGACGCGGGCCGAGCCGAACCACAGCACCGCGACCGAGCCGAAGTTCACGACGAGCATGACGAGCGGGAACATCGCGGCCATGAGGCGACCGGCCTTGTAGGCGGAGTCGGTGAGCTGGGCGTTCGCGTCGGCGAAGCGCTGCGTCTCCACCTCCTCGCGCACGAAGGCGCGCACGACGCGCACGCCCGTGAGCTGCTCGCGGAGCACGCGGTTCACGAGGTCGATGCGGCCCTGCATCCGCTTGAAGTGCGGGAGCATGCGCCACACGATGAGCGTCACGATGACCGCGAGGAGCGGGATCGCGACGGCCATGATCCACGACAGCGGCCCGTCCTTGTGGATCGCGAGCGCAATGCCCGCGATCGCCGTGAACGGGGCCGACAGGAGCATCGTGCAGGACATGAGCACGAGCATCTGGACCTGCTGGACGTCGTTCGTGGTGCGAGTGATGAGCGACGGGGCGCCGAACTTCTGCACCTCGTTCTCCGAATACGCCGCGACCGTCGAGAAGATGTCGCCGCGCAGGTCACGGCCGACCCGCATGGCGATCTTGGCGCCGAAGTACACGGCGCCGATGGCGCAGACGGCCTGGACGAACGTGACGACGAGCATGAAGCCGCCAAGACGCCAGATCGTCGGGATGTCGCCCTTGGCGACGCCGTCGTCGATGATGTCGGCGTTGATGGTCGGCAGGTACAGCGAGGCGGATGCCTGCACCGCCTGCAGCGCCATCACCGCCAGCAGCAGCGGGGTGTAGGGCCGCACGTAGCGGACCAAGAGCTTCCACAGCACGAGGTGGGGCCTCTTTCCTGAGTGATGGTGGGGGTCCGGGCGAGCCGCGCGGGCCTGCTAGGCCACGACGCCGTGAAGCAAGACGTCTGCGATCTCGCGATTCGTTGTGGGTCTGACAGCGCCCATGGGCGGCAGGGACGCCGCCAAGCACATGAGGCGCAGGAGGCGGATGACATCCTCCGGATCGAGGCGCAGCTCGCTCCGGTGGGGTTCCAGGATGCGCGCCGCCGCCGCGCGGCCGCGCGCCCCCGGGTGGGGGAAGGTCGTGGTGCCCGCCATGGGGTGCTCGCGCAACCCCAGGGCGGTCAGGATACCCGTCACGCCTTCGAATCGGTGGCGCACGATCTCCACGATCCTCTCGATCTTGTCCGCGAGGGGCAGCGACGGATCGATCGCCTCGATGGCCGCGACGGTGGGCGTGGGGTCGAGGAACCGCTCCACGGCCGCGTCGATGAGCGCCTGCTTGTCGGGGAAGACGCGGAAGATCGTGCCCTCCGCCACTCCGGCGGCCTGGGCGATCTGGCGCGTCGTCACATCGGCGCCGAACTCCATGACGAGCGGCACGGTCGCGTCGAGGATCGACGCGCGGCGCTCATCGGGCGAGAGCGGTGCGGCACGGCGAGTCCTCGAGCGGCTCGTCGTCTCCATGTTCACGCATGCCATCGTAAGTGAGTGAGCACTCACTCCGCAAGGGGGAGCGGCCACGTGCGCACCGCCGGCACCGCCCTCGACACCCGCCCACCGTACCCGCACCCGCACCGGAATGTGTCACTTCCGACACATGTTCGGGGCCGCTGGCGCCGGAATGTGTGCGCGAGCGCACACATTCGCCGGGGGTGGGCGCGAGCGGCCGGGGTGGGCGCTGGTGGCCCTGGCTGGGCGGGTCTGGGCGCGATCGGGGCTGCTTGAGGTGGGCGCTGGGCGACGCTCCCCTACCCTGTCCTCATGGCGACCCCTGGGCTCGAGCCGCTCGAGATTCCGCTCGCGATCAACCTCGCGGCGGTGTCGGTGGGCGCTCTGTCCGGCGCTATTCGCGCCGGCGACGACGAGCGCACAGACCTGGTCGGCCTGGTCACCCTCGCGGCCGTCATGGGCTTCGGCGGCGGCCTCATCCGCGACGTGCTCGTGGGCAACCTGCCGCCGGCCGTGCTGCGCGACCCTGCGTATCTCATCGCGGTGGGCGTCGCGGCCGCCGTGGGCGCGCTGTTCCTGTACTACCTCAAGCGTCTGGGCAAGGTGCTGTGGGTGCTCGATGCGCTCACCATCGGCCTGTTCGCGTCGGTGGGCGCGAACGCGGCTCTGCTCGCGGGGCTGAGCGTGCTGCCCGCCGTCCTCATCGGGACGGTCGCGTCGGTGGGCGGCCTCATCATCGCGGACATGCTCCAGGGCCGACCGTCGGAGATCCTCTATGTGGGCCCGCCCAACGCGGCCGCGGGCATGGCGGGCGCGCTCACCTATGCGCTCATCTACGAGGCAGGGCTGCATGAGGTCGCGGTGTTCGCGGCTGTCGTCGTCACGTTCCTGGTACGGCTCACCGGGCCGCTGCTCCACGTCCAGGTGCCGCAGCCGCGCCGCCGCGCGTACGAGCTCGAGCAGCGCCTGCGCGCCAAGGCCCAGGCCAAGCGCAGGAAGAAGGACGGCGTCGGAGAGGGCGGCTCCGGCGGGGACGACGTCGGCGGGGGTGGCTCCGGCGGGGACGACGTCGGCGGGGGTGGCTCCGGCGGGGACGACGTCGGCAGAGACGGCGTCGGCACGTCCGCCCCGAAGCCCTAGGCCTCCTTGTCCGGCCTCAGCCCGCGCCACACCGGATGTCGGAAGCGCCCCTCGCTCGTGCGCTCCCTGTAGGTCACCTCTCCCACGAGCTCAGGCCTCACCCAGTGGGCATCTCGTCGGTCCGATGCCGGGACATCGGCCGCCGGTCCGCGCGCTGCGAGGCGGCGCATCGTCGCGCGCAGGCGTGTGCGGTCGTCGGCGCTGAAGCCGGCGCTGACCCGACCCGCGTACTCGAGGCCGCGCGGGCCGGGGGTAGCGAGCAGCAGGGAGGCGAAGCCGCGCGGGCCCGCCACGCTCTCGCGCCAGCCGATGACCACCACCTCCTGCGTGTCAGCGAAGGGCAGCTTGAGCCAGTTCCGGGACCGCGCGCCCGACGAGTAGCGCGAGGTGCGACGCTTGGCGACGATGCCCTCCATGCGCTGGCGGCGGCTCGCCCGCATGGCGTGGGAAGCATCGCCGGTGAGCTGCGACGGGACAGTCGCGACGCCGCCGTCCGGCACCATGCTCTCGAGCAGCTCGCGGCGCGAGTCGTACGGGAGCGAGCGGCAGTCCTCGCCGTTGATGCCGAGCACGTCGAAGAACACCACCGTCACCGGAGCCTCCTCCTGCACGGCCGCGATCTCCCGGGGCAGCGTGAGGCCGAAGCGCGGCTGAAGGCGGGCGAAGCTGGGCACCCCGCGCGCGTCGAGCGCGACGATCTCGCCGTCGAGGATCGCGGAGTCGACGTGGAGATCCTCGTGCAGCTCCTGCAGCTCCGGAAACCACTCCGTCACGTCCGCTCCCGAGCGGCTCACGAGCGCGGTCTTGCCTGGCTCCACCACCGAGATGACGCGCATGCCGTCCCACTTGAGCTCGAACGCCCACTCCTGGGGGTCGAGGCGCGCGATCTGAGGCTCGCGGGCAAGGGTGGCGAGCATCGGGAGGGGGGCCGATGCCGGGGCCGGTTTCGCGGTCGGGGCCGGCTTGGCGGTCGGGGCGGGCTTGGCAGTCGGGGCGGGTTTCGCGGTCGGGGCGGGCTTGGCAGTCGGGGCGGGCTTGGCGGCCCCTGCGCGCCGGGCGCGGCGCGTCGCACCCACGCGGGGGGTCGGGCGCGACGCCCGGCCCGACGCCGTGGTCGCCTTCGCGCCGACCGCCCTCCCCGACGCCTTAGTCTCCTTCGCGCCGACCGCCCTCCCCGCCCGGGCCGGCGCATCGTCCATCAGGTGGATCATCCACTGCGGCGGCTCCTCGCTCGTGCGGAACAGGGCGAAGCGGCGGCTGCCGCCAAGCCCGCCGTCACGCTCGCCGTGGACCGTGACGATCACCTCGTCGTCGCGCCACTTCTCGATCTCGCATCGGCCGGTGTCCCAGATGCGCACCTCCCCCGCCCCGTACTCGCCTTGGGGGATGGTGCCCTCGAAGCGGCGGTACGACAGCGGGTGGTCCTCGGTGGGGACGGCGAGGTGGTTGCGCTTGGGGTCCGTGGGCACGCCCTTGGGCAAGGCCCAGCTCACGAGGACGCCGTCGTGCTCGAGCCGGAAGTCGTGGTGGAGGCGGCGGGCATCGTGCCGCTGGATGACGAAGACGGGGCCGTCGGCGCTCGGGGCATCGTCGCCGCCGTGCTCCGGGACGGGCTCCGGGGTGGCGCCCGCGTTGCGCATGGAGCGGTAGGTCGCGAGCCGGTCCCTGCCCGTGACGGCCGCGAGCAACTGCATCGTGTCTCCGCGACGCTTGACGCGTTGCAGCACCTCCCGGAACTCCAGCTGACGCAGGCTGGGCGAGGCCAGCTCCCGCCACGTGCGGGGCGCCGCGACCGTCGGATGCGCGCGGCCGCGCAAGGAGTACGGGGCGACGGTGGTCTTCTTGCCGTTGTTCTGGCTCCAGTCGATGAAGACCTTGCCCTCGCGCACCGCGCGCTTCATGACGCTCGTGATCCGGTCAGGGTGGTCGGCCTCGAGGGCGCGAGCGAGCTCCTTGGCGACGGCCGTCACCTGTGCGGAGGTCTGCGAGCCGTCGAGCGCGGCATAGACGTGGATGCCCTTGGAGCCGCTCGTGACGGGCACGGGGTCCATGCCCATGTCGCGCAGGATGTCGCGGACCAGCACCGCCACCTGGGCACACTGGCGCAAGTCAACGCCCGGCCCGGGGTCCAGGTCGAGCACCAGGCGGTCCGGGTTGAGCGGCTCGCCATCCGCGCCGAAGCGCCACTGCGGCACATGCACCTCAAGCGCCGCGAGCTGCGCGAGCCACACGAGCGTCGCCTCGTCGTTCGCGAGCGCGTACTCCGTGACATGGTCCCTGTGCTGGATGCGCCCCGTGGCGACCCACTCGGGCGCCCCGTCGCCGATGTCCTTGTGGAAGAAGGCTGGCGCCTCGCCGTCCTCGCCCACGCCATCGGTCCAGCGCTTGCGCGTCACGGGCCGGTCCTGGCAGTGCGGGAGCATGACCGATGCGATCGCGGAGTAGTAGCCGATGACCTCCGCCTTGGTGGTCCCCGTGGCCGGGTACAGCACCTTGTCCAGGTTGGACAGCTGGACGGCCTTGCCGCCCACGCGCACCGTTCTTCGCGACTCCGCCACACCCCAGCATGACCCGGATCTGCTCCCAGCGCTCGCCGACTGCCGCGAACCGGGTTCTACTGGAGGCATGAGAGCCATCTGGTCGGGTGCCATCACGTTCGGGCTGGTCAACGTGCCGGTCAAGCTGTACTCGGCCACGGAGGACCACGATGTGGAGCTCCACCAGGTCCACGAGAAGGACGGAGGCAGGATCCGCTACGAGCGCCGATGCGAGGTTTGCGGCAAGGTCGTGGCGTACGAGGACATCGACCGCGCGTACGTCGGGGGCGACGAGACCGTCGTGCTCACCAAGGACGAGCTCGCGGCGATCCCGCAGGAGCACGACCGCGACATCGAGGTCCTGTCGTTCGTGCCCAACGACCAGCTCGACCCCATCATGTTCGAGCGGAGCTACTACCTGCGGCCCGAGGGCAAGTCCAGCAAGGCCTATGTGCTGCTGCGACGCACCCTTGAAGGCACCGACCGCACCGCCATCGTCCAGTTCGCGATGCGACAGAAGACCCGCCTGGCCGCGCTGCGCGTGCGCGACGACGTGCTCGTCCTGCAGACGATGCTGTGGCCCGACGAGGTGCGCGACGCCGAGTTCGCGGCGCCGGCAGCGGGCGACCGCATCTCCGCGAAGGAGCTGGAGCTGTCCGCGGCGCTCGTCAAGAGCTTCGCCGGCGACTTCAAGGCGGAGGACTTCCGCGACGAATACCAGGAGCAGCTGCGCACCTTGGTGGAGGCGAAGCTCGAGCAGGGCGACTCGCTCGACACTGACGCAACGTTCGGCGAGGCCGCCGAGGGCGAGGACGCGGAGGTCATCGACCTCATGGAGGCGCTGCGCAAGAGCGTCGCGCGCTCGCGTTCGGCCAAGCGCGGCTCGAGCGGGAAAACGGCGCCGAGCGGAGGCACGTCCGGGACCGGAGGCCACAAGAAGGCGGCGTCCGGCACGTCGGCGAAGAAGGCATCGGGCGCGAAGAAGTCCGCCAGGACGGCATCGGGCCGCAAGAAGGCCGCGAGCTAGAGCCGACGAGAAGGCCGCGAGCTAGAGCCGACGAGAAGGCCGCGAGCTAGAGCCGACGAGCGAAGGTGACGACGGCGTCGTCCTCGTCGATGGCCTCGAAGCCCACGCGCGGATAGAACGCCTGCGCGGCGGCGTTCGCCTTCTCCGCGACCAGGTGCACGCCGGGGACGCCGCGCCCGCGGAGCAGCTCACAGCATGCGTCCATCAGCCCGCGTCCGGCACCGCGCCCCTGCTGGTCGGGGAGCAGATCGATGTGGAGGTGGGCCGGGAACTCGTCGACGCGCGGGATGAGGGTCCGGGTCGGGTTCTCGGCCTCGCGCAGGAGCCACTCGTCATCGGGTGTGCGCCGGGGGTGGAGCGGAGCGCGCTCGGGCCACCACGTCGTCGTGAACCACTCCTGGAACGCGCGAGTGTCGCTCGTGCCCAGCACGTAGCCGCGCGCCTCGCCGCCCAAGTCCCACACCAGGCAGAAGCCGCCCGGGCCGTGAAGATACGGGGTGGCGTAGACATCGGCGACCGTGCGGTCGTTGCTGAAGAGCCCGGTCGCGTCCTGGCCGGTCGCGCCCGTGAGCAGGCAGACGCGCGCGATCTGCTCGTGGTCCGCAGGCGTCGAGGGGCGGATGGTCACGAACCGACGCTACCGCCGCCCGCTACCCCACACCCGCCCGCCCTCGCGAATGTGTCACTTCTGGCACTCAAAGCGGCCGACGTCGTCCCCAGGATGTGCCGGAAGTGACACATTCCCAGGAGGAGGGGTGGAGCGGGCGCCGATGCGGGCGTCGTCGCGAGCCTGGCGGCATGGGATTCAGACGCACGGGCGCGATCGAGCTGGCGCTGCACCTCGAGGGCATGGCGGTTGCGCTGTCGACCGAGCAGGTGCTCAGCCGCTGGGAGGACGCCGATCTCCGCGCCGCCCTGCGCGCGGGCAGCATCGTGCAGGTGCTCCCCGGATGGTGGGCGGCCCGCATGCACAGCGAGTCGCTGGCCGTCCGGACCCTCGCCGCGGGGTCATGGGCGGGACCCGATGCCGTGGTCATCGGCGGTGCGGCGGCAGCGGCGTGGGGCGTGGTTCCGACGCCCGGGGCTGCTCCCACCGTCCGCGTGGCCGTCCGGCACGGAACGCAGCGGCCGTGCCCGCCGTGGCTGCGGCTGCGCCGAATGAACGTGCCGCCTCCTTTCGCCGAGTGGGAAGGCGTGCGGATCGCGCGTCCGGACTGGGCGGTCGCTACGGCGTTCGGGGACCAGCCGGTCGAGCGTGCGCGCGACATCGCGTTCCTCGCGCTGCAACGCGGCCTCGTCTCAGCCGATGCGCTGGCGCGCGTGGACGAGCGGGCGCCTCGGCTCGAGCGGCGACGCGAGCTGCGCGCCATCGTCGCCGCGATGGCGCAGGGCGCCGAGAGCCACCTCGAGGAGCACGCGCTTCTGCGGGTCTTCACCGGCGAGGAGTTCCGGCACTGGGTGCGCCAGCATCGCATCGTGCTGGACGGGCGTCGGTTCCGCCTCGACATGGCGGACCTGCGGACGCGCACGGTGGTCGAGCTGGACGGGGAGAGCCACGACGACCCCCAGCAGCGCAACCGTGACATCCGCCGCGACGCCGTCCTTGCCGCCCACGGGTTCGTGACGATCCGCTTCGCCGGTCGCGACCTCCTGCGTCAGCCGGCCGAGTGCCGGGATCTCGTGCTGCGAACAGTCGCGATGCGACAGACGCGCGCGTGAACGCGCTGCTGGACCGCACACGGTTCGCGCGGCCCCGGCGCTCCCTCTCGTGAAGCGCGGCTGGATCGCACACGGCGCGCGCGGCGCGAACCTGAGCGGACCCTCCCGCCAAGTGCGGCTGGATCGCACACATTTCGCCCGATGCGGCCCCCAACGTGTGCTGGAAGTGACACATTTCGCGAGGTGGGGGGTGGGGGTGGGGGCGACGCGCGGCACGGCGCGGCACGGCGCCGTGCGGCGCCGCACGGCGCTCAGCGGGCTAGAGGCGCTCGAAGGTTGCGCCGGCGACGCGGCCCACGGTGTGCACGCAGGCCCACTCGTCGCCGCCGATGCCTTGCGCCCACTCGGGGCGGCCGGTGGCGAAGCCCTTCTCGGCGAGGCCCACGCCCAGCACCAAGACAGAGGGGCCGGCTCCCGACACGACGGCAGCCAGCCCCTGATCGCGCACATGGCGAAGCATCGCCATGGCGGAGGGCATGGAGTCGGCACGGTACGTCTGGTGGAGCTTGTCCTCCGTGGCGGGCATGAGCAGGTCGGGGCGTCCCGCGAGGGCGTGGACCAGCAGCGAGGCGCGGCCGATGTTGAAAGCGGCGTGCGGGTGCGGCACGTGCGGCGGGAGGACGGCGCGCGCCTCCTTGGTGGGCAGCACGGAGCCGGGCACGAGCACGGCGCTCTCGATCTCAGACGACAGCTCCAGCGGCACCGCGTGCGCGCCGTCGGCATCCTGCCACGCGACCGTCGCGCCGCCGTAGATCGCAGGCGCCGCGTTGTCGGGGTGGCCCTCGAACGTCGTGGCGATGCGCAGCATCGCCACCTCGTCGAAGGCGTTCGGGTCGGCGACCATGCCGCGCACGGCGGCAAGGCCGGCAACCACGGCAGCGGCGGACGAGCCCAGTCCACGGCCGTGCGGGATGCGGTTGACGGCGCGGATGTGCAGGCCGGTCTGCGACGCGCCCACCTCGTCGAGCGCCACGCGGATGGCCTGGACGATCAGGTGGCTCTCGTCGCGCGCGAGCGTCTCGGCGCCCTCGCCCTCGATGTCGATGACGACCTCGTCGGCCGCGACGGCACGGACCTCGACCTCGTCGCGCACGCCCATGGCGAGCCCGAGCGCGTCGAAGCCCGGTCCCAGGTTCCCGGCGGTCGCGGGAACGGTGACGCGGACGTGATCGGCGACCAGACGCATGGCTACAGCCCCAGCGCCGCCGCTGCGGCCTCGATGTCGACGGGGATGACCTGCGGCTCGAGCTCGCGCCCGCCCAGCGCGGTCGCGGTGTCCTTGAGCCCGTTGCCGGTCACGGTCACGGTGATGGTCGCGCCGCGCGGCACCTCGCCCTTCTCCGCCGCGGCGAGCAGGCCCGCGATGGGAGCGGCCGATGCCGGCTCCACGAAGACTCCCGCCTCGTCCGCGAGGCGCGCCTGGGCTGCGAGGATCTGGGCGTCGGATACCGCGCGGATCCAGCCGCCGGACTCGTCACGCGCCGCGATGGCCAGGTCCCACGATGCCGGATTGCCGATGCGGATCGCGGTGGCCACCGTCTCGGGGTCCTTGACGGGCTCGCCCTTGACGAACGGCGCCGCCCCCTCGGCCTGCACGCCCCAGATGCGCGGGGTGCGGGAGGCGACCCCGGCATCGGCGTACTCCTTGAAGCCCATCCAGTACGCGGAGATGTTGCCCGCGTTGCCCACGGGGAGCATGTGGATGTCGGGGGCGTCGCCCAGCGCGTCCACGATCTCGAAGGCCGCGGTCTTCTGACCCTGCAGGCGGTACGGGTTGATGGAGTTGACCAGCGCGATCGGGTACTCCTCGGACAGCGACCGCACGATGTCGAGGCACTCGTCGAAGTTGCCGTCCACCTGCAGCAGGTCGGCGCCGTGGACGATCGCCTGCGCCATCTTGCCGGCCGCGATCTTGCCCTGCGGGATCATCACGACGCAGCGCAGCCCGGCGTGCGCCGCGTACGCCGCGGCAGACGCGGAGGTGTTGCCCGTGGACGCGCACACGACCGTGTGGTCGCCGTCCTTGACGACCTGCGTGATCGCGGAGGTCATGCCGCGGTCCTTGAACGAGCCCGTGGGGTTCATGCCCTCGAACTTCACGTAGACGTCGGCGCCGACCTCGCGGGAGATCGTGGGCACCGGGATGAGCGGCGTGCCGCCCTCGCCCAGGGTGATGATCCGGTCGCCCTCGTCGAACGGCAGCCGGTCCAGATACTCACGGATGATTCCGCGCCACTGGTGCGCCATCACTCTCCCTCGATCCTCAGGACGGACAGGACTTCGTTGACGGCATCGGAGGTGCGCAGGTCCGCGACGGTGCGTGCGAGGTCGCCCTCGGGGGCCCGATGCGTCGAGATGACAAGGTTCGCGGTGCCGCGTCCGGCCATCTGGCGTACGGCCTCGATGCTCACCTGGTGCGTGGCGAAGACCTCCGCGACGCGCGCGAGCACACCCGGGCGGTCCTGGACGGACAGCCGGACGGAGTAGCGCGTGAGGACGGCGTCCATGGGCAGCATCGCATTGGCGGCGTAGCTCGACTCGCGCGGGCCCTTGCCGCCGTGGGCGCGGTGGCGCGCCACGGAGACGATGTCGCCCAGCACGGCCGATGCCGTCGGCAGCCCGCCCGCGCCCTGGCCGTAGAACATGAGGCCGCCGGCGGCGTCGGCCTCCACGAAGACCGCGTTGAACGCGCCGTGGACGCCTGCGAGCGGGTGGCTCAGCGGGATGAGCGCGGGGTGGACGCGGACGGTGACGCCCGCTTCGGTGCGCTCCGCGATGGCGAGCAGCTTGATGACCTGATGGTTGTCGCGCGCGGCGATGACGTCGTCGGCGGTGACCTGCGAGATGCCCTCGCGGTAGACGTCGTCGAGGCTGACGCGCTGGTGGAACGCGAGGCTCGCGAGGATCGCGGCCTTGGCCGCGGCGTCGAAGCCCTCCACGTCGGCGGTCGGGTCCGCCTCCGCGAAGCCGAGCTCCTGGGCCTGCTTGAGCGCCACGTCGTACCCGAGGCCGCGCTCGGTCATCTCGTCGAGGATGTAGTTCGTCGTGCCGTTGACGATGCCGAGGACGCGGCGGATGTGGTCGCCCGCGAGAGACTCGCGCACGGGACGGATGAGCGGGATGGCGCCGGCCACGGCGGCCTCGAAGTAGAGGTCGGCGCCTGCCGTGTCCGCGGCCTCGAACAGCTCGGGGCCGTGGGCTGCGAGCAGCGCCTTGTTGGCCGTCACGACCGCCTTGCCCCGGGAGAGCGCGTCGAGCAGGAGCGTGCGCGCCGGCTCGATCCCGCCCATGAGCTCCACCACGACGTCGGAGCGCGCGACGAGACCAGGCGCGTCCTCGGTCAGGAGGGCGCTGTCGATGCCCTCGCGCGGCTTCGAGGAGTCGCGGACGAAGACGCCCTCAAGCACCAGCGGGGCTCCCACGCGCGAGGCGAGCTCATCGGCCTGCTGCTGCAGGAGGCGCGCCACGTTGGCGCCCACGGTTCCAGGACCCAGGAGGGCGATCTTGACGGGGTCCGACGACGGGGCTGGCACGGCCATAACTCTAGCCTGAGCACGGGCTCCGGCAGGCTGGTCCGCGAGATGTGGAGCACGGGCGGCTCCAGGCACGTTGGAAGCCCAGGGCCCGCCGCCGATGCGGGCATCGGCTGAGGGAGGGGCATGGCTGAGGGCGACGGTGCCGCGCCGACCGGCGCGGGCGTGAGCGCCAACGGCGAGCGCGACGTCCTCGACCGGTCGACCGGCGTGGGCGTGAGCGGCGCGGGCGAGCGCGACGTCCTCGACCCGTCGACCGGCGAGGGCGTGAGCGGCGC